>Ga0098051_1000402_pt1 | contig 17660 bp, 5 predicted proteins | sample 14BtaG_FD_77069 | JGI IMG/M metagenome (GOLD analysis project Ga0098051, IMG submission 77069) | Marine viral communities from the Subarctic Pacific Ocean - 14B_ETSP_OMZ_AT15311_CsCl metaG | ecosystem: Environmental > Aquatic > Marine > Oceanic | place: Pacific Ocean | collected 2015-01-18 | reverse complement strand
TAGTAATCCAGTAAACACTTATTATGAGTTCAGAAATTACTTACAACCACTGAATTCTGGTGGTGGTGAACTCTCTGGTGACTTAAAAATTGTTTCTGACTCCACACAAGCACTTAGTGTTTGGAGAAACGAAGATCCAATCAAAACCCCAGCTAATCCACATAATCTATTATTCAAGGTAGACACCACTAATAATAAACTACTGAGTTCAACACAATACGATAAAGCACTGAGAAAGGACACACATCAAGATGATGAACTCCTAGTAACACTGAATCATCTTAATACAAGACTTGGTGTGCCTACGGACTACAACACTGGAGATAATGGTCCTTTTGTTAAAAAAGCCGGCGATTCAATGACCGGTACCCTTACTATCAAACGGGGTACAAAGAACGGAAGTGGTACAAACACACTTGTTATTGAGGGAAAAAAGGGTGATAATGTCATTAATATGTTCTATTGTAATAAAGATGCTAACCTCGGGGACTCAGTAAGATATAAAGGACTTATAGCAACTGATAATGACATTGTCAACAAGGGATTTGTTGACACAGAAATCGGTGACCTTTCAACAGAAATCTCTAACGAGAAATATCTTAAGAGGGATAGCGAGGCAGTTGCTAACAAGATGTTAGCCAATTTGAATTTTGGTGAGAACAAAGGCATAAATCTGGAGACCCCCGATAACGCAGGTGACAAAGATGCGGCCAATGTAAAATATGTCAAGGATAGAATGTCAGGTAAGATCCATAATGGACACCTATCTGATGAAGGTGTGTTGTATACAATGAAAGGTTGTCTGTACTTTAACACTTATAGTTCGTAATCATTATGGCTGCTTCTAAACAACAAAGAATTCTTACTGGAACTCCTGGAGCATTTAAGCAATATAGGACCAATGATGATAAAAACCAGTGGAACGGAAACAAGGTGTATCCTTGGTGGGTTCCTGGATATTGGAATTTCTATACTCAAGGCGGTTACAACCAATCAATGGTTGGTAACCACCAGTATTGGATTACTTCAAACAAATCCGGTGAAGAACATGAGGGAATTAGGTTCAATCACAAAGATGATATTTTTAGTGTTCAGAGTAAGTCAAAGAATGGGTTTTCTAAAGGTAACAGCAACTCTGTAAGTTATGTCAATAAGGGCGGATACAATTTCTCCTTTAACAACAATGTAGAGAAGTCATCTGACAAGAACGGGTTTGCGTACGAAGTAACTACAAAAGATAAAGATTATATTGGTGGAAGCCCTATGCCAGTGGTTGGCATTTGCTTTAGAATGTTTGCTGACGGCAATGGACTTTGGAATGCATCGCCATTAGCGGATGAAGCAGTTGTTGGTTCTAGAAGTCATTTATACACCGGCGAGGGATCTATTAATGAATCTATAGATCTCCAGATAAACAGAATGCACTTATGCTATAAAGATTACAATAGTGGTGTTATATTCAGTCACGCAATTTTACCTGAAGGAAATAATGCAGGAGATATCCAATTTTATAATCAAAGTAAATGGAGTAGTAGTAAAAATATAAAAGAATACCTAAAAGATAAAACAGCATGCAGTAGTGAAAAAGCTTTGTTAATACGAGCATGGCATACCGAGGATTTGCCTGAGACAGCTGTATTCATTGGATTCACTCTACATCTTTTTGTGGGTAAAAGAGCAAATATCAATAAGGTACATTCTTGTCACATTGGTGGGATGAGTCCCATTCTTAAAGGTGATTTAGAAGTAATCACTTCAGCTGGAAAAAATAAACATGGTAAAAACCAGGCTGTTGCTTGGCAACCACCGATTACGTCAAAGACTGATCTCGATAGTAGATTTGATCCTAATCAAGGTCAAAAATTAGTGCTTTTTGATGATCCTGGTGGCAACAATGGGGGGACAAACACAAGTTACGCTCCCATCGGCGGTAATTGGAAAAGATCCATAAACGTAAAAGACAACTCTGCTATTTTCAAATATTAATTCTAACCGCTAAATACTTGTAGTAAATTAGATGTGGAATGTCAATCATTACATTTCCTTTAGATCCTTCTAATGGGCAGCATTATGTAACCGAAAATAGACTTTGGGTTTATAGCGAAAGCAAGGACATTTGGGAACTCTGGGGTAACCTTCAGTATGTCCCAGTCCCTGGAGCTCCTGGTGACCCAGGTGATCCAGGTGACGACGGAGAAATGGGGACTCAGGGTGCCAGAGGATCTAAGGGTGACCAGGGCTTGACTGGTGGAGATGGTGAGCAAGGTGAAATAGGACCTCCTGGAACAGGTATCACACTGGTTGGTACTGTAGACACTGAAGCAGAACTGTATGTAGAAATTACACCCATCTCCGAGAATGGAGATGTTTGGATTGTTGTTAAACCAGAAGACGGTAAGCAAGATTATTTTGGATTTGTTTACAATGAAGATGGCGTTGCCACTGACGCTGATAATTCAGAGTACTGGAACGAAGTAGGACCTATTAGAGGACCTGAAGGACCACAAGGAAATATTGGAAACCCCGGTCAAGACGGAAACCCCGGCAGAGACGGGGCACCAGGAGCTCCTGGACTCAATGGAGCACATGGTGGAGCATTCTGTCATACAGTTTCAGTTCCTCCCACTAGAGGACCACAAGGGAAACTTTACCTTTACACCCCAGACAACTCAATTTACGTGACACTCTAATAATGACATATTCAAGTCCTGGATCATCTAATAATAGTCAAGATAGTCAAGAACAACAAGTTGATAACACACAAGAAGAAGTAGTAGTATCAACTGAACCTGAAGGTGTCGATCTAAAAGTTGACCCATATGGTGGGTTGTCTAGGGGATATCCAGATGAAGGAGTGGTGCCTATGACCACTTCTCCTGATGGTTGGACTGCGAACATTGATTATTTTTATGGTTGTAGAGCACCAGATGAAGAGACTATAGAGGGCAATACTAGTTTAGAAATTATTCTGGAAGGATTGGGTCGCGACCCTGATGACATTGTAACCAGACTACCTTGTAGAATCGCAGAGTTTGGTGGTGTTGACGATGAGATGTTCGCTGTCAGAGAGGTAGATAGTTCTACAGCGACAGAACAAGAGGCAAGAAACTTTCCTCCTGGGTTTAACACTGGTGGTCTATTCCCATATCTTGATTTAATACTTGAGTATGGTTACGAAAATGTCAATGGACCTGATCCATTTTCTCCTGGTGTCCCAACATATAACCCAGCAAATGTCAATAGAGACGAGGATGGAGACCCTGCCCCTCAGTTTAGATTGTGTGAATGCATCAACTATGCTTACAAGAGTGGATGGGACTATGTCGATTACGAAACACAGGATCCATTTAGAGGACAACTAGAGAAGAGTCGTCTTGTAAAAAGTGCTCCGTTTGGTCCACCAGAATCAAGAAACAACGAAGTTAATAATGTCGGTAGACACCAAATGCAATCCGAGAGAGGATTTGCATGGTTCAAACAGAAACCAAGAAAGTTTATCTACATTCATCCAAATGGTTCAAACTTTGAGATGATTCTTGGTACAGATGACTGGCAATCTGGTCCATCTAAATGTGATATGTCGAACGATGAGGCTGTTTGGGGTGCAGGAATTGGCACATCACTTGGTGGTAAAAATGCATTTCCAGAGCAGGAACCATTCCACATCAAGTACACCACCAAATATGGTGGTAAGATCATGCTCTTCAGTGCTGGTCACTCTTTCAACGATAAAGAAGTTGGTGGTGTGGAAGGTCAGGAGTATGGTGTCTGTGGTGTGTCTGGGTGGATGGTACCTAGGCCAGACACTTGCCTGGGTGGAATCGGTCAACAATATTATGCAAACATTGGATTGAAGTATGTATATGCTGCTTATAGATTTGATAGTTCACCTGCAGAAATTGCAAACCTGATTAAAATCCTCGCCCGACTGGCACAAAATGCAGAAGAGGCAGATGATGCAATCAATGGTGGTGACACCACCAGGATGAATGGGAATGGCAGAAGTCTTTTCACTCAACACCCGATTCTCAGGGGTGCAAAAACTGGTGTGTGGGAACGGGCGAAAGAAATCGAATTCGATGTGAATGACGATGCACATATGACTGCACTTCAGACACTACTTGAAGCGATGACATATTCGCATCCGGTAAATAAAGGGAAACATGACAAAGATATTCAGTGGAATTATGATGGAGAATACTTACTAAGACATCAAGATAAGCACGGGTCGTTGACATTGTATGATGTGTACAACTACACCTTCCCTCGTCAAACCATCCCAGAAAGAGCTATGGAGCTCTTACAATTTGAATTTGATATTGATGAGTACATTGAGCAAGCAACCGATTGGAACGAAGACGGGACAAGACCCGACCTGGACTTGCTTGAAGAAAAATATAACAAATTTGCATTCTTATCTTGGGCGTTCCGCCAAAAAGGTGCAGACGGAATTGCGATCTCTGATGTAGAGGAAGACCTTCTGGTTACTTGGGAATCAGGAATGAGTTTCAGGTATAGCGAATTCGTAGACTATTTTGCAGGTGGTTGGTTCGATGCTTGTACAAGGTGTGGCGGTAGTGTCGTCGCAAACACTAAGGTGGCAGCTGATAACGCTACTGTTTATGTGGATCAATATAGATGTGTGAAGACCATCAGCGTTGCCGAACCTGAGGAAGGTGCCGACTTGGGCGAAGAGGTACAAGTCGACCTGATGACATATGAAATGCCTCATGGTATGATTTCTCATGTTGATGGTGTAATCACAGAGGAAGAAATCTTCACTCGTTTTGAGGTGGATGTCAATGAGATTTTGAGTCCGTTCACCAACCCGGATTCTGAGTCAAGAGTGAGTCCAGCTTCTACAAGAGGCGTCTCTGGTAAGTATCTTTCCACTGATCACGAAGCTGCCCAAATGACTGATTGGGATATTGAAGAAGCTGATTATCAGTGTAATGTCTACGCAGGAATCTTCTCTGACGCTCAACCAAGATGGAGTGATCTTGAAGATGTGGAGGCGACAACACAAACATTTAAAATGAAGCGTAAGGGTACAGACGAAGATGGAAGACAAATAATTATCAATGAAATGCAGAGAGTGTACAACTGGTGGAACTCTGCGGATGATCACGAACATGGTATAACTATCTGGGCTGGTAAAGATAAAGCGAGTATGAATTCCAAAGATTGGATTCTCGCATATGTGATGAAGGGTGCCAGTAAGGGTGGATCTTCTGGTGAAATTACGCCCGAGCAGTTGTTGGATAGAAAGAAAAACCCAGATATTCAAGTTGGTAGACCAGCAAGAGGTATCGATAGATATAGTGATTACAAGTACTTCAGGGTAACAGCCTTCAGTAATAGAAGGGTTATCGGTACAGATGAGAATGGAAAGAAAATTTATGCTGGTGAGAAGATCGATATCGATAACTGGCCTAAGGGTGGTAAGAAGGTTAGAGTTAAGATTTGGCCCAACACCACTGGTCTGAAACCTACCGATGGGGAAATGATGCCTCTTGGTGAGGGTCCTGCATACTGGTCAACTAATATTTTCGAATCTGGATTCGACAATAACGAATTTGAGTCTGACTGGGCTAATTTCGGACCCAAATTTTATGAATGGGAATATTGGAAGAAACCCATTAATGCACTTCCTGTTGTTGGTGGAAAAACATACGAGTTTAAGAGAGTAACCACTGGTGGGACTGCAACCAAGAACACTGCACCCGACCTTAACATCACTTGGGGTATAAAAGAAAGATTCCCTGAACTAATTGAGGAAATTGACGATCCTGTGGGGGGTGGTTATGAGGTCATTGAATTCTATGATGATGTTGAATTCGATAGAGCTGTCCTGACAAAGGACATGTCCAGTGATTGCAAAGTGTATGCTACAGCACCTGTCAATGCTAAGTGGGTGTGTTTCGGAGCTCATAACACTCAAAGAGAAATGTTTGATTGGGCAGAGAAGGGTGAACTATGGGCCACTATGTCCAAAGTTCCAGATAATCAGGTCAATACGAGATTGATTTCTGGGCCCATGTATTGGGCTGACACCTCAAATAAGAACTTCCTGCCACCATTCGGTAATGGTAGATGGAAGGAAGAACTCAATACTTTTGAGGGACATCAAACTGCAACCAGATTAGAAATTGGTAAGACATATAAAATCTCAAGATTGCAGGCACCCAATCAAACTCCATACAATGTAAGTATCATTCAAATCATGGATGAGAGGGGACTCCGTCCTCGAATGAATCTTACTTATGAACAATTCACGGAACACAATGCAAACAAAAATGTCTGGAAGAATTGGTATAAAGTAAATGAAGAACTTCTACCTCTTGAAAGAAACCATGTCACCTTTGAGGCAGAGAGTGAGTGGATCGTGTTCGGTGCCTACGGAATGGCTAGAGAACTTGATGACTGGAGCACTGATGGTGAGCCAGCAATCTTTGGTCTTGAAGAAGTTGTACCAATTGAAGGTCCTGACTACTGGGCCGGAGCTCCCATCAACCTGATCAATAATCAACTGATTGGATACCCCGACTTTACTGAAACACATTGGGACACCCCACTCAATCCGATTAAAGAATTTGAGAATCAATCTGGTCGTAAAGAGAGGTTCGAGAGAGGTGCTGTTTACGATATCACGATCCCTGAACAGATCAGTGGCAAGAAGATGTCGTTTGTTTGGGGTGTTCAAAACGCTTCATTGGATCCAAAACCTGAACTAGAAGAGTTCCCCAATCTGTTCTCTAACTCACAATCCACTGGTTACTATCCGTTCGCTTATTATAAGAGAGCGAGATATGATGATGGAAATCTTGCAGAGATTCTACCACATAATGAATCCGAAGGTGCACTTACCTACCGTGTTAGATGTCATGGTGACTACTTGTTCTTCGGTTCTCACGACTTCAGACTCGGTTATGAGAGAACACTTGAGAGCTGGGAGAAAGGTGGTGAACCATATGAAGTGGTCATTAGAAAGATCGCAGGCATATCAGCACCCAAAGGTCCTGTGTACTGGGCTAAAGAGAAACCTGATATCAAAGATGGTCTCACTGGTACCGTTAAGGAAGGTGATATCCATTGGGATAGTTACTGGTGGTTCAGTCCCTTCAACAGGCACAGAATGGAGGACAACCCGTTCGAACATATTACAATGTTGAACGTCATTGAGAACCCAGAGTTTGAGAAGACCAAACCTCAAGATCTGGAAATCAATAACGAGTACTTCTTGTATTGTGACGCAGACACTATGAAGGATAAACCTAGAAAGGTTTATTCAATCTACGCCTATAAGGTTAACAAGCCACTGAATAGAATATTCTTGGCTGACGCTCATGAAAATATTGATGATGCAGCAGATAAACTAACGCGTCTGTATTATACCCCTGAAGGTCAGGATAACATCATGGAACCATTGGTGTTTGATTCTGATCTCCATACTATGAGTATGGATGATCTTGAGAAGTTTAACCAGGTGTTCCAACCTGGTGATCCAGATTACATCGCTGGAAATATTACCCCAGGCGCTAATGCAAAACCAGGTGGACTTCAAGGTGAGACCACACTTGCCAATAAGTGTGTAACTGAGAATTATAATGTCCTACACATTACCAGAAAGATCAAAGAAGAGAACGGATTCAGTGAAGACGATAAAGTGTCGTTTGTGTTCGGTGCTTATGAGACCCCTGAGGTGGGTGCCACAGAGGACACCTGGTCTCCTGATGGTGAACCAGATGACCTACATGTCCTGAGGATCCATCGTCCCATGGGTTGTGTGTATTATGGTGATGTTATTGGTGGAACAGTCAATAACGATGTTGCACAGGAAAACACATACATTGACTTCATTGAGAATGAGTCAAGTCCTTGGGAAAAAGAATTTATTGATTCCAGATACGATCAGGGTATCACCTGGGAATTTGAAGACGGTGAAGGCAAGAGAAAAACAGATAAACAGGCAACCAGAGAAGATAGAGACCTCTATCTGACTATGTCTGACGGCAAAGACTGGAGAAGATTCAGAAAGGGCAAGACCTATAAGATTAGGTTGAACAAAGGTGCCTGGTGTCAACTGACTCCGATCTCAACTGACGAGGAAATGCTCAATTGGAGTAATACTGATGATATTAACTCCGGCAACCAAAATAAGGACAGCCTGTTAGAGCAATATACAACTGTCTTCAGAGATGAAACAATCAAGTTGTATGCACCTAACAAACTTAGCGAGACTCTGGAAGAACAGAATGAAAGAGAAGTAGAAATCACTATGGACAGAGATTATCTGTTCTTCAGTGGTCATAGCTTCGATACTCAAAGGTCAGAAAAGTATCAACAACCCACTGACATCACCTGTTGGTCTGAGAAAGGACAACCTGCATTGGTGACTGTTGTCTATATTGCCAACAATGTCAAGGGTCCTGTGTATTACGCTGGTGACAAGTCAGTCACTTGGGCATACGAGTACAGCCTTCCTGAGGGTGGGACTGGTTACAACGCCTCTGAGGACGGAACAGGGACCACTGCTGGGACACCACAAGACCCAGCAGACTATGGTATCATTGACTTCATGAACCCACACTGGAGAAACTCTCCTTGGAATGTGTGGAAGCCAGACATCAAACTTGAAGTTAATAAGTGTTATGAAATTTCCATCATCGACTTTGACTTAGTCAATCCTGATGACACTGTGGTCCAACCAGGTTGGAAGAAACCGCAATGGCAAGACAAGTTCTCCATGTGGTTCTTGCATAAGATTGTCAACCCTGAAATCAAAGACATCAACAGGGCGTTCTATCTTGAACCAAGCAGTACCATTGAAGGTAATGAGGGTAACCTACCTAACCCAGGTGAGGATAACATCCTAGAACCAGAGTACATCATCCTTGATGGTAACTCACAATACACAGCCAGATGGTCTGCAATGTTCAGATGCATCACTGAGAATGTCGTCTTTGGTGTTCACAGAGATGCTGGTAGTTCTGTGTCAGGACAAGGTCAACCAGATAGAAGTGATGAAACAACACCTGATATCACCAGGATTGAAGACTTTAACAAAGCTGGTGTCCCTGGTTACTTCTGGATTAGAGAAGTCCCCGATCCTGATGCTGAGACCCCTACAGGTGTAGCATATTGGGCACAGAGTAACAATCAGAACGAAATTGAGTGGGGTAATGATCACTGGGAACAACCTCTGAATACTGTTGCACCTAACAGAATCGCACAGGGTAAGTGGTATAAGATTACCGCTGAACCTGATATGGATAGACAAAACAAATATCGTATCTGGTGGTCTAACGATGACACTGGTAGAGATGGTAAGCACATGGGTAATACCTATAAACCTACCAGGTATGGTGTGAATGAGAAATATCCAAATGAACCATTCGAAGTAATTAAATTTGATAGGGAAGTCATTGTATATGCTGAAGGACAACACATGTTCTTCGCAGCTTACAACACAACAAGAGACAAGATTGTCGATTGGTATCCCGATGGTGAGCCAGCACCTGTCAAGGTGGTAGAAGTGGATCCACCACTTAGTTTCATCCAGGGTTCTGTTTATCACATCGATAAAGTTCGTGAAGATGTTTGGGATGGACTACCCGACTTCCAGGATGAGCATTGGGCAAAGATCAACACCTATCAGGAGATTAGTCACTATTTCCCAACAGGTCCAAAAGACGATGATATGGCGGTGTTGAAGAAGTTCTTCTTGAAGGATGACTATGTCTACAGATTCCATAAGGTTACTCCATATGGACAACTAGACAGCGAAGATGCTTGGCAGTATAACTCTGCTAAACTCTATGATTGTACTCTCTGGGGTGTCAATGATAGAAAGGGTATTCAGGCTGGCCCAGAGAACAACATGAGGCACGATAAGATCGTTGAAGTTCCTGCATCACAAGACATTGTCGATCTTAAGAGAGTAGAGCACAACTATTACATGTGGGGTGCTCTAGCAGAGAACAAGAAACTTGAAGACTGGGCACCTTTCGGTCAACCTTTCTTGGCTGACATTGAGGAGATTGGTCATTATGATGACATAACTCACGGGCCTGCTTATTGGTGTGGGGACAGCTTGAATGACATGCCACCTCTTCACGACAACTACTGGTTGAGAACTTTCAATTATTATGTGGTACTACCTGGCGAAAAATTAAGACTAGAACTACGTGAGGATCGCGATCAGATTGGTACCTATCAACCCTTCTTCATTAGTCAAGATGAGGTCAATAGGTATGACGATGGAAATTGGGAAGGTAAGATTAAAACAGAGTCGAGCAAAGTAATCTTATCAAATGACGGTTCTGCTGGTACTGTTGAAGAAGCAGTGATTACTGTTCCAGAAGGCGTTGACCTTATGGTGTTTGGTAACAGGAAATCGAAGTTGAATATGAATCAGTACAGTCCTGACGGACAACCTCTCAGAATTGTAATTGAACCGGTTCCAGATGAAGAGGGTCCTGGATACTTTGCTGATAACATCAAAGATGTTCAATTCCCACAGAACAATAACATCCCAGATTTCAAAGACCCTTACTGGAAACAGGTCACTCCGTTGACTTTGGAGAAGGGTAGATCATATAGATTTACACCAATCGTGGATCCAAATGATAACCCGATGAAGTATGAATATAAGATTATTGGTCACTACGGTTCCAGTTCTCTTGAAGTAGGTACGGCTCATGGTGGACAACTGAAGACAATGGGTAGCATAGGACCAGACAGTATCTATGTTGACCTCAAACACATCGACACAACTGATTTCACCTTTGGTACTAAAGATGCCGAATTTGATAGCAGAACCCAAAAAGATTGGAGTCCTAAGGGTGAAGATGTTCGGATGGAGATTACCCTATTCCCACGGCAAGATGAATCTGGACCGGTGTATTTTGCTAAGGATTCAGGGAACTATGAGACGGATTACAACGATCCACATTGGATGACACCCCTTAACTATTGGACTAAGTCTTCTGCATCAAAAGGTGATGTTACGAGATTGGTTAAAGGTAAGAGGTACAAAATTACAGCTCTGGGTAATATGCAGGGCAATTGTAAGCTTTGGTTTGGTAAGGACGAAGGTGCGTTCAACTCACCTAAAGTCGATCATAAAGACTGGGTCACAACCGACACGATTATTTCCTACGAAAACGAAGCTTACCCAACTCAAACTACCTTTACAGCACCAACTGAATTCATGCTTCTGAGTTGCTTTGGTACCGTTGGTAGGAACCTAGCAGATTGGAATGAAGATGGAGAACCAGCATACATCAAGCTTGAGGAAATCAAGTATGATGAATCACTTCTTGGTCCAGTGTATTGGAACGATAGAAAGCCCAATTACAGTGCTGACATTTTCGCCAACGAATATTGGCAGAAATTGAATAGTGTTCCAGCAGAAGTTTTGAGACCTTTCACTGGTCTCAAAGCAAAGATGACTCAGAAGACTCTTACCCAGGATAGAAAGTATGATTTGGATGTGTGGTTTGTCAAGAACGGCAAGCAACAGTTGGAAAACCCCCAAGATCCGAAGTACTTTAATGATTGGATTAATGTTGGAGTTTGGAAGAGTAATGAAACATCATTCACTATTCCTAAGGTGGAAACCCACTTCATGATATTCACAACTAGAAAAGTTGATGATCGTGATGATAACTCGATTGAAGGTTGGAGTCCTTTCGGTGAGCCACTGGATGTCAAGTTAGAAGAGATCGAAGAAATTCGCGGTCCAATGTACTGGGCAGATCACAAAGCTACTGATCCAACCAAAACAGGTTACCCTTATTTTAGAGATGGTTATTGGACAGAAAAGAATTTCATTCAGTTACCAGTCGCAGGTCCATACAAAATTAGTCTCACAAGTGTCAGAAAGGCACCTTATGATTTGTATGTTCTGGAAGCAAAGGGTGGCAAGGAACCTGCCTATTACGAGACCCCTAGTAATTGGAGAACAATTTGTCACTTTAAAAAGAATTCCTCGCGGGCCATGCAAGGCCAAGTTTATAATAATGGTAGTCTGTATTGTATTGGTGCTTTTAATACAGGTCGAATTAAACAGGATTGGAGTACTATGGGTGAGCCCATGGGCGTAGAATTCAAGAGTGTAGACGGTGACACCTGGGGACAAATTCTCTTTGGACATGGTAACACTAAAGTCACTGGGAGACCTTTCCCCCTACACGATTGTCCACAGTACACGATGCCGGATTGGAATGCCAAGACCAAATGGAAAGATGGTTTCATGGCCAAGGCTTTCAACTACACCGCTTCTGGTGATGGAAGCGAAGATGAAGATGGTTTCATTGATGTAGAAAGTCGTCCGTTGAGCAACTTCGTGACCCACAAACTGAAGATAAAGAGTGGGTTCGGTAGAGACAAACTCAAAAGACATACTTACATGTCTGTGTGGGGTGTCTCTGACAAACTCATCCAAATTGCTAATGGCACATACGAACTTACCTCTGACGATAGCGGTAGGTACCCAACAATCGATTATGATGATTACGAATACTTTGGTGATGTCGGAATTCCTGGTCAGGGCGATCCCAAACCAGGTGCGGCTCCAGGCGGATTTATTGCTTCAAGCTCAAGAGCTAAGGGCAATAAAGGTAACGGAGGAAATGGCAACAACAATGGCGGCGGCGGCGATGATGACAACAGCGGAAGGAACAGAGTTAATAAGAAACTTGAGTTCAAACCCGTCCCATATAAAGATTCTTGGTGGTTGTTGTTCGGACAATATTACGCACCCAAAACATATAGTTTTACTGATTGGCCAATCCATGGCAAACCAATTTTATATGATTTGAATGTCGGTTTTGATCTTAATTTGTTACATGGTTGGAAGGCTCTGGTCGCCGCTTTGTTGGAACTCATCACTAAAATTCCTAATATTATTTCATTGTTCCAAGAACTTGATATTATTATTGAACAGAATGAAAGGCATGTGTTTGATGAGGTAAACTACTCCAAAAATGGCAATAAATCCATGTCGGATTATTGCCGGTGGACAGAAGCCTCTCCTCAATACTTCAACACAACTTGTGACCAAACCAACAGAATGCTCCTGAGAATGTTGAAGCTGAGATACAACGGACTATTCATCCACGCTAACTCAGAGAAACCCAATAGTACTTCAAACAATAGTGATAAGTGGAAGGGCATGAATATCATGAACCTTACCCCTACCTTCCAACATGGAATTGGTAGAATGTATAATGACAAAGCTAAGAGAGTTCTGAGATTCTATTCTAATGATATCGCGGAACTTCCTAGAGTCAATGAGACTTGGGGTAGACAAAGTGAAACCTTCTTTAAACTGGACACCAGAGTGGATGAAGTCAAGAAGAAGAGTAATTGGGATGACAGATTGGCATGGTTTAATGTCCAATTAGGATGGGGTATCACCCAGTTCCAAGGCCACTACTACAAGGTCAAAGAAGGTAAACAGTACAGATCTGGAGCAAAGGATGTGTCAGTGGGGTCCGCTCTGAATGGAGAGATCGCCTCATCTAATGTTGTCGATGGAATTTTCACAGATGATGGTTTCATGATGAAGGCTTATGGATACAACAATGACAAGTCTAAGGAAAAGAACGCAACCTTTGAAATCATGGCAGGTGCTGATACAGTATGGCCACTAAATTGTGGACCAGACGGTATCTCTACAAATAAGGATGACACTACTCAACTACCTTACAGATTCTATCCTGGTATTGAATTTGACTTCTCATATGGCAAGTTCTACAGTAATACTTCCACTGACGATTTCCAAATCTTAGATATCATGTTGTATTTCTATGATTCAGAGACTGAAAAGGTTAGGAGAATTGAGATGGTTCCAGAAAAATCATCCAAATATATGTTCAGAAAAGTCAATGAACCTGAAAGTAATAGTGGAGTCAAGACCCACTTGATGTCTCAACGAGCAGGTGAGACATTTAAGATTCGTTGTTGGCAAGCTGATGGGTATCAGGCTCGTGGTGAGGAAATCTTCTATAAGATGACCATCACTATCTACATGGGAACTGCAAACAGTAGTTCAGCAGCTCATGCTATGGTTGTTTCTAACTTGAGGCCACTGGGTTATGTCAATAAACCTCATGATGAATATCTCATTAGGAATAAGAGCGATCTTGATAAGGCTCTCGCTAAGGACTATCCAACCTGGCCTAACCCTATACCAGAAGATGATTGATAACTTCTAAATAAAAGAAACGAAGAACAATGGCACTGGATTTTGGTAGGCCGGGAACTTCCGGCACACATACCGTTGAGGCACCCAACGGTAGAACTTGGGTGTGGGATAGATCCAAATGGGTGTTATCCCACGAGGCGTATTTAATTTTTAAAGGAGATGATCCTATTCAAGTTGGTACCACTGAATCAGTGAACAATGGTGTCACAAGTCTAGGGATTCGTCACTACTTGGATGCTACTGATCTAACTGATCTTCCTGATCCAACAACAACACCTTGAGGTAAATATGGCAGGTTCTAATCTAACAACGTATGATTATATTATCGTACAAAGAGGTGATGATAATTACAGGATAAGTGGTGATCAAATACTAAACTTTAGTACAGAACAAATCCAACCTCAGTTGGATGAACTAGAGTTAGCAATTCAGTTGGAAACTGAGTTGAGAAAAAGAGGTGATGACCAATCCAAAGATGATTTGGATGCATTCCTACAAAGACTTGAACAAAATGTCAATCAAGTCTTCCCACTACAAGATAGTATATTCTACAAATACAGAATTGACTATCCGTCAGCAGCGGAGTTTGCTTCAGACTACCTTGCTTGTGCTGGACAAGACATTAGTGTCTACCCTAGAATTGAGGGTGATTCAAGATGCTATAGTAAAGCACAAGAAGACTACCACCAGGACTTAGCTAATTCCACTTTAAACAATACGGGAAGTTTCTTCTTAAGTAGTCACGACTTAAGTATCGGAGCTATCGACGCTGTATACATCAACACTCATAAAACTGAAACTGCCAAAGACAACATTGGTGGTATGTTGGATGAGTTGACAGAAGGAGATCTGGTACAAATTAATGCTGTCGATAATGCTTCAGATGGAACATCAGTTGTAAGTAACACAACTTATGGTCTTTTTAGAATCGTAAAAAATCTTGGTGCATTTTTCGGTGATGATGGAACTGGCAGTTATAACCAATATAAATCGCTCCATGGTTTGACACTGGCTTTGGTGGCTGGAAGTGAAGATGTTCACATGATTCCTAACACGGAATTCCAGATCAGATTCATGACCGCCATTGCAAAAATTATTGACGAGAAATACGTTTATAAGTCTGGCGACACAATGACCGGACAACTCAATATTGAAGTCATCGATATTGATACAGAAGACACTCTCGTTTCCAACGGCAATATTGATACAAAGACTATCAGCGTAGAGAATAGTATCACACTTAAGGATGCGTCTGGTGATATTATTAACAGCGGTGTCATCAACTTTAAAGATAGTAATGGTAACACTAGTGTCGTATTGGATGATGGTACCGTAGGTTTACTGATCAACTATGATCTAGGAGCAAGGTATTCAAATACAATTGATCTTACAGAGAATGAGCAACTCACACACAAGTTGTATGTCGACTCAAAGGATAATGAACTAGAACTTGAAATTGACAAACTAGGTGAGAAGGTTGATGGTCTTGCTCAGATCACTCAAACTACTTTACATATCTTTGATGAAGATACCGGTGGGACATACCTCGGCGAAACAATGGATGCCTGGGCCGGTGCTATCGTTGCAGCAGATGGACTCACAGAGAAAACATTTATGACACGATCTCCTGGAGATATCAACAGCCAGGGTGTCGCGACCACACAAAAAATCTTAGTTCACCAAAAGTACTTACCTAACAACACCTTTAAGTGGCTTAATAATGTAAGGACTAATGATATTCTTGAGATTGTCCATAAATCAACAGAAAACACTCCTGACACAATGGCATATCATTATGTCATGTATAAAATCCAACCTCAGGTAGAAGGTGATGACGCTGTCGTTGAGCACACTTTACCTGATGGTGAATTGGCATATGAACTTTCTGTAGTTTATATGAGATCACAGGGTAATGTCCTGTACAATGATGAACAATATAATCTGAATACTTACGACAGAAACACTGGTCTCTCCATCGAGGCAACTGATGACAGATATGTTTCCTTGATCGGTGATACGATGACCGGTCAGTTGACATTCGATTTAGCTGATAGTAACAACCCATTTAATGGAACGTACCCCATATTTGTACAAGGGTCTAGTAGTAAAGTAATACACTCTCTCAACCAGAACGGAGATGTTAAAACTAGGGGTGAACTAGTAATTGGATATAATGATAACGCTAGTACTGCGGCACTTAAAATTCCGGGTAAGGGATCCATTGAATTCGGCATACCGGACTTGGGTGATGGCCCAGAAATTATAGTGGGTGGTAGTACCAAAATTAAATTTGTTGGTGCATTTATTAAATTTAATTCAAATGAACTCACTGATATTAAAGATCCATCAATTGGATCCACAGGAGCAAAATCTGCAATATCCAGATCATTCTTCAGTACTAATATTATAACTGACACTGAAGATGATGACACTTTGATCACAGTTAATTCCGATGACGACACTGGTCGAGTGAGGATTGGTGGTGGTGGTGTTGATAAGCTCGTGAATCTGACGGATACTGATATTGGTCCCAATAACACACTCACAGAAGATGGTATTGTCCTTGGTTGGAATAGAACCCAAGCTAAATGGGTTCCCAAAAAGTTTGGTGATACATATGGACCTGGTCAAAACTTGTTCGTTTATTCAGAAGATGATTGTGAAGTTGGTGGTATGTGGACGGACTCAAAGGAAAAACCAAATAACCCTTCGTACTATATTAGAGTAAGTTAATGAGTGATACTACGGAACAACCAGAAGTCAAACCAGAATCTAAACAGATTAGGACACTTGACGATAGGTTAGGTAAATTTAGAAGTGGATCAACTGATGGTTTTCAAAATATTGATGCGATGGGAAAGCCACCATTGTCTACCAAATGGGGAGACGATGATTCAATTCTCACAAACCCAACTGGAGCTCCAATAGATAATATCCATGATGCTTGGTGGATTGAAGATTTTTACAAAAAAACAGATGTAGGAAATCTGAAAAGTTTGGATGGCAAAAGGACTCTAAATTCAAACGAACTAGGCGGTGGGAATGTAGGTGGTACCAATAATATATTCAAATCCTCTGCTGGTGGATCAGATAACCCCACTGTAGGAAGTGGACTAGAAGAGCCCCCTGAGTTCCATAGAAGTCGTCCTGGTTCTCTACAACTAGGTACTAAAACGGGTCAATTAGTAAGTGTCATTATGGGCAGTGTGCCTGGAAAAACAGGTAACTTAAGTTCCAGAAAAGCTTTATTCAGTTGTCCTCTGGGAATGCAATTTACGATGACTACAGCTGGATCTGATTTGGTTGGTCAATCATTTAGATTCAGACACTTAAGTATTCTTTATAAAAAAGATAATGAAGAAGTCAAGTATGGATCTATTGTAGAAAACTACAAGTGGAGAAACGAAAACAGGCTTGCATTGTTTGGAGAATTTGATCCAAATACAGG
>Ga0098051_1000394_pt1 | contig 18047 bp, 37 predicted proteins | sample 14BtaG_FD_77069 | JGI IMG/M metagenome (GOLD analysis project Ga0098051, IMG submission 77069) | Marine viral communities from the Subarctic Pacific Ocean - 14B_ETSP_OMZ_AT15311_CsCl metaG | ecosystem: Environmental > Aquatic > Marine > Oceanic | place: Pacific Ocean | collected 2015-01-18 | reverse complement strand
AAAGGGTGTTGACCTCAAATCACATTGTACGATGTGTTGTAGCGAAGTATAATAATCTAACGCATTTACTGCCTCATCTAGTTTAGGCAATAGTCTAACATCTTGTCTAGCGTAGTGTAAATACAAAGCCTTATCTTCCCACCATGATTCGTTATGACCTTTCTCTAATTGGATTTTCTGTTCACCTAATATCTCGTAAGCCACATCGTCTAGTTTGTAGGAAGGCAATTTTCCATTCTTCAACTCCCATAGTTTAGAAACAGCAAGCATCAAGTCTATACAATTCCTACCGACTATTGGTTGCGCCCAATCCTTAAACTCATATCTAACCTTTCTCATAGGAGAAAGAGTCAACTCCGACAGACCACAAGCCCTACATCTTTCCATTATCTGTTTTATGTCAGCACCTACAACATACCAACCCGCTATAATATCGGGGTCTTGTCTTTTCATATGCCGCAAAAAGTGAATAAGCATATCTCTTTCAGTAGCAAAACCCATAGCAGGTGTTTCGTATTTGTACTCACCATATTCTTTGTAAGCCTTACCCTGCCCGTCTTTAAGACCCTGCCCCGCAAGCGTTGGTTCTACAAACCAAACGTATTCCTTTTCGGTAAAACTATCGTAAACTACCATTACCCTCATTTTATTTGTTGTAGGAGACCACTCACAATCCATGTACCATGTCCTGTGGTTGTAGTTTTCTATGGGGTCGTTGCCGTCATTGATATAATCAGACAAAACTCTATTAACATAGGGAATGTTTGCTTCCCATGTAGTACCGTAATAAGATAATTGTTTAACGTCAAAAGGTGTAGCACAAACTATTTTAGTCAGACTTTCACCATAAAGACCTGTGTAGCCACTTTCTTTACGAACCGCTTCATCTATATGTTCGGCATCCACATCAGATACAAAGGCATAAGGCCAATATCCTGTGATAGTTTTTTCGTACCTAGCATTGTTTTTGTCTCGACCTCTGATAATTATATCTCGACCTCTTCCTCTTTCGACAATCATGCGACTACCCTATCTATTATCATGTGGTTACAATTTTCACACTCATAAATATCACCTTCGCCTTCTACGTTGTCATAAAAAATCCAAGAGAAATTAGCACCACACTTTTCACAAGCGGTAAAAGGAAACTTACGTGGTCTTACCATAATCTATCTCTCCAACATCCACAGTTTCTATCATTATACGCACCACAAATTAAACACTCTTGGCTCATATTATAATCTCCTGTGATTACGCTTATAAAGATTTCCTTTGTCCTCTAGGTCTAGTGGTAATACCGTGTTTGTTTAGCCATGCGTTAACAGCCATAGCAGTTACACCGCACATAGCACCTATCTCTGCCATAGTCTTACCGTTGTCAACGTACTCGGTACGCAACCATGCTTCTTCTCTATGAAGCCCTTTATTAGATGAAGGATAAAAGCCAACACTTACGTTGTATTCTTCTCCATCAATCTCAATCACCTTACTGTTTTCTCCTAGTTCTATATCTTTCAATGTTATATTTACCATAATATCACTCTCCAATGTTACTCATTTGGAATATAAAATCGCCATCACCTAGCGTAATCAACATAGGATAGCCCATGTTGACCTCTGTAAAATCCCATATAGCGATACTAACATCACTATTAAGATTGCGGAATATGTATTCTAAACCACCGTTGTAAGTGGCTGTTATTGGGTCTGCTTCACAAGCGTCAACATCTATCACCGTAGTAGTTTTACCCTTAAGTTCTTTGCCTACACCTATTGATAACTTACCTTCTTCATAAGAAACACTATATTGATTAAACTTTTGTCCGTTCATAGAATCACATCTAAACGCTTCATACATAGTAGTGCTGTCAAGACCTTCCAACAAGACCAAAGGTTCTATAACAGAACCGTCATTCTTAGTGTAGGTTTTGTTTTCTGCGTCTATCTTTTTAACTATATCGTTAGACTTAGTGTACCATTGACTAATTGTTTCCGGTGTATGTGGAAATGCTCTAGCACTTGTATTACCGCCAATAGTAGTTTGTTTGCTACCACTCTTAAACATAATCTTATCGCCTTTGTTAATCATATTAATAGCACCGCCATGATATTTGAGTACACCTAACACATTATCAATATCAGTAATCGGGAAAGCCAAACCATTACCATCACCATGACAAGGTATAGATATATTTATCAGAGAAGTAACGCCATCCTTTACTAAAGACCGACAGTACAACCTATTATTCTCGACCATCAAAGAAGCGGAATGTATTTGAGGAATACTTTTACCGTCAATTGTTTGTTTTCGTTGTGCTAACTGCAACAACCACACCAAAGAATTGCATTCGACTATTACAGGGTACTCCATACAATCACTCCGTCATAAAGGGTAGCCCGTACCATTCGACTTTACCATCTTTTATTCTTAGTATATCGTGTGTAGTACCTACCTTTTCTATGTTACTACCTTTCATCTCTTCAATAGTAGCACGTACAACCCATTCGTTATCAGCAAGGCTTCTATCTCCTTCAACACCTGCTGCGGGGTCTGCTTTCTTCATGTATCTGCTTAGGAATACCTGTTGAGAAAACTTTCTCATAGTACCTTTCTCCCATTCCGGTCTAAAGCCAACGGTCATCAGAACCTTTTTACCTGTTCCGTCATCCATATACTGCGAGACCGCCTTCAAGTGGAAGGTGAAATATACCTTAGCCACATTAAGACTGTGAAGTCTTGATAGAATATTTCTGTATAGACGGTTACGCTCTCTCCATTCCTTCTGATTGAATGTACCATCTTCTGTCTCAATAATACCTCTATCCAATAGTGAGGCTCGCATAGCGTGTTCACACCATTTTAGGAATGTTGAACCACCGTCAAAGATAATACCACCAATACTGTCGGGTGCTTCTTTAACTATGTTAGCAAGAATGTTCACGTAGTATGACGTTTTATCCAACAACGCTTTGTAATCGACATTGTTATCATCATCAAAGATAGAGTCATCTGTTTCATCGTGCAACGGTAGAACGATAATATTATCTTGATTAGGATAGACGTAATCAACCGTTGATTTAGCCGAGTTATCCACATCAAAAATATATACCTTCTTACCTTCTTTGATTTCTGTATCTAGTAATGATAGAGCCAATCCTGTTTTAGCCGTGTTCTCATGGCCTATAAATGCGGCTCTATGTGTTACAGTTTTCATTGTGTTATTCTCAAATAAACTCCTGTAATACGCTTCATCAAACCTAGTCTTAGGCTCGACAGTCTTTGTTTTAGTTTCAGTCTTGTTCGGTGCTTTCTCTCCCCAACTCATATATATTCCTCATTTGATTACGGTTATAAACCTTCTTACTCCCTCGGTGCTATGATAGCAGCATCAGTCATTAAGACCAATGCGGCAACAGACACAGCACTCTCCAAACTGTTGATTACTACGTTAACAGGGTCATAGACCCCATCATGTTTAGCGTCTCTATACTGTCCTGTCTTACCACAAACATAACTACCCTTACCTACATGAAATACATCACCGAGCATAGGGTTTCCACTATTCTCTCTAATAGTAGTGATAGGTGTTAGCAAACCATTCACAAACAACTCAAAAACATCACCGTCAAACCCCGCCTCACTCAACGCTAGTGAAGCATGGTATAATGTTGCGCCACCCCCGATGACAACACCGGATTCAAGAGCATGACGACAAGCGTTAACTGCATCATCTACTCTCTCTTTTCTTTCTACCTGCTCGACTTCGGTAGCACCCCCAACATAAATTGTTGAGATGCCCGTAGTAAGTCTTGATAGACGATTATTCATTTGTTCTGCTAACCATTCGTGTTCAGCACCTTCTATATTTTCCCTTAAAGTATCTAGGTGTGTTAGATTTTCTACACTCTTTCTACTTATAATTGTACTTCTAGCACTAGCCTCTATACGGTCTGCATCACCCATACTATTCGGTGTTATATTATTAATACTTTCTTTTAAGGTAACAGAAATTAACTTAGCCCCTGTCAACGCTGCAATATCTTCTAGCCACGCTTGCTTCTGTTCGTGCATACCACTAGGTTTAACTATACAAGCACTTACTTTACCCTGTATAATATTTACTAAAAGGTTCTGCACCATCTGTGGGTTATAATCAGCACAAAAGAATATAATCGGTCTGCCGTCTTTGACGGCAATTTCCAATGAAGGAAGTAATGTATTAAAGTTTTCTATCTTTTCTGTGGTACATACCACGTAAGGATTTTCTAAGAGACATTTGTTTCTAGGGGAGTTAGCCATAAGATTATGAGCATAACCCGCATTCACCTCGACACCGGATGAATCTTTAATGTATGTTTCGGTTGTTGGTGAAGTTTCTATTGTTATAGCACCTGTTGACCCTACTTCCTTAACTACATCAGCAATCATAACACCTAACTCTTCATCGTTATTAGCGGCAATAGTAGCCACATCTTTCAAATCGAAATCCGTTATAACATCATCTCTAAGATACTCAATGGTCTGCTCTAAATATTGTTTAAACTCATCACGTATTTTCAAGGGAGAAATACCCTTTTCCATCAGAGACAATGAGCCATTACACAATGTCTGTGCTATCAATGTTGCGCTAGTAGTACCATCACCGGATTTTTCCTGTGCCTCTGATGCTACTTCCTTTAATAAATCTATCCCCATCTGAATATACGGGTCTGTATCGGTTACAGCACGTGCTATGGTAACGCCATCATTAAGAATGACGGGCGCACCCATAGGGTTTTGTATGATTACCGTTCTTGCATTAGCACCCAAAGTACCCTTGATAGAGTTTGCTACTTTGTTTACCCCTACAAGCAATTTTGAACGTGCCTCTGCCCCTGTTAATATTGTTTCCATTTTTATCACCTAAAATAAATCATCGTGCATATCTTGGTCGTACATTTCACCATTTACATAACTACCAAAGTCATCATTAAAAGAACAGACAGCACATATTTTACTGTAATGTATAACAAATATACCATCAGTTCTTTCGGGATGGAGAGAGGAGAGTATAGCCTCTTCTGTCAAGACTACACTATCCCCTACTGCTAATTCACTTGGTACTTGTCTACCAATCGAGTGAACAGTATACATGGTCTCTGTGATAAGACCACTACTACTCATACTCTCATGGCTTTCAAGAAGTATAAACTCCCCTACGGCCTTCCATGTGTTAATAATCAAGCATCCCACCCTTCGGTGGAATTGTCATCATCAAAGTCCGGTGTAACCATTTGTGCAACTTCATCGAAAGCCCACCAACCATTTACACTCATTCTATCTTCACCTTCACGACTTCTCCATGCTTGACCGTGTAGTAGTAATTTAGTACCAACACCGAAGGAAGGTATATCATCACAGTAAACATCTATCGTACCTGCCATTGAAGTAATATCAACATCACCACAAACTAAGATAGAGCCACCATTGTCTCTTGGGTCTATGTGTATAACTTCTGCAACAGTTGCACAGGTTCTATCCCACCAACCATCTTTACCGTTGAAGTTATCGTAGTAAGCACCCAAAGCACCTAAGTTTGGCAACATATTTTCATCACCAATAATAGCAGGTAGCATATCAACAGGAGAACCGCTAAACATACTAGCCAAATCTGCATTGATAGTAGGTAATGAAACATCTAAGTTCATATAACATCTATTATTCTTACCTGTTTTTAGGGGAATAGTAAGTGGTGTGAAGGTAGGGAATTGACGGTCAGCCGCCTGTCCATTACCGCTTACAGTAAACACCTGCGGTTCACCCGTTGCACCTTGTGGTCGGCCATAGAACAATGAAGTTCTTTCTCTCTCATCTTGAGGCCGAGCCGCACCGTACTTGAAGTTAGCATCACCGCTAGGGAAGGTTGCGTTATTTTTATCCCACACTACATAGAAATGTGTGTTAGCATCTAATTGCATAGTGTGTTTTGGTAGTGAAGAAACTTCACTTTCTGCACCAAAGCCGAACATTTCTGCCGCAAGTCTTGTGTATGAGCCATCATGGTTATTCTCAAACAGCACTACTGCACCGCTATTCACTAGAGCCATGCGAACATCACTACTAGCATTAATCATTTGGTTCTTCATTTTATTGTAGAGTATTTTACCCCATTCTTTAGGGCGTGGTACTGAGATAAACATACCTTCGTATGTATCTGCACCTGCTCTCCGCATTCTCGCATTTTCAGTAGTAATGTTTCTTCCTGCTACTCTAAGAGCAAGGATAAAACAATCCTCATCAGAGCGACCTGCGTTTTTCCACGCAGCACCCTGTTCAGCGAGGACAGCATCAGCCCTCTCTTGCACCATTTGCGGTGCGACATTCAGCGTTTTAGCAATATTGTTCAGCATATCATCAGACATTTTTTTCACCTTTGTTATTCTTCCGTTGATTGATTACGGTTATAAACTTTCTCCTACCATCATTCGGACAAAGTTGGCCTTGACAATAAACTCATCAACACCATCTATTATATCACGTTCTGCGGTAATAGCCGCATCAATCACACGAAGTTTATTTTTGGTTGAAGCCTCACCGTCAACCGCATCTGTAAAGACAGCACGAACAACCGAGCGTGTATCTTCATCCTTTAGCATAGTATAACTACTACTAAAATCATTATCCTTAAAACATAGTTTTAAGAAAGAAATACTATCGAAGTCTAGGTCTCCTAAACTTCTAACGAATTGTGATGCACCAATAGGTTCATCGAATGAAGCATACGCTTGTAATGCGTTGATAGCATTTCTCATGTCTCCTAAATTGGCTTTGCATATTTGACGCAGTTGCGTCTCTGTAATACCTACATTTTCTGCACCACAAATATATTCTAACCTACCCATCATAGCATCTTCTTTCAAAGGGTCTATCGACATCTTAAGACATCGTGATTGAATCCATTGGCTAACCTTGCTTATGTCATTACAAGTAAGAATAAAGTAGCCCTGTGCATTCTCTATCACACCTTTCAAAGCCCCCTGTGCTTCGGGTGTCAATTGGTCTGCCTCATCTAATAATATAATTTGTTTGTAATTACCGGAACGTGTCAAAGGAATTAACTCTTCTTCGACAAACCCTATACCTCTAGTTTTCTTAGAGGAAGCATTGAATATATGTAATTGATAACCTAACTGATTTGCTAGAACATAAGCAAGAGTAGTCTTGCCTGTTCCCGCACCCCTACTGTATAGCAATACGTGTTGCATTTCATTGATTAACCAATCACAATGTTTGATACCACCAACACACTCTTCAAAGGTAGCAGGTCTATATTTGTTCGCCCAAAGCATATCTAACCGTCATTAGATTACGGTTATAAACTATTTGATTGCCTTTTCCGCTATGTAGGCCAAACCACTATCATATAAATCAACTATTTCAGAATGACTACGTGTACCCATACGCTCTCCGTTTCTTCTTTCAACCATAACAGCAAGCATTAAACCGGAAAGAACACCTCTGATAAAATCATCCGAGAGATTAAACATCTCTTCTTCAAACTCTTCTTCTTCAAAGGCTTGGAATAAAAAGGAACGTATGAGAGAAGCGTCAAACATATTCTCTTGTGTTAGTATTCTACTAAAATCAACATGGCTTTCTGTCTGCAACATTCCTCTTATGATGGTGTCAATGTCGTCTCGCATCATCCCTACCATATAGACCATATCCTAACTGTTGTATTAACCCTTTCTTATACAATGTAAGCACTTGTCCGTTTCCGGTGGAAAAACACGTATCTTCCCACAAGTACATTGTTGTGCTATTTCACGTTGCTTAGGTGTCATCACGGTAGGACTACGGGTATAAACTATTTCGTCTCGATGTTGTATCAATTCACGGTCAATATCATACACTAAATGTTTAGCCTTGATACCGACAGCATTCTCGACAAGTTCAGAACCTATCGCTACTATCTGTGGATTCTTAGAAAGAAGTGCTGAAAGACTGTGGGGTGAAGGTACTGCACGTACATTCTTCTCACTAGATAACTTCTGTGCTACGCCCTCTTTTGTCATAGCACCGTACTCCCATAATATCTCTACTATGAGCCGCCTAACTCTTCGGTTATTTGCACTCATGTATAACTGTTAGCGTATAGGTATTATAAGTCGTTCCCCACATCAGCCCAAAATATACCGTCTGCGAAGGAGTTTTGTTCGTATTCCCCACACGGACTACGGGGTGCTTCGCAAGCGTCTTGTTTAATAAGAATTACTCTATCCTCAAAAAACTTTTGTATCATTTCTTCAACAAATAAACAAAAGAAACCTAACCCTAAAAAGGAAAATATACATAAAAGATTCGACCATATTATATCCACGTATGTTGCCTCTCTTTGGTTTTACGCATACCTTTCGGTACATCACCATTGTCTCTAACTTCATTGGCTACGGTTATAGAGTTTTCTAAAAGTATCTCCCAATGCTTATCAGTCTCACGAAACAATTCCGGTTTTTCTTTTACCGTCTTTTTCTTTTTAGGCCACACCACTCTTTTACGAGATGGCTTAATACCATATATCAAAGATGCTTTAAGATACTTTTCCGGTAAAAAGTAAAGCACCTTTGCTACTCTTCTCCACATTTTTATATCATCTATGTTCGATTTTAGAAACCATAACAGCAAAGCGGTAGGTTGCTCTCGGTACAATGCTTTTACCCTATTTCTATCTTCCCAATTGAGCATACCTCTAACTAACATAAATGTTTCGTTGTTATCTTTCTTCTTTAGGTTGTCATCTATTACACATAATTCCTTCGCCTTCTTGGATAACTTAGGTAATTTTTCCGTAATTATAACTAACTTATTCTGTACTAAAGGAGACCATGTGATGACATCGTTAGATGAAAACTTGTTAGTGTGTAGTATGTATGTAGTTTCTTTTAAGGTAGGAATACTATCTATTGTACCGTACATAATAATTTCATTGTCGCTACGGAAAGGTGTTTCGTCATTAGTAAAAATTATAATGCTGATACCCCCTTTCAATTTTTTTAGTCAATTTTTCTCAAAACCATGTTTATAAATCAAATGGGTCATTCCCATAGATGTAATCTTCTACTCTTTTCATTTGATGTGTAGATAAGTTCCACATACTACGCACTACTTTTTTTTGTAGGCGATAACCACCATGAAACCAAAATATACCCTCACTAGTTATCATAGCAAAAAGACCATCTTCTATCATACTCTTTATCAAGTTAGGTATTTCTTCCTTAAAAATAGGTCTAGTAGCAAAATACTTATCAGTAGTTTTTCTCCACTTTTTACTCATTCAATCACCTCAAAGGGAACATCAATAGGTGTGGATAGTAGGTTCAATTTCTTTTCCACATCATCAAGTAGTTTAGGTTGGTCTGCTAACGTCTCAACAAGAATACGACTAACATGATTTAATTGGTTGTTGGCTAGTAGCAATTGGCTATCAACACCTATTTCTTTCTTCAATTGACCCACTAATTTTAGCGAAGTATTAGCCTGTGCGATAAGCCTAGAGGCATCGGCTACAAACTCTGATGTGATACCACCTTCGGCTTCTTTTCTAGCCTCTAACTCATCCAAATAATTTCTTATCCTAATAACAATATCCTCTGCGGAGTCTAACGTATTGATAGATTGAGAACGGGCCTGTTCCATGTGCATAGCCTCAGTAGGGTTATATTCCATGTGCGTGTCCATGTGGTGCATTACTGTACCATCCGGCCAATTATATTTAGCCTCAAGATAACTAGGAGAAGTATCATCATTGAATACTTGTTTCTCTAACTCTTTCCTTTCTTTGTGTTCGCACATATCACAACCACCCGCTAGAACCCATCGTAGTACCTCTATTGCGAAGGCATCATTTTCTGTCGCAAGCCTTTGATGTATCTCTGTCTTGGTTCTCATATTACTCACTTCCTTGTTTATCCTTATAAACCTTAGTACCTTTGCCGATATACACTCTTTCGTCTCCTCTTGCTCGGTGCGGGTCTGTCGGGAAATACTTTTCGTAGTTATTTTTATCGAAAATATACAGGTGATGTTTACCAACGGCTGTATCTTTCTTTCTTTTGAAACCCTCATGGTTATTTAGGTGAGAACAAAACGTACCAAAACTTCTAGCAAATCTATGATTTTTATAGAGATTACCATTTTTGAAAGTCATGCGGTAATATATTTGTTTGGCTGTAAACCATTCATCATCCGGCTGTTCACAAAAGAACCTACCCGCACATTCTAACATCTTACTATTTTTTCTTCCTCTTGCTCTCAATCCCGTTCTTTCCTTAAACATTTTTTCCACCCCATTTTACAGGTTCACTTTCTTCACTTACTTTACCAAAGCGGCAAATAACACCCTTACGGCCTCTTCTTTTAACACTAGGCTCGACTTCGCTGTACCATGTCTGCCCCTCAAGGTTTTCAATTAACCAACGCTTAGCCGATTGGTAATCTCCCATCGTTATCATTCGTGAAATCTCTTTTAGTAATTGGCTCTTAGGTATGTCCTTCATCCAAAACGCTGAACGAATTAATTCTAAGTCTGCATCCATAACTCTTCTGCGTTGTGTTAGTGATTGATTTAGTATTTCCCTTAAAGTATCATCAAGAGTAATTATCAACGGCTCTCCACCACGATAAGTAGGTTGCATCATAGCATAACCTATACACATCCTACGGAATAAATCTGCCTCGAAACTTCGTACATCCGGTCTATCAATCCATTCCATAATATCATTACCAAACAATATTCCTGTTGGTGGATTGGCTACTGCTTGGTGCATTCTATTTCTTATCCATTCTTTTATCTCCATATTAAGATTAGCCAACGCAATTCTATCTTCTTTTTGCATATTCGCTTGAGCGTGTTGTGCTAGTTTATACTCCCTTTCCTTTTCGGGTGTCATCTCTATATCTATGATGAAGAAACGCCTATCAAGACCGCTATCTAACTCAAACCTAGCAGGTTGTGTACCCGCCCAAACTGTGTAGCGTGTAGTGTAATTTACCCAACCGCTACGCATAGCCTTCTGCACTCTACCATTGTCTAGTGATGTAAGTAATTGATTTTTCATATCCATACTGTGGTCTTTTTTAGACGCATCGGACATAGAGGAAAACTCTTCAAATCCTAAGAAGCCGCCACACATTTCTCTAGCGATTGGGCGACCTGCTATATTTCCTTCTTCATCAACACTACCAAACATACCTGCCTCTGTGATAGAGTTAGCACCCATCATGGTGTTGAAACCCTGCCCTAAATCAGAGTTAGAGTTATACACTAAACCTGTGCCTTCCGCTAGGAACATAAGAATAAGAACAGACTTACCACTACCTTTCGCACCTCTCATTAGTATGTGAATACGTGTGTCGGGCAATTGAGACATAGGTGTATAGAATGGTATGTTATCGTGTCTAAGAGGGCAATTTTCTATAACGAAATCACCATCTTCTTGATTTACCAAAGGGCTATCGGGGTCAAAGTCGCACCGACTACACTTATTAAGTGCATTAAAAATATGACTACCTATACTACATAGGAAGATAGGTATTTTATCTTCGACACCTACGAAGTAATTTCTCTGTGCAAACTCAATAGTTTTATCGAAAATATTCATTGTAAATTAGCCCCCATGTGTTCTGCGTGGCTTAGAGCCGTCATCATTTCACTATAATAAAGAGTGTCATACGGCAAACCATGAACCTGCATCATATACTCTAACAATCTATCAGCCTCTTTTTTATTGATATATGTAGTATTATCATTGGCACAAACCACCAACCAATTACCACGAATACTTTTACCGCAAAAGTTATTGAAGAGACTACACATAATCCACGAAGGCGAAGGCATAATCATTTCTAAATCGTCTATAACTTCCCCATTAGTCAATTGTAAGACATCATCTTCGGGTTCAACGTAATCATATACTATCAATTCTTTTTGTGGTATCTGTGGCTGTTCTTCAAACAAGAAATCTTGCATAACATTTGATGTTAAATAAACTAACTCATCAACCCCGCAGGTACTCATTTCTAGTATAATATCTCTCATAACAGGATAGTTATACAACCACGCCTTTGTATGTTCCGGTGAAGGTACATAAGCATGAGATAGTTTAAGGATAAAATAACGCCTACCGTCAGAATTATATTTACAATACATTCTCCATTCGGGGTAGGTTGGTAATGGCAAACTATTCATAGGCTCAACTTGATGTAGTTTTGAGAATATTTTACATACGGGTTCACTATTACCTACTAAACTAGAACCTGCTATTAGAGAAGCAAAGCCTTGCTCACTAGAATAATATACTACTAAAGTAGTGGGTTCGTTTTTATCATAGGGTGGGTTCATCCACAAAAAATCCGTGTCTCCACGCTGTTTCAAATAACTCATTCTAATCTCTCCTGTATTGCTTTCTGTAAAAACATTGGGTATTTTTTGATATGTCTTTTTGAGGCAATAGCCCTTTCAACTACATCGTCTAGGGGTCTAGCATCCCATACGGCTACTAATCCATTAAACATAGTCTGTCCTACCTTCTCAAACAATAATGACTTAGCCATTACATTACTAACCTGTCTTGCATTAGTACCTTGATTTCTGCCTCTAGCATAATATTTATTATCGCTTTCTAAGACTGCATTATACCAATGTGCTATTTCGCTCGCTGTTTTTTCTCCTTCTTCTTGTAGGTACTCATAAACTTTAGTTTGTATTCGTTTATTAGCACCTCTCTTACTAAATCTGTGTCCTTCTCTTTTCATATTATCATCTCTCTACAACTACGGTTATAATTCTTTCACTTAATTATATTTTTACAAAACTAATAAAACGTGGTACTGCTCTATTGTTTTTATTTTTTTATTTTCTTCAATGGTATTTTTAGATACCTACCTACCTAAAACACTATTGAAATAATTAAATAATTAACTCATAGGCTTTCAGTAAAGCGTTTTTTTAATTTTGTAGACTCTCGAAATATTAAAAAGAATTAAAATAATCCTCGTATTCCAACTTATTTCTATCCCTAAAGTTTAATTTCGCTGCTCTATCTCCGAACTTATTTCTTGTCGGTAATTCTTTTTCGTTCATATTTTTTAGTGTATTTACATAAGGCGTTAATACATCGAATAATTCATCCAAAGACATCAAGTGTGTCCATTTACGCTTTATCCGATATTTTAACGGCTGAACCCATCCACTACCTACCTTATACCTACCTACTATGTATGTAGTGTTGCGTAGTGTAAGTACCTCTATCCGCATATTACCACAATCAAACTGTAAGCAAGGTGCTTTACCATATACATATCTATCTATGTTAAGATGTAAGGTAGTGATATTGCTCTCCCACCCTGTGTCGCAAGCGTGGAGTTCATCTAGTATATTTTTTATTACTATTCTATTTTGGTCTATGTATATACTTTTACTTCTATTCAATACAATTGCCTCTATAACATTATCCTCTACATACACAGGTATTTCTTTTACCGTAGAAGTATCTAACCAATGAGATACAAACTCGGTGAATGAAAAGCCCATCATTTCTATATCAGTAGGGTAAATAGTGTACATCATATCAAGATATTTAACATCTTCTTCCGGCTTCAACGCTCGAAAGAAATCGAGAAGTACATATCTATCAACAATTTTTAAATCTAAGTCCTGTTTGTTTAGGGATAAAACTATCTGTGGTGTCTTTCGTGCTACACCATTTACCGATGTATATTGTATAGCATCTAGTACAGTAGTAGTTTTAGGTCTAATAAACTTCATAGATTCTCCAATCATTTTTGTCTGTGAGCCATGTTAGTAGCCTTGATATAATTAGCCCTCTTCATAGTACCCTTAAACTCTTCAATAACCTTCTTGGGTATATTAGCCCTGTTGTTGCCTATACTCATCCATTTAGTCATGTCCTCGACCAACTGACGCAACTCATTTACCTCGTCATTATCGGTGTATTGGGTTAACTTTTTTTCTTCTTCTGCTTCTCTCTTTTTATCTTCTAAATAATCTTTGTATTTTCTCATCTATCTAACCTCTCCTTTAGTATTTGTTCTATCTCCCATATTGCTCTATTTATTTTATTATACTCAACATCGTCTATTACATCTGTTTGTCTATTCAGTTTGTTTAGTGCATCCATAGCATTTTCTAATTCAGTCAATGCTTCGTCTATCCACCATCTAATATCATTTTCCCATTCTTCACTCATATTTCTGCCCCCTCATCTTCGTAATAATATATGTTGACTTTGTAAGACCATGTTTCAATGTCTTTAATGTACCTCTTCTTGTCTGTCTTTTTTACACCCTTCATACCCTTCAATAAATTACTAACGTGTCTAGGGTTTCTGACACTTCTAGTTTTTTTAGGGTTCATCTTATCCATGATTTCACTTGCCGTCAACCCTTCGGGATTGTTTTTCAGGGTAAGCAAAATCTCGTCTCTAGCCGTCTTTCTTCGCATATTCTTTCCACCTATTAAGCACTTATAAAGTGTTCTATTCCGTGTCGCAAGCGTCAATAATCTTCTGTGCGTACACTACTGCATCCATCAATTCTTCTTTCAAATGCTGTACCCATTCGACAAAAGATAGGTCATCCCTATCCATTGTAGTACCGTATTTGGCCTCGCCTTTTTTAGCACGTTGTCTAATCTCGGCAATTACTTTTTCCTCTATACTACTCATTCTTCCTCATCCTCACTTACTTTTACGGGTAATGTACCTTCATACACAATACCATTTACTTCTAATTCAAGATGCAAACAAGGTATCTCGGCATGAGACATAAATAAGCAATTTAATACTTTTCCTTTAGCCATCGGTGGGCTACTGTATCTCGCAAAGTTTATCCATCTTCTATTCTTACTCATATTTTATCGCACCCGACCTATACTTTTAAGTCTTTCTATGACGCTACGCAAGCGTGAAGGCTTTTCAACTACATCGAAGAATACTCTTGAATGTCTAGGTGGGGCTAACCAAAAAGATGTACGACCACTCATTCTTCCCACTCCCATGTTCCTGTCTCTAATACTGCATCTAGGTCTATATGTTGCTCTTGACTTGCACCACACTTTTCACATACTACTTCGGCATACAACTCAAACATTTCTGTTCCTACTTTCTGTAAGTATATTTTCCAACTATCTAAATCCCAACCATCAACAGGCTTTGACTGTATTTTTACCGTTATTTCATTAATATATACATCTTCATGTGGACATCTCTCTTGTATGTATTCCTCGGCCATGTCGCTTCTCATATCAGCATCTAGTTTTTCCCATCTATACTCATTCATTCTTTCACCTCATAATCAACGTGGTTTTCGGGTAACTTATGCTTTCTTCTATCCGCTAAGTTTGTTATCAATTTGGCTACGTTCTTTGCTGCCGTATTGAACCTTTTCTTTGTTACCTCGTCTGTTACCATTTTATCATATACTACTCTTACGTTATTATTTTCCATAATGTATTTTATCAATTCGTATTCAACGTGTGTTACTGACTTTGCTCTCATATTTATTCCTCTTCCTCGATTATATCTCCGATAAAATTAATTTTATCAAATCTTATTTTCTCACAATTTTCGTCTATTACTATCGCAGGGGGAATAGTATATTCACCAAACAAACTTATGTCTGTTGTACTACCATCTTTACCTACTATCATAATCCTAAGTAGTTGGCTCAAATCATCTGTGCCTCTAACTAATCTTATTTCCTTTATACTATGTGCGTTCATGCTTACGTTTTCCATGTTATAGACCACCTCGCTTCTGCTTATAAGTCTTGTCATCATGTCTCGCAAGCGTTTGCATCCTAGATGAAATCCTACTACTAGGGTAAGTTATTATTACCGTTATTCTTCTTCTGATTTCCTGTACCCAAAATGGTAATTGCATACTCGACATTTGTTTTCCCCCGATACTTTTGGACATATTATACACCTCATTCCTCTTCTTCCCTATTCGTGTTTCGGCTCTTGTATTTCATATTATATCTATACAATCGTGCCGCATTCTGTCTCTTGTTAGGCATTACTCTTCACTCTCCTGTTTGTTGTTAGGTACTATATGCACCTCTTCATGTGGTGATTGTGTCAAGTATAGGTTTGCTATGGTATTTACATCATATTCTTTCACGGTAAAAATAGTACCGGACTTTAGATGTATGTTAAGATGGTTATAATCTTCATGGGTTTCATTACCCGTATAATAAACAGGTTTTTTTACGGGTGATATAACTATTGCCGCAATCTCTCGTCTATCTATCTTTACTTTTCCGGTAATACAAACTAATGTATCACTCCAATAATCTCTTTTTAATTCACTCATTCATCATCACCTGTTTCTTTTAATTGGTAGCCATCTTCTTCTGTATAATCATACAACTCTTTGAGGATGATACGGCCATTATTCTCATCAATGTCGTATCTCTCATCGAGGGCTTCATATTGGTCGTGCATGGAGTAATCATCCTCACACATAGACCAACAATCTGCAATATTCCATAATGCTTCGCATTCGTTGTTTAATCTCTCGATTTCTTTAATCAGTTGTTTTTTTGTCATGTTTTCTAATTTCATTTTATATCGCCCCTATTTTATCTTCTAACTCTTGTATTCTTTCTTGTACTTCACAATGCACTTCTTCCATCTCCATTTCTGCATGGTGGCTCATACCTATGTTATTGGGTAAAGTGTGTGCTACTTCTGCTATGTAATGCAAGGCATAATCACAAGCCTCTTCGACATCTCTTAGTGCTTGTAATTCATCAGCAATCTCTTGTAGTCTAACTTCCATCATCTTACTCATCTAAACCACCTGCCAATCAATCCCATTCATAAGGTCTATGTAATCCGATGGACTGTCTATTACACTTTCCATATAATCATCAATACTTTGGTGTATCAAATCATCTGCGTCAATCTCTATTTCTTCTTCAATTTCTATTTTTACTTTTATCTTAATTGTACTCATCTTACTCATCCCCATTCCATTCTTTTAAGGCTCTCATTATATCTTCAATGTCATCACCATTAAGAGGCTCTTTCCCATTTATATACCATACAAGGTTCGCTATATGGCTTAATTCTAAACTATTCATTATTCTTCACCATCCTTGTGGTTCTTCGTCTAGCATCATCCAATGTCCTTTAATATCTCTAGTCGAGTATATATCTCCGGCATCAGAAGTCCAAAGGATTACACCCATGTCTCCAACCCAATGACTAACAATCATCATCTCAATACCGTTGTGGTAATTCTCAAACCTATATCCTCTAATGTCGTGTTCACCTTCCGGTATAGGGGCATTTCTTCTTAGTGCGTCATTCTTTTTTCTTACTTCTTCTTTATTCATTTTTATTCCTCGCTCTTTTGTTATCGTCATTTCTTTTTCTGTTTATCATTTTTACTTCTTGTGATGTCATTCCTAACTTGTCAAGTCTTTGTAAGACCCATTGGCTAGGCTTCCAATCTTCTAGGTTGTTGTCTCCTGTCATATCTAGTCCTCGGAGTGTTCGCTTAAGAACCTTACTATCTTGTCTCGCAAGCGTCAAGCAAACACCGCCAAAAATAAACTTACTATTACCAAAAAAGAAACACCTATAATTTGTGCTATTATAAGCGGTGCATCCTCACCTAATAATTGTTTGAAGGCATCACTAATCATTATTCTAACCCCACATATCTATAACTTTGCCACCATGTAGGTACATTACGGTCATCCCATCGAGCAAACTCCTTGCTATGATAATAACGTCTGTAAGCGTCTACTGCTTGTGCCGCATAAGTATGATATACAATCTCTCCATCAACGGGTTCGGGTCTGTATTCATCGGGCATAGCAAGAGCAAAATGTGTAAGGTCGCCTTCGGGAATTAGATTTGCCATATTACTAAGATGACGAATACCTGCCTCACAAAAATGTATTTTGTTATACTTGTCTGTGTATTCTTTACATAACTCTAAGGCATGACGTACAACCCAATTGTAATTGTCTTTAGTTT
>Ga0098051_1000381_pt1 | contig 18278 bp, 19 predicted proteins | sample 14BtaG_FD_77069 | JGI IMG/M metagenome (GOLD analysis project Ga0098051, IMG submission 77069) | Marine viral communities from the Subarctic Pacific Ocean - 14B_ETSP_OMZ_AT15311_CsCl metaG | ecosystem: Environmental > Aquatic > Marine > Oceanic | place: Pacific Ocean | collected 2015-01-18 | reverse complement strand
TATAATTTATTTAATCCAGGGTGATATAAAGATAATAATTTTTGTAGTGTTTGTTTTTGTTTTGGTACTATTAACATACCATCTTCAAATATAATGTGACCTAATCTAGCATCACCTTTGAAATTATCTACAAATGGAGTTTTTTGGTTAACAGTATATTTTAATTCTCTTTCAAAACCTTGTTCTTCATCAAACCAATATATATTTTTACTTTTCATTGTAAAGGTTAGTGGAGAAAGTTCATTTTTAAGTATGTATGTTCTATCCTTGATAGACCATTTATTTTTTGTTTTTGTCATGATATAATATAATAAAAATTAATAAAAGTAATAATTACCCCCGTTGATAAAACGAGGGTAAAAATTACGTTAAGTATTATGCAAAGTTACCAAACAGTACGAAGTTATTCGCAGCTTGTACAACTAAACATCTTTCTGATAGGTAATGTACCTCCATCGCATCAAGATCGCTAGTAGATGCTCCACCAACAGATCCTGTGATCCAAGATTTTAATTTTCTATCATCAGCTTGTGAAGCTCTGTATCTTACGTGTAAGAAAGGTCTTTTGATGTTTTTACCAAGAATTTGGTCATAAACAGATGAAGTACCTGCTGGTACTAATATACCTGTAACATCAGAAGCAATTTCTCCTCTAGTAGATGCATCGTTTAAGTATTTCCAGTCAGTTTTGTAGAAGTCATAAGAACCTCTTCTAAAACCAGAAAAACCTAAGTTAAGCGCCATATCTTCAGAATTATTAAATAATCCCCAAGAAGTACCACCAGAACCATAAGAATTTTGAGCAGCTAACATATCATCAATATTTAAAGATAAATCTCTATTTAAAAATAATACATTTTCCTCAATAGCTCCTTGCTTATCTAATTTCTTAAGCATGTTATCAAAATCAGCTAAATCATCAGAAGCAGAAGAACCGTCAATACCATCTTCATGGATGTGACCTCTATCTTTTACCGCAGCAAATAAACCTTCAGTTCCTGCGATGTCTGCTAAATTTGTATTAACATTTTTTTCTGATTCAATCATTGCCATTTCTAAGTAATCTTCGAATCTCTTTCTAGTATCACCTTCAGCTTTGATATACCATAAGTAACCTGACTGACCAGCTTCACCTGTAACTTCAACCCATCCAATTTGAGAAGCATCAGATCCAGAGATCTCATATTTATCTTTTAAGATAATTGGGTTGTTAGTGTAAGACTGGAAACTTGGCTTAACCGCTTCGTTCATACCAGTGTCAGCTTTTTTGAATTCAGAACCGTATACGAAAAGCTTTATAACACCACTTGCTGTTGTAAGACCAGCATCAACACAACCAGTAGAGCTTGTGTAACATTTAACTGTTATTTGTGCAGAACCAACTGCTGATACATAAGCTTTAACAACATTTGTTCCGTTACTTGCCACCACTGTTTGTCCCACTCTAATAGCATGACCAGTAAGTCCTGAAATAACGTTTGCACCACCTGAGTCAGCAGCACAAGTACCACCTGAATAAGATAGGTGTAATCTTCCTTGTTCTGACCAAATGATTTGATCTGAACTCATAGGCATTTCTGCGCCTACCATTTTTAAAAACCCACCAACAGATCTATCACCGAACTTTTCGATCTCTGCTTCATATAGGTCTGGTAAATATTGCTGTGCCCATCCCTTTGTTGCAGCTGATGTAAAGTCAATGTAGTTTGTTGACAAAGTTTGTTTAACTGGAGCTGGAGTTGTAGTTCCGCTCCCTAATGTAATTGCCATAATTTGTTTTTTTTAAAGTTATTTTTTAATTTTAATTCTTAATTTTGAACTATCATCGCCGCTTATAGCTCTCACTTTCATTCCTCCAGAATCTATATTTTGACCAATCCTTCTAGGATCCATATTAATATTTTTAGCTTCTTCAGACATTTGCTTTATAGCATCTGACTTTCCTTGTTCATAAAAATGATTTGCTATTGAATCAGCGTTTCTAGCAGCGTAAAGTGCTTTATGATAACCATTAGCATCTTTTAACATGTTTTTGTCATCTAAGAACATCTCAAATGCACTTAATATGTCACTTTGTGCTTGTTTAGTTGTCTGAACATCTTTTACGTTGTATCTAAACTTGTTTTCACCAACTTTAAACTCAAAACCTTTGAATTTATCACTGAAAACATTATTAGTTTGATTAACAAAATGTTCATTCGACTTTTGCTGCTGAGCAGTTAATTCGTTCTGCTCTTTTTTATAATTATCATAAAAATTTATAGCTTCTTTAATTTCCGGAGAAAAATTAGAACCAGATTTTATGTCATTATAGTATTTACTTTTTGCGTTAGCTAAGTATTTTTTTGCGCTAGCGACTTCTTCTTTGTAGTTTAATTTTTTTCTTCTAATATCTCTTTCCTTGTCTATTTCATCATCATAAGAAAATTTATCCTCTAACAAAAAATTGATTTCATCATTGTTTAAATGAGGTTTTGTTGATTTGTAGTATTCTAACAATAGGTCATCATCACCTAGTGATTCAACATCAACATTTAATTTTACATAATCCTGTAATGTTCCGCCAGTTTCACTCATAAAATCCATGAGTTTCTTAACGTCTTCAGGGTATTCTAGTTTTACTTCTTCTTGTAAGACTTGACTTTCTTCGGGCTGCTTTTCTTGTACTTGCCCTTGCTCTTGCACTTGTACGCCATCTTTTTCTTCTTTAATTAATGTTATTACTTCTTCTTGTTCTTGAGGTTCAACTTGTTTTTCTTCCTCTTTAATCTGTTCAACTGGTTCCTCTTGTTTTTTAGCTTCTTCTACTTTTTCAACAGGAGGTTGTTCAACGGTTTTTTCTTCTGGTTGTTTAGTTAAATCAACTTTGTAAACACCATCTTCTTGTTGTCCACTAGTTTGATCGACTAATTCTTGTTCTTTTTCAGCTGTAGACAAATTGTCTTCAACTGGTTTCATTTTGATTTCTGACATAATAAAATATTATAAAATTTAAAAAATTATCTTGGATCAAATTGTTCTAATCCAAATCCACCTAAATTATCAAATCCTGCAGATTCAAAATCTTTTGGTGGTTTTCCAGTTTGTCGCTGGTTTATAAGCTCACTTTGTTGTGTAGCTTGTATTTTTGTTCTTTTGTCTTTTCTGTTTTCTTTGTATTCTTCTTTATTATTTATCACCTGTGTTTCAGCTTGTTTAAGCTGCATGTTAAGTTGAAACTCGTGAAACATTAATTCTTTTTTAATTTCAGCTTCTCTTTCAAGCTTTTGTATTTCAAATTGATGTTCTATTTCTGACATTTTAGCTTTACCTTGCATTATCACCTGTTCTTTCTGAGCTTCACTCTGAGCAGCAGCCTGCGCAGCTTGTGCATTTGATCTGCTTTGAGCTTCAATATTTTCCATTTGAAGTTGTCTATCTTTTTCAAACTTTTTCTTTCTTCTTAGTTTAAGTAATTGATTAGCTAGTTTTAAATTTTTAACCTCTCTTGCATCAATAGCATCTTCTATTTCTATTTGCTTTTGTTGTAATGCCATTTGAATATTATTTTCAAGAATTTGTTTTTGTTCTTCATCTGGAGCTAATTCTAAAAATATACCAAAATCATGCAAATGTAACGTTTGTATTTCTTTTAAACTAGCTACATTAAATTTACCAACACCATTTATAAATGCTTGAGTTGTATTTCCATATTGTAACACATCAGAAACTCTTAATGATATTGCTTCTGCTGTTTTTAAAGTTAAATATAATCCAGCTTGTAAAACATGCCTAGTAGCAACATTTGAATTAGCAGCAGCTATTTTTTGTAAGCCTACTAAAGCATTTTTATCAGGCATACTACCATCTCTTGCTTCATTTAAACCAGTCACATCTCTAATCATTTGTAAATAATAATTATAAGACTGAATTAAACTAGCTATTTTCTGTCCACCAGAAGATGATTGTAATTCTTGAACTGGCATACGACTATGATTATATTCACCATCACCAGTCATAGATCTACCTATAACAGAACCCGTTTGGAAATACATGTTTAATGCTTCTTGTGGATTGTAATTAGTTCCGTTACCTAAATCTATTTCAGCTATACCATCAGCATCTAAATAAACACCATCTGGTACCATCCTTGATAATACTTGTTGTAATTTTAAATGAGTCAATTGAACCATATCAGCAAATGTTGTCATTCTACTTACTAAAGATTCTATTTTACCTTTATAAATACGTGGAGCAACAATACTATAAGATAATTGTGCTTTTGTTATATCAGAATATGGTCTTGTCATATTTTCTGCTAAATTCCATTTAAGTAGTTTATTTGATCCAATTATTTTAGCACCTTCATAAATAACCTCTATTGATCTATTTACTTTTTGAAACCTGTTTTCTGCATTTTTTGGTGGATCAAATTGATCAGTCTTTTTTATAGATTTTTGAGAACCAGTTGATGTTTCTTTAATTTTATAAACTTGATTATTAAATGTTTTATATTCAAAATATAAAATGTAAACGTAATTATTATCAGGTGAATCAGACGAAGAATAAGATTTGTTATATAACATAGAGCTATTACTAGATCCTTCTATTTCTTCGATGTCCTCGCTAGTTAATTCAGGATATTGTTTTTTTAAATCAATTAAACTAACTCTTTTAACTTCACCTACGTAATATATATCGTCAAAATATGGTGATTCAGTATATGAGTAAACTAAATCCGCTGGATCAACATATTCTATTTTTATACCTTCAGATGTATTAAAACTATTTTTTACAGCTCCAATACCTATAACAGCTAAATCATAGTCTAATCTCTTTTTTAATAAATCATATTTATTATAATCAAAAACATTGTTTATTGCTTCTTCTTCTGCTATTTCTATTGATTGTTTATAATCAAGTTGCATATGAAGTTCTAATTCCTCTTGTGTTTCTGGTAAAGTTTCTTTATCATTATTATACATGTTAATAGAAAAAGAATTTTCTAACTCATCAAATAATGTTTTGTTTTTCATATCTCTAACAATAGAATCAACATAGCTGGTTCTAGTATCTATAGAGGCTTGATCTTGAGAATATGCTTTTATATCATACATTCTTTCTGATATACCATTGACCACAATATCAACAAATTTTGGAATAATAGGTACTGGCTTCCAGTCTAAATTTAAATAAGATAAATCGCCATTTATAGATAACTCATCTTTATATTTTTGTATGCTTTGTTCTCCTCTTGCATAAAGTCTTAATCTGTGAAATTGATCTCTGTTAGCATAGTACCTAACAGATCCTGAATCTCTTTTAAACCATTCAGCTTCTATAGCTTTTGCAATTTCTAATCCATATGGAGATGAAGATTTTTCACCGTCACTAGCTGATTGACTAGGAAATCGTCCTTTTGTTATTTGTTTTGACATTAATTATATTATTTTTGAAGAAAATCCTCTGTTATCGTATTTTTTAAATCCAAAATCTAATGTTTTGACCACTCTATTCTCTCTAGGAGTATATAAATGTCTATTGCAAGCCATTATAGCTAATCCAGAACTTATAGTAGCATCAAATTTTGTTCTATTGTTTATATCAAACTTTGACCAGTCATTTAATGTTCTATTAAAATACATAGAACCATAAGAACCATCTGGCTTTATTCCTACATGTTGCTGTATATATGTTTCTATTGCAGCAGCATGAGCTTGTTTAATATCTTCACCTGTATTAGGTATACCACCAACTTCTTTTTCAGTAGTTGATAATCTATTATATATTTTATCAGGTCTATTCATAGAATAACCTCTATAACCTCTTCTTTTTAAGTAATAAAGTAAACGAGGTTTATTATTCTCTGCTAATAATGGCATCCCATAAAAAACTAAAGACATAAGCACATCTTCAAAGAATATTTCTGCGGTTTGTGGTCTAGCAACATATTCTAAAAAAAATGTATTTATTGGTACATCTTCCATACTAAATTTAGTTAAACCATGTAAAGAACCTTTAGATCCTCTTCTATCTACGGTACCTGATATATCATAAGAGTCACAACCAAAAGCACCAATATGTTCATTACCAGGTTTTTTAAAACCATTCTTCATTACAACATTGTTTTGTAAATTCATTTGTGGAATCCATGAAATGTAAAATCTACCTTTCATATCAGGATAAAAATTAACTTCTGTATCTTTAATTCCATTTTTCCACTGAAAATTACCTCTTGTAACAATACCAGTACTTTTTAAATCTTCATTGTAATCTATTTGCTCATATAACTTAACTAAGTTGAATATGCTATTTTTTGTTTCATCTCTAAAAGCGTGCTCTTCTGTTCTTGGGAACTGCCTATAAAACTCATTTAAAGCATCGTGATTACTTTTTAAACCATCTGCTTCGTTTTCCCAATGTTCAATGACCCCGATGTCGATAGCTTCACCATTAGGTCCAATAGCTGCTTCTTTTGGTGTGTCGAATACAGGTAATCCATAAGTATCAATGAATCCTTCGTAATTCCATTCCATAGGTATAAACAAACTATATAATCCAGAGCGAGTCTGTCCATTTTTGTTTCTTTTTGTGACATCTGAATCATAATATAATTGTTTAAAATTATTACCACCTTTGTCAAGAGAATTGCTAGTTGACCCCATCATACATTTACCTATTATTCTTGAACCAAGCCTAAGGGTAGTTTTTGTAACACGCCAGTTATTTAAAATATTTTCCGGACGCTCCCATTTTCCAGCTTCATCATGGACGAGAAGTGCGAGCTTCTCTCCATCATAGGAATTGTCTCCGGTATTTTTCCAATCAATAGTGGTGTCCAATCCTTCCATTTCTTGAGGTTTATCTTTTGATTCAAGTCTTTTACGTGTAAATTTAGAAGCGGGTACTCTGTATGCAAGTTCTGTCTTTGGACGATCCATACCGTCTTGTATGGGTCTGAAGAAGAATGGATAATTGATCGATATTGGTACCACTTTATCTGTAAACATTTTCTTTGCATCGGCACCTGATTTAGACAATATTCCATACCGTGCATCAGAGGATATGGTAGCCAAGTTAACTGTCTCTCCGGATGCCATAAACGAAAAACCTGAACGTCTGTTTTTGAGATAGCACATTCCATAACACCTTGAATCTGCTTTACATGCTTCCCAATAAATAAAGAATAATCTATTGGCTTCTCTAAAGTCTGGTTTCCCAACATCAATCTTGGTCCACTGCAAGTACATGTAGTGAGTGCCAGTAATATAAGTAGAAATCCCTTTGTTATTAAACCAATAACCTTCATCTCTTCTTGTAAATTCTCTATCAATATATGTATGCCATTTTTGCTTAAATTCATCTGGTAATTCTTTCCAATCAAATATGCTTTTTATTCTTTTAAGCTCTTTAGGATATTCGTGTTGTTTCCATTTTTTATTTTCATTAGAAACCTTTTCTGTTTTCGGTAAAGCTATTTTTAAATTTTGTATGCTATACACATCCCCAATTTGCCCTGTTTTACTTACAACAACAATGTCATATTCTTTGTTATAACCATACTTCCATTTTTTAGATTTGTTTAATCTATTAATAGTAGTTTTTTTAATAGGTTCTATTATTTTATATAAACTTTGTTCGTACATTACTTAGATCTTCTTTCAGCAAAACCTTTAAAACTTTGTTCCTTTTTATCTATAGGTTTGTTTTCTAATAAACTTTCTTCTTCTTGTATTCTATTTAAAATTTCAAAAGCATCAAATATAGCTAGCTTTTTTGTAGCTGCGGCATTTTTTAATCTATCAGCAGATATGTCATCATCAGAATCAACAATAGGTTCTTTAGCAACTTTTATTAATTCATCTACCGCTTTATGTCCAGCTTGGATTATATTCTTTTTCGTGTCCTTGACGTTCATATTTTATACAAATTGATTTAATTGGAACTCTATATAGTCTTTCGTTATCTATAATAAATTCATATTCACTATTTGGAGTAAAACCAACTAGAGTATTTTTTTTAATTAATTTATTATTTTCTACGTATTTTACAACACCTATTAATTCCATTTCTTTTTCTGTAGAAAAAATGTTATCATTTTCAATAGGTTTAACAAAACAAAAATCATCAATTGATTTCCATTTGTTTTTTTGTTTATACATAAAAATTTGATCTAAATAAATAAAATATTTGTTTTCTTTAAAATAAGATGAGCTATCTACTTCTTCACCTCTTATATTACTGTATCTTCTAAAAATATTGTGATGAACTATTATTTCATCTCCTATTTTTATATTTGTTTTTACATTTTTAGGTATAGATATTACAACAGCATTTCTATTCACATATCTATGATCTTGTATCTCGGTATTTAATATTAAATTATTTTCACCTATTTTTTTTGTATTATTATATCTTGATTTAATAGGTTCAACAATAAAAGCATATAAACTTTGCATTAATATTGTAAATTGTATTCTACGCTTACAGCCATATTTTTATTAAAATCTTTCCAAGGTAGTATTTCACCTTGTTTTTTTATAAATATACTAAATTTTTCTTCTTTTTCAACAATATCACATATAATATGGCCACCGTATACCTCTTGACCAACCGCATAGTGCATTGCAGAGTCTTTATAGTCTCTACCTACACTTATTTTTCTAATTAAATTCATATTTTATTTTTTAAATATACTAGCTGCTTTTTCTCCGCTACGTCCACCAAAATAAGCTAATACAACTGACATCATAACTTTTTCAAAAGTATCATTCCATGTTTCACCTATATGAAACGGTATTGATTCTACACTATCTAATATTCCAGCTAGTGAAAATATAACAATACACCACACTAAAATCATAGGACGTACATTTTTAGAAAGCCAAGAATCTGACATAGAATCCGCTTGCCACCTTGAAGTAATGCTTTCCATTTCTTTATTTTGTTGTTCAAATATAAGTTGTTGTAATTTTATTTTATCGTCGTTACTTACATCAGATTTACCTATTGCTGCTATAGCTTCTGCTGGTGTTGAAGCTCCACTAATTAAATTACCTAAAGTAGGGTTTACTAACGATGCAGCACCAAATAATAGTTTACCTACTGTAGTTTGTGCAAATTTCTTTTTTTTATCACTCATTTTATTTTATTTATATGGAAACATTTCATTTAAACGTTTTTTTCTGCCTTCACAACCACACGGTATATTCAAACCTTTAGAAACTTTATCCACCATGGTTTTAATACCAGTTGCTTTTGTTACTTTATGTATTGTATCACCTAATCCTCTTGATTTCATGTTTTAATCTAATATATATTTTAAAAAATTAACTCTATTTCTTTTAGCTAATCCTGGATCTTCTTTTTTATTTTCTTCTTGGAAGTCTATTCCGCTAAAAAGCATTCCTCTTCCAAATTTACCTTCTTTTTTTGATTCTAACAAATTTTGCTCAAACCATGCACCGAACTCCATATTTTGGTTTTGATAAGCATTAGGACCCCTTGTTGAAAATTTGGTTTTATAAGATAAACCTAAAATAGCATCTAAACCAGAAAGGTGAGTTGGGTTTGTAGGTGATTCTTGACTAAAAGCAAAATCACGTGTTCCTGGAGTTATTGTTGGCACTTTACCTACAGGATACTCTGTTGCGTGTAAACCTTCATGTAACAATATATCTTCAACATTGTCAATACTTTCTGAAGGGCGGAAAAATGCTGAACCCGTACCTCGATTTTCAGCCATTCTATGACTTAAATGAATTGTTTTTGAACCAACATCATATGAACCTATAGTGCCAAGGCCTGTGAATTTTCCTTTTTCATCATGAAAAACATGTCTTGATAAACCAAAGTTTAATTGTTCCTCTAAATTATATCTATTAAAATCTCTAGCATGATATGAATACTTATCTGTATTATATTTTCCTCTAGATTTATCTAATTCATTTACTTTTATAAAATCTTTATCCTTTGTGTCTAAAACGGTTCTATAAATATTTTCTGGATAATATTTATCATAATATTTATCATACGCGTAGTATCCTTTTCTAGAATTATTTTGAATTTGGTACGTATTTTCATTTTCTTCACTTTTATAAGAATAATATTTTTGATTAATATTAGAAACTGAATCTTTAGGTTTTATTTTGTTTCTAATGTTAATGAAATTATCTATTTTATCAAGTATACGATTATTGTATGATTCTTTTGATAATACACTATATGTATCAAAATTTACATTTTCATTTATTAATTTGACAAGCTTTTTATTTCTTTCTCCTGAAAATCTTTCAATTAATGCATTGTTTTTTATTTCACCTAAATTAAAGTTTAGTTTTTTATTATCTAATGTGGGGTATTTAGGATCATCTCTTTCTATGCTCTCACTTTTTTCTATACCTTCTTTATTAAAAAAATCTCTATATCTTAATGCTAATTTTAATCTATTAGATTCTTTTATATTTACGTTTGATTTTGAATTTCTTTCAAAAAATTCTTTATAATTTTCATATTCTTCTTTTGTGGGCGCTTTGTCAAAATCTATATTATCAGAAAAATATGTTCTCTTATCCTCATATTTAGGTAGTTTGTTTTTATTAATTCTTTTAGTTACCAATGAATTAACAGATCTTTCTAATCTTGGTTTAGCTTTAAATTTTTTTAATAATTTAAGTATATTAGGATCTAGTTCTTCCATTTATTTTTTTGATAATTTGTATTTACCTTTTTCTTCTTTTATATATCTTCTATCATATATTTCAAACTCATCTACCAAACTTTCTAATGGTCCTTTGAAATCATACTTATCATATATAGATATATATTTTTGTTTTTTATCTTTATCATATCCAACACTAACTTGAAAATTTTGTAGTGGATCTATTCCTTCAAATTTATCATAATCCATAAAACCTTCACGTATATAAGGAGTAAGTCCTTCTATATTTACAGTGTCACCTACTTTTTTATTTTCTATTTTTTTTAATAATTTTTCATAATCAATAACATCATCACTTAAAGCATAATATTTAGCATTAGGGTTTTTTGATTTAGTAGGTTTAAATTTATTTTGCTTAATAATATATTTATTTTTAGTTTTTAAACCTAAAGACATGGCCCAAGCTTCATCACCTATTGTGTAATCACCGTCTTTATCTAAAGAAGGAGGAGTTGTATTATTTATTCCTAATTTTTTACCTAATAAACTAACCATTGTAGTTGTCATAGTAGTAATGTTTGGATAACTCAAAGGTCTTACATTGTCAAATATAAATTGTTTGTTTTCCTTTGACATATCAGAAAAATCTGTATAATCAGATATTTTATCCATTATAAAATCACTAGCTTTGTCAACTACTTTAGCACCTCGTTTTAATGCTGGAAAAACAATATCATCATCTAAAACATTACCACCTCTTCCTGAATTAGAAAATTGTAAATCTTGTGTTTGTTTGATTTCATTTTTAATCAAACTATTCCCAAAACTTATGTTATTATTTATATATTTGTTTTTTTTAAAGTTTTTTATAAAATCAAATATTTCAGGATCAAAGTTTTCCACTATTTTTTCTTATTAGGAACACAATTAGGAACATTTCTACCACCTTTTTTTTTCATACCTACCATTTGGTAACCTTTCCAACATGGATTCTTTTTTGATTTCTTTTTTGCCATAATTATTATTTTAACATTTCCAACGTCTTCTAGCTGCTTTGCCTCTTTCACCTGTCCAACCTTTTGATCTAGCACAAAAAGATTTTCTACGTTTAGCTGCTTTGCTGCCTTTTTTTACTTTGCCTGTTACAGCGGTTTTTAATTTACTACCAGGATTATTTTTTCTATACTTTTTTACACCAGCTTTAGTCATACCGGCACCTTCTTTAACAGTACGAAAGTTTCTACTTTTACCTTTAGTAGTTTTTCTTACTTTTTTAGCAGGCATTATTTCTTAGATTTTTTCTTTGATTTTTTCTTTGAGATTTTTTTAACTAATTTTGATTTTTTTCCGTAAGGCATAATTTTAATTTTAAGGGTTAACGTTCTTTATCTTTTATCATATCATCAAAAGCTTTATTAAAAACTTTATCAGTATATGATTTATTTTTATAAAAAATATTTTTTCTAGTAACAGGTACATCTTCATCACCTAGTAGTATCCTGTAAACTCTACTTATTAATTGTTTTGTTTTAAAAGAAACACAATATATACTGTATTTTATAGTTGTTCTATTTCTATTTCTCCAAACATCTATCCAACCTTCATTTCTTAATCTTTCCCAACGATGTTTATCCCAACTATATGTGTAAGCACCATCTTTAAAATCTTTTATAGAAAATCTATTCAAACAATCTAAATATATAAGAAGTTCTAAGTCTGCTTCTTTTATTTTATATGTTTTACAAGCCCACTTTCTTACTATTCTATAGTATTTTAATATTTGTAATTCTTTTAAATCACTTGAAGAAAGTTTCATATAACAATAACAACATCTTGTTGTCTAATAACATAATATGTTTTATTATTATATTCAATCATATGGCCAGCATGTTTATCATAATAAATTTTATCATTTGGTTTTAAACCATCTGTTTGGTTACCAACACTTATTATGTGACCTTGTAAATAACGTATATCTTTTTTATCATTATTAGTTAATATTAGTCCATTAACTTTTTTTGATTCTTCTTTGATTTTTTCTATTATTATGTAATTATTTATCGCCTGCATTCATTCTCATATTAGAAATTACACAATCTGCAGATATTATAGTGCTAACAACACTAACTGCATTTTTTAAAGCTGTTTTTGTAACCAATACAGGATCTATTATTCCAGCTTTTAACATATTAGTTTCTTTACCATTTACAACATTTATTCCAAACCCTTTTTTATTACTTTCAATATATGGTAAACCAGCGTTTTCTATTATAACAGAGTAAGGATATTTTATTGAGTTTAATAATATTTCCTCTCCTATATTTTCAGGTTTTATTTTTTGTGATGCATTTAAAAGTGCAACACCACCTCCTGGAACAATACCTTCTTGTAATGCAGCTTTAGTTGCATATATAGCGTCTTCAACTCTATCTTTTTTTTCTTTCAACTCTACTTTTGAATTAGCACCAACTTTTATAATAGCAACAGAGCCTGTCAACATAGCTATTCTTTGTTCTAATTTGTTTTTTATAAAAGCATTAGTTTCTGTTTCTATTTTGCTATACACACTTTTTATTCTTTCTTTAGCATCTTCATTGACTTCTTCTATAGTTAGAACAGTGTTCTTGTCATCTGTAATGGACTTTAAGCATTCACCTAATACTTCAGGTTGAATTAAATCTAAATCATCTCCTAGTTGCTCATCTATTATTTTAGCTCCGGTTAAACAAGCTAAATCTTCTATTGTATCTCTTTTTGTAGAGGCAAAACCAGGTAAATCAACTACGTTAACCCTAATATTACCCTTAACTTTATTAGTTAATAATGCAGACATAGGTTGCTGATCTACAGAGGCTACGATTAATAAACTTCTTTTTGTTTTAATTATATGTTCTAATACAGCCTGTATTTTTCTAATATTAGTAATTGGAGAAGCTACTATTAATACATAAGGATTTTCTAAAATAGATTTATCTTTATTTTCATTTGTGGTTAAATGATTTGATTTTAAACCAGAGTCAAACTGTACACCTTCTACATTTTCGTAGTAAGTTTTTTCAGTTTCCGACTCTTCCATTAATACAACTCCATTTTTTCCAACTTTATTATAAGCATCAGCGATTATAGAACCTAAAATACTATCATTGTTAGCTGATATAGTGCTAACATCTTTAAGTTTATCATGTTTAACATCAATAGATATTTTATCTAAGTAATTGTTTATTTTAAATAAACCAGTTTGTAAACCTAGTTTTATATCTCTTATGTTATATTTTTCTTTTTTACAATTTTTTAAAAGTGAGTAAGCAAGGACGGTTGCCGTAGTGGTACCGTCTCCTGCTTCTTTCACTGTATTTTTAGCAGCTTCTTTTAAAAGTGTTGCTCCTATGTTTTCTAAAGGATCAAATAATATTACTGATTCAGCTACAGTTACACCATCTTTAGTTATAACTGGTTTACCTAACGAATCTTCATATATTACACATTTTCCTGAAGCTCCTAGTGTAGACTTAACAGCTTGTGTTAATTTGCCTACACCTATCATTATCTTATTGTTAGCATCTGCCCCAAAAGACAAATCCTTAACTATCTCACTTGGGTTATTATATTCCATTTAATTTAATTTTATTGGTAAGTGGTTTTATTTAAAGCTCTTTACTACTTTAGGTCCTTTTAAGAACTCTAGTTTTTTTAGATAATGTTCAATACTTCCATCAATAGCAGCTTCACAACTATCAACCGTTTCACGTCTTGTAACATCTATCCATTTGTTTTCATCATTCAGATCTTTGTGTTCTGCTTGAAAAAACCCATTAGGTAGTTGAACTATACGCCAGTTTTTTTTCTCAACAATGTGTTCCCAAAGCTTTCTGGTTCCTTCGGGTATTCCTTGGGTACTATTGTTCCCCCAGGAATAGGTTTTATAAAAATAGGTCATGGTTAATGGTTAATATAGGTTTTGTCTATATTATGCTTTCTTTAATACTTCTGGTCCAACTACTTGTTCCCCGCCTTCTTCTTCTATAGGCTCGTAGTTTCCAGTTTGAATATCAATTTTAATTTTACCGTACTTTTCTTCTAGCTTAGCTTGCAACTTGTTCAAGTCTTGTTGAACTTCTGCCGCAGCGTGGTTAAGCTGGTGTTTTTGTAATTCTAGGTTTCCAATTTGAGAAGCAGCGTTATTAAGCTTTCCTACAAATCCTTGTAGTTCCTCTAATTGTTCTTGGCTAATTTTGTTTTCTTGGTTTTCCATAATTTTAATCTAATTTTAATTTAACTTAATTTAATTTAATTTTAAGCTTCTGGCTCTGCTTCTTCTTGAGCTGGAGCCCAAGGCAGTTCAGAAACGTCTTCGTTTGTTGGTATTTTTTGTTCGCTAATATTTTTTGTTATAACTTCTTGCATGTGATCAACTGGGTGATTAGCTTGAGCCCACTCAATAACATTTTCTTCTGTAACTGAAGACAAAGCAGTAAAAGTTTCAGAGTTAGGTGCTCCTATAGGGCACGCTCCTGAAAATTCTGCAGTGTAAGGATTCCCTTCGGAATCATTTTCATCATCAGTTCCTACGTATTTAAAATTTACGTGTGTAATCACATCCGACAAACCGTCGAGACTGGGTGCTTTTTTCATAGCCGTGATTGCCCATGTGTAAGTAATTGCCATAATTTTTGTTTTTTTATTTATAAATTTTAACTATTTATTATTATCACTTGTTTTTATATGTATCTAATTTAAGTGAATATACTAATTATTCTCTAAAGTTTCAAGTCTTGACTTGAGATCATCAATAATAGTTTGTTGTTCTTTAATTGCGTTTATCAATACAGATGTAAGTTCTCCATAAGCCACTGATTTTAATCCTGAATCTGGAGCCTCAACTATTAATTCAGGCAACACAGCTTCAACTTCTTGTGCTAATACCCCAACTTTAGTTACACCTGTATTAAAATCTGTTCTATTATAATAAACACCCTTCATTGCTTTTACTTTATCAATAGCATCTGGTATTTCAACTATATTTTCTTTTACTCTTTCATCTGAATTTTGCGTTAATGAACCGTTTATGGTCATATTAGCAGTTGTCATATAAAACGTAAACCTAGTACTAGATCCTTGTCTCCAATTTATGTTACCCACGTTCCCATCAAAATACGTATGTGAGTTATTTGTATGGAATCTAAAGTAGTTTCCAGATGTTCCACCCATATATATATTTGATGTACCTGAAGAACCAACACGTAAATTCCCCGCCATGTTTAAGGCGTTAAAATTACTAGTTGAAGCAAAATCACCATAATAAGTAGTGTTTGTGTCGTAATATACGGGAGCAGTAACACGACTAGAAACATATAACTTACCACCAGTTGTTAAAGACATTGCTCCAGCCCCTTTGCTTTGACCACTGTAACCCCACCAGAAACCTCTATCAGCTTCGTTGTTCATACAAAAAGTCATTGCATAATCATTTAAATTACCCAATGTAACTCCAGAAGTCATTCCTATACCATAGGTTGTTCCACTCCATACAGAAAATTTTACATCTGCATTTCCTCCAAGTGTTCTAATTTGATTTCCATTAACTGTTATATCCCCAGCAAATGTTGCCGCATTTAAAACACTTGTACCCCCTGGGTCTAGATAATAACTGGTAGAGCCCATATCATAATACCTCTCTGCATAAACATACCCGGATGTATTTATTGTAAATCTTCTAGTTGTTCCCGTGCTGAATTGTAAATTACCACTAGCGTTAGTCATTGCGTCAGGACATTCTTGTATGTACCAATCATTCCCGCCTGTCCATTGTAAACCCTCATTAACACCAGGGTCATTCATTGTCATATGATTAATTCCAGTAATATTACCATTCCCCATTGATATAGCTTGGCCATTCATAGATACAGTTCCGCCAAAAGTTGCCCCATCGGCATCTATTATTCCATCTGTCCATATATTAGTGCCTATAGCAGATTTAGGAGTTCCATTAGAGCACCAAACCATTTGGTGGCTACCTGCCATAGTTCCACCAGTAGAGTTATTTGTGTGCTTGTAAGCTAACCCATATAAATTTCCAAAATCAGAACCATCTTGGGGTATTTGATATGCCGTTCCCATTGACCATATGTGTCCAGTTTTATTAGAATCATATATACCATACATACCCGCTCTTCGTGCGCCTGTGTTAGCAACCGAAAGCTTACCTGTAAAAGTATCGCCACTATCGCTTCTAAGGAAGCTTCCGCTTTGCAACCCATCCACTGTATCTGCGTCAATACCATTTCCAGAACCTTCATCTGCTGTAGTTAATATTCTATTGCCAAAAGTGTATGCAGTATTTGTATCTGCTTCAAGTTGCAATGGATGAGGAGCTTCATAGCCAGCGTCTACCTCGTTACCTCCTTGTCTATCTGCAAGAACATAAAAATTATTACTATTAACATGAATATAAAAATCATCAGCACTAGAACTGTTATCTAAAAAAGATATAGTACCGTGACTACCCGATATTACAAGTGAGGCAGGGCTAAATGTTTTTGTTCCAGTTATACTTTGATTACCTGATAAAGTCATGTAACTCCCCTCATCTGCTGTTGTTAATATTCTATCAGTAAAATTTGTGCCATCACCTATGTAAATGCTTCCAGCATTATTCATCAACCATTTCTCATTTGTATTATTGAAAGTTGTTACACCAGTATTGCCAGACGCAATCATTATAGGGCCAGTTCTCATAAAACCTTGAACTTGAAGCTTCGCGCCGGATCCTGCTGATATTTCACCGCCTAGGTTTAGCATATGACCTTGATCTTCAACATCACTTCTTAGGTAATTTGCACCTTGAATGCCATCTAAAGTGTCTGCGTCTATTCCATTGCCTGAACCTTCATCAGCTTGTGTTAATACTTTATATTGAGCTGTTTGACCACCAGAATAAATTGGACCAGTAGTCATTATACCACCATTTATTATAACATCTAAGTCAACTATAGTTCTTTCTACCATAGAGCTGTATGATGTTAGATCGCCAGGGTCAGTTCCATCTGCAATCCAATCTTTTAATACCCATCCGCTTTCTTGTGCGTTACCCCCGACTATTGCTGCATAAACAGTGTTACTAGCTCCATCAATATAAACTTGAAGAGCAGCACCATCATAAGTACCGCCTTCTTTAATTCTTATATACCTAAAGTTAGTACCGCTATATCTTGAGTTTGCTAAAACAGTTATATCATTTGATGTGTTTATACCAAAATGATGAGATGCAGTAAACAATACAGATTGGTGATCACCACTCGCGGTATCCCATATTTGGAATTCTCCCAATGCCCTATCCCCTGTATTTGTAGCGATTGTATACCAACCGACCGTAAGGCCGCTAGCAGAATGGTTAGATAAATAACCTCTATTAAAAAAAGCTTGTATTTCAGACTCAGTATAATACCTGTCATCATGAGTATGAGAGGGCAGGGATGTTAAATATCCTGCGCTAGCATGATTGCCCCAGCCATAAGCTGTATCCCAATTGCTATCTTTTCTTGTTCCTGCACCAGTTCCTGAAGCGGGTTTAGAATAAATACCTTCGTTATACATTAACTTACCATCAGCAAGTATTGTCATTGTACTTTCAGTACCACTA
>Ga0098051_1000378_pt1 | contig 18352 bp, 5 predicted proteins | sample 14BtaG_FD_77069 | JGI IMG/M metagenome (GOLD analysis project Ga0098051, IMG submission 77069) | Marine viral communities from the Subarctic Pacific Ocean - 14B_ETSP_OMZ_AT15311_CsCl metaG | ecosystem: Environmental > Aquatic > Marine > Oceanic | place: Pacific Ocean | collected 2015-01-18 | reverse complement strand
GGTTCTGTAATTCCAGATAGCGGCACTTATACTAAAGTAGGTCTAGTTAAAGATCCAAGTTTCTCTGATGCTACGTTTCCAAGTACGATGGATAACAGACTTAAAATTAAGATTACAGGCTCGACTTCGCCTAATGTTACTGTTGGGCAGTACTTAGTTGAGCAACAAGCAACACAGATGATACACGCTAGAGTGCATGAAGTAAAGCAAGAGAGTGGCGATTGGTACATCTATTGTGTAGATTATACTGGTGACTTTAACTCTACGTTTACTTTAGGTGCAACTTTAAGCGCAAAAGATACATTAGTTGGGGCAACCACTGAAACTGTGACTATAAATAGTTCTAGTGGTTCAATCACTTATGGTACTTACGTCCCCTTTAGTGGTGATCTACTACACTTTGTAGACTTCGCCGCTATTAGTAGAGACGCAGACAGAAAAGAAAAAATTAAATTCGTATTTGACTTCTAGGAAAGACTTATAAATGGGCATTAATACAGACTTAAACATTGATCCGTATTTCGATGATTTTGATCAGACAAAACAATTTAGTCGTGTTTTGTTCCGTCCTGCACGTGCCGTTCAAGCACGTGAATTGACGCAACTACAAACTATCTTACAAAATCAAGTAGAACGTTTCGGTTCAAATGTTTACAAAGAAGGCACCGTTGTAAGTGGTGTTAATATTTCAAACAGACCTGATATCTTCTACGTGAAAATCACAGATTCTGGTATTACGGATCCTAGTGTATACACGCAAACATATACAGACGATGGCGTAGCTAGAAACTTTCAACTAGAAGGCGAAGGCTCTGGACTGATTGCTGATATTATTATAGGTGAAAATGGTTTTGAGACACGTGCCCCAAATCTCAAGACTTTTTATATCGTTTATAAGAATACTACTACTTCAGGCACTACAGAGATTAAGAGATTTAACCAAGGTGAAACTCTAAAGCTAATCGACCCAGATGGTAATCTAGTTCCTGATGCTTCTGTAACTGTTGCTACAGTTTCGAATCATGCTGGTAGTTCATATGGTATGCAAATCGATGAAGGTATTATCTTTCAAAAAGGTCACTTCATATTCGTAGAAGAACAGTTTGTAGTTATTTCTAAGTACGATGCCACACCAGATGACGTTTCTGTAGGCTTTGTTGTCGAAGAAAGCATCATAGAATATGGTGCGGACTTAAGCTTGCTTGACAATGCACAAGGCTTTAACAATGTTAATGCTCCTGGTGCAGACAGATTAAAACTACGACCAATTCTTACTGCTATTGCTTCTGGGTCAGAACCAGAAGAATTCTTTGCTATTGCTAGATTCGAAGCAGGTAATCAGATTGCACTAAGAGATGTTACTGAGTTCAACGTTGTTGCAGAAGCAATGGCACGTAGAACATATGAAGAAAGCGGTAACTATACTATTCGTGGTCTGAATGTCACATTAGAAATTCCAACACCTTCAATAGATGCTGACGAAAATCCACTTGCATATGCTGTGATTAGCCCAGGTAAGGCTTATGCGTTCGGACATGAAGTCATTAACATGGCTCCTAAGAGACTGCGTATTCCATTCGAAAGTGAAACAGCTACTAAGTTACAACAAGCTATCACATCATCTTATGGTCAATACTTTGTTGTTGACACTGATCAAAATGATGTTGTCAATTCATTTACATTGGGCGCACAGGCTGATCTATTCGCTACGAATGGTACTACTAAAATAGGTACATGTTTTGTTAGAAGCGTATCTCCCGGTAGAATTTATGTATTTGGTATAGAGAAGCTTGCTGGACAAGAAACTTCTCCTATATTCTATATCGCAGACACACCAATTAATACAGTAGGTGGCGTACCTATTCCTGTTAAAGGTACACGCAATAGTGCGCTGATCTTTAATGGTGGTAACCCGACTACTAAATCGATTCAAAACGTTCTATTCACTAAAAGAATGAAGCAAAATATTGCTTCGACTAATATTAACACCTCAACTAACGTTGTGGTTATTCCTAATACTTCTCAGTATACACCAAAGACAACAAACCTAGTTCTTGTAACGTCAAGCAACCGTGCAGTAGCTATTACAGAAACTAGCAGTACTAATGGTGATATTTCAATAACATACAATGATGCAAACGGCGATCCAGCATTTGTTTATTTTGATGCAATCTTTGCAGGAACAAATGCAGATACTATTCAGCAAATGACAGTGTATGTTAAAACTACTGTATCAAATGGCTTTGCTAACTTAGGTCTTCCTAACGTTGTTAAAATTGAGCAAGTAATAAATCAAGCTAGTGATGGCACAGGCACAGAAGATGTGACTGGTAGATTTGTATTAAACAATGGACAGAAAGACGGATTCTATGATAAGTCTAGTATGTCACTTAAGCCAGCGGCGACTGCAATTCAAGCTAGTGACATTCTACTAGTTAAAATGATTGTATTCCGAAGAATATCAAACGTAGTCAATGGCTATCTTGATGCAAGCAGTTATGCAAACGTAGATGACAATCTGATTAGAAACTATTCGTCTAATGAAGGTAGAGCATACAATCCACTAGCATCTATCGACTTTAGACCATACGCTGGTTTTCAAGGCTCATACGCTATCTCACCACAGGGCGCAGAAAACGTTGGTAACAGAACAGCATTGAACTTCAGTGATTTTATTCCGATCTCTGATGGTGGCACAATTATCGCAGACTTCGAATACTATTTACCTAGATTTGATGCGGTCGCAATCTCTGATTTAGGTGAGTTCGAAATCGTTAAGGGCAATGGATCTGAAAATCCACAGCTACCTAATTTAACAGATGTGTTTACTCTAGGTGAAATATACGTTCCAGGAGTACCGACTGCAATTACTGGCGATAATGCAATGAGGCTTAAGTCTCACTCAACTCACAATTATACAATGCGTGATATTGAGCAAATTGATAAAAAAGTCGATAGACTCACAGAAGCAGTTTCGATATCATTGCTAGAAGCCGAAGCAGAAAGTTTAACGATCACTGGCGCAAACGGTGAGAATAGATTTAAGAATGGTATTCTTGTAGATAACTTCAAGTCTTTGCTAGTCGCAGATATGGTTGACACAGACTTCAGAGCAAGTATCGATAAAAGCTATCGTATTGCTACACCTTCGATACAGCAATTCCCTATTGATTTAGAAGTAAGCAATATGTCTGGTGTTACCAACTATTCTGATATTTCAATTCTTTCTGATGATGGTAACAAAGTAAAACTAATCGATCAGAAGTTTGCTACAGACTATCGTAATGCAGTATCAAACTTTTACAACTATAAGGGTAAGATGCAACTCTATCCAGAATTCGATTCTGGTTATGATGTGATTAATAACCCAGCGGTAAATATTGACATTGATATCGCAACACCAATTCTAGATTTAGTAGATAACTTACAAGAGTTTGTACCTTTAACTCGTTCAAATACTTCTACAACTAGGCCTACCACGTCTACTACTAATGGAAATGGTGGACGAACTATTACGACAACATCAACTACTACGACTGTAACTAATGCTCTTGTGAGCGATGTTACAGAGACAACTGCATCAGTAGGTGAGTTCGTAACAGATATTAACTTTAGACCTTACTTGCAAAGACGCTTAGTGAGCATTTATGTAACTGGTCTAAGGGCTAATACGATTCACCATTTGTTCTTTGATGAAGAAAACGTGGATAGTCGTGTACGACCTGGTGCTTTGATTCAGGATTCTTCAGTTAATTCTGTAACAGCAAGACAAGTATATCCAGTAGGCGCATATACCGATGACATCAGAACAGACGCATCTGGTACATTAGCCGCAGTATTCCTAATACCAGAAAGCACATATTATGTTGGCGAACATGAAGTTAGGGTTGCAGACGTAGACCAATACTCAAGCATAACTTCTGGCGGTACATCACGCTCAAAAGGTGCGTATAGAGGCTACAACTTTGATGTAGGTAAAACTGAGTTAACAACAACAACTAGAACACCATCATTTGATGTTGACGAAAATGTTACTACAACTCACAACACAACATCACGTTTTGTACCTAATCCACCACCACCCGATAATGATAATGAAGGTGGTGATAATCCATCATGTTTCGTTGCAGGCACAATCGTTTCTTTAGCAAATGGCGATAAGAAAAAGATTGAAGAAGTTGATATTGGTGAACAGCTTATCGGTCAAGACGGCTCAATCAACACTGTACTTGAATTTGATCACCCACCACTAAATGGTCGTGATCTAGTAGGTATCAATGAAAGCGGACCTTTCTGTACACCAGAGCATCCAGTCTTTACTCAAGACGGCTGGAAAGCTCCACGCATGAGCGATACAATAATTGCTTATCCACATCTCGAATCAATCATGGTGGGTGACTTGCAAGTAGGTGATAAGATTCTTACAGAGCAAGGCGATTACGTAACAGTTGAAACTATTGAATGGCATAAAGATGAAGAAGAGCAACAAGTCTTTAACTTTATCTTAGACGGTAACAATACATATTTTGCCGATGGATTACTAGTCCATAACCGTGACCCGCTCTCACAGACGTTCTTCGTGAAGCGTGGCATGGCTAGAGGAGCATCAACAGTCTTTATACGAGATGTCGATCTATTCTTCAAAGCAAGAGCCGATGGTCAAAGTAGCATGGCAGATGTCACAGTAAACGGTGTCACTATTGAAATGCGTGAAGTTATTAACGGATATCCAGCAGAAGCGGTTCTACCATTTGGTAAGAAGCATCTGAAGCCAAGCGAAGTTAATCTATCAGACGATGCTTCAGTTGCGACTAACGTTGTATTCGCTAACCCATTAAGACTAAACGTTGAAAAAGAATATGCACTTGTTGTAGCACCTGATGCATTAGATCCAAACTACTTAGTCTTTACATCTAAAGTAGGTGGAACAGACTTACAAACTGGTCTATCTGTAACACACGATTGGGGTGACGGCGTACTCTTCACTTCAACAAACAACAAAGCGTGGAAGTCTTATCAAGACGAAGATGTTAAGTTCAAGCTAAACAGACTTGAGTTCAGCGGATCAAGTGGATCAGTAGACTTTGTTCCTAAGAAAATGGAATTCTTATCACTATCTGGATTAGCTAATACATTCTCTATTGACGAATTAGTTTATACTACGAAGAGTAGTGTTACATATCCTGTGACTTGGACCCCGTTTAACTTGTTAGCTGGTGCTGTAGCACCGCCGATAGGGTACACTGATGATATTCAAACAGCACAAACTATTACGATACCGCAAACTACAGTTAACTTCTCTCAGGGAGATTATGTTCTGATCACTCAGGGCACTCATAAGCACTTGGCAAAAGTTCTTAACTTAACAGCGACATCTTCTAGTACTGTGATTGTTCTTGATATACCTCCATCAGCATTCTTAGATCCTACTTCAACTGCATTGGCTTCTATTCAATTAGCTGTTGGTGGTAAGGTCTCACACTGGGATAGACGTAATCCAAACACTTTACACCTAAAAGAATCATCTGCTTCAGAGACTAAGTTCTTCCAAGCTAGTGATGTTATTTACGGTACAGAAGGTACTGGTAGCGCAACAGTTGCAAGCGTAGACGATATTCCAATGTCTTACTTCCAACCACTGATCTATCAGAGTAATACTTCTAAAACATTCACATCGTTTAAACTTAAAAATGATGATAGCGAGGGTACGTATCGTGCTATACCAAGTAATGATGCAACGTACTTAACAAACGGTGTAAGAAAGATTAACTCTACTTCTAACATAGTAGATCCTACAAACAATCTAGTTACTGAACAAGAGTTTGTTGTAAAAGTTGGTCTTGGAAATAGTGGATACACAACAGCATCTCCTATTATTGATGATGATCTTTCTACAGTAAATGCTTATCAATATAAGATTGCTGATGTCAGTGCTAACTCATCTTCTTACGTATCTAAAAAGGTATTGCTAGAAGAAGGCATTGACGCCGCTGGACTGAAAGTTATTCTATCTGCTTACAGACCACCAGGAACTATGATTGATGTTCAAGGTAAATTTACATATCCTCAAGATATGGATTCTGACAGTGGATGGATATCATTAGATCAAGACGCTGATAGTTTAAACCTATACTCAAATGCGTCTACCATTACAGACTACCGTGAGTTCGAATATGATTTAGACGAAGACACGTACACTACTGAGTATTCTTCTTTCCAAATCAGAATTATTATGAGACACGCAACAAGTGGTGAGATTACTGCACAAGGACTATCTATTACTCCAGATGTACACATCTTTGCTCACGTAAACGACTATAGAGCGATTGCACTAACATGACACAGACATATGTAAGAAAAGATAAAGGTATCGTAAACGCCGATCTAAAAGCTTATCAGGCAGCCAAAAAAAGGCGGGAGCGTGAAAAGCACATAGACGGCTTAGAGCAAAGAATAAATAGACTTGAAGAAGCCTTTATTCACCTAGAGAAAACTCTACATATTTGTAAAAGAGAAGAACAGCTATGAGCGTAACTTTAACACCCATTGTTAATACTAACACATTCGGAGTTTGGAAAGACCGAACAAACGAACTCATCTCCGCTGTTGCTGATACCGCTAGTCTAGGTGGAACGATCACTGATAACCCCAATGCTTCGCTTTGGATTAACGGTGATATTACTGCGACTGCAAACGTTGCGTCAGATGTAATCAATCCGTACAACACTGCGATAGGCTTCAATCTCGTTACTATTAATGGTGATACTAGACTTGAAGGTGACTCGTATATTGATGGTGAACTTACTGTTGGTAACGATGGTTCGGGTAACAGTACGATTACATTTGCTGATAGCAACGAAGCAGATAGTTGGAAGCTTACCGCAGATCACCAAAACATGTTCAGTCTTACAAATGCAGATGGTTCGAAAGCACTCACGATTAATGAAAGTACTAATACTATTAGTGCTACAGGTCTAACACTTGACGCATCAATCCTTCCGACTTCTGGTGCTTTTCCTAACGGACTAACAGCAAATTTAATTGGTGATGTATACGCAAATAATGGTATAAATGTAGTACTTAATAATGGTACTGACGGGACAGACGCTACATTCACTGGTACAGCAAGCGTTGCAAGTATCGTTGAGAGTTTAAATGACGCTGACGGCAATATACAATTTGACAGTGATGATATTGACGAAGGAACTACTAACAAATTTGCTACAAATACTAATATTCGTGCGGCACTCGGTTTTACTGATAATAGCATTGATATGGATTCAGACGGTGAAATATCACTTATTCAACAGATTACAACAACATCTAATCCCACATTTGCTAATTTGACTGTAACACAGTGTAAACTTTTTGGTGGTACAGGTACGGCTGGGAATACCTATCTAGAAGGTTCAGCACCTGCAAACGTAGGTCAGATGAATATCTATGCAGATGGCGTCAATTCTGCAATACATAAAAAAAATGAACATATATTCTACGGTGCTGTTGAGATCGAAGATGTTGTCGCAGGCGGAGCATGTAGACTAGATGTTAAAGGACCTATTCGTTCAGACGATGATATTACAGCGTTTCATAGTTTCTCCGATATAAATCTAAAAGAAAACATTGAGACGATTGATAACGCACTAGACAAAGTGGATTCTATAAACGGATACACTTTCAACTATAAAACAAAACCAGATACAAGAATTTCAGGTGTCATTGCGCAAGAGATGCAAGCAGTTCTACCAGAAGTAGTGTATGATGTTGACGATAGTTTAGCAGTAAGATATGAAGGCATTGTCCCACTACTTATCGAAGCAATTAAAGAATTAAAGACTGAAGTTGAAGAATTAAAAAGCAAAAAATGCTCTTGCAACGATTGTTAATAAATAAGATAAAGATTAACCTATAAAGGCAAAGAAATGGCAGTAAAGTTTATCGACCTATCCGAGTTAACGACACCAGCAGATGGTGATCTGTTTGTCTTGCGTGATAGTGATTTAGGTACAACTAAACACATCACATGGAACAACATTCAGCTAAACATTCTAAGTGAAGCTTCGTTAACCGCTAGAGGTCAAACCCTTGTTGATGTTTTAAACGCACATGATAATGGGCTTAATACGCCTAACAATCTAAGTGCTACGAAACTATGGTACAATCTTGCGTATCGTACAGGTGACTATTTCCTAGACTGGGATAATCAGCTAAACAGACCAGCATTCTTTGATCCACTAGATACTCAAGATAAGTTAAAGTTATCTGACTTAGATAACGATACAGGATTTATGAGATGGGATGCTAATAATGGTACCCCAAGAATCATTTACCAAAACACTGTCGCTGGTACTAATGCACGTATTATCACAACAACTGATTTGGGTGAAGGTACCAATTTATACTTTACAGATGCCCGTGCAGATGCTAGAATTACAGAGAGATTTCCAACAGAACTTTCTCGCTACACTGCAACATTCGATCAAGGTAATACTTCAGACAGTCTTTCTGGAACACCTGGTATATTCATAGATGTTTCAGGTGACACTGTACAACAAGAACAATCAAACATTGTTAGAATCGGTGATATCGGATTAAGCGGTAATTACAATATAGGTCAGAGACTTAGAATTTACGGTGCGAGTTTACAAGACTCCTCTACTATTCAAGCCGCTGAGAGACAAGTAGCTTCTTTCTCATTAACGGCGCAAGGACTTACTACAACTGGAACACTTGCTACATTCTCATATAAGATTGCAGAATTTAATGATATCACTGGTGAGATTGCACAATCTCTAGATGCTGTTACTATTGGTATCGAAATTGAAGCGGGTGAAACTAATGATCACTTACTATCAAGCTTTGTAGGAAATAAGTTCGCACCAGATAAATTTATCAAACTATCTTTAGGTCAGACACCAACTGCTGGTACATCTGTAGCTATCTACAGAAAGCTACCGACACAGACAGATCATCATCTGGTCGCAGTTCTGGGTTACAAAGACATTAGTGAGAACAATGGTTGGAACGATTATTATAATCTAGATTTCCAACCTTGGCACGATGATGATGCAAACTCACCTGGTGAAAGTGATCAAAGTAGAGACAGAAATACAAACCAATATACAAAAGTGATTCACTTCCCATTGACTGCGCCTAATGCGCCTTTAAGAGGATGGGTTGACACATATATCAGAGATAAGAGTGTTACTACTACTCACATCGATCTTACATTAGGTGACGTTGGTTCTTATCTTTGGGTGAACTCTAGTAGAGAAGTAGACATTTGCCATAACGACACTGCAAATATTCAAGATGCAATTACTGCAAACTCAAACGTTGGTAGAAAAGCTATTGACTTAAATGCTAAAACTTATATTATGAGTAGTATCAACGTGCCAGATAACTTTGGTATCAACGGTACGCCTTTCATTACTAAGCTAAAGAAATTACCTTGGTCAGGCGGAGGATCAACTCCAACTACAACAATGATTGCATCAGCATCTTCAACTAATGCTACAAACATCACATTATCTGGTGTTGATATCGATGGCGATGCTTCTAACCAATTCTTGGTTGCAGACGCTACAGCAAACGGCAACTCTACAGCTAACTATGCAGTAAACTTCGGAAGAGGTGCAGTCGCACCACTATTCGATAAAGTACGAATTACAAATGTCATCGGTGGCGGTATTTATGCAACAGACTCAAAAGAGTTCAGATTTACAAATGGGGAAATTCGAAACAGCGGTAATACTGATAGGTATGACTACAGCCCTCTTATTGCTGATACTGGGAAGAATACTATTATCACATCTAACACGATTAAAAACTTTACTGATTACATCGATGTCTCGGTAACAGATAGAGGCGTTATCACAAATAACATTATTGAGAATGTTGGTTCTGGATTGTTCATTTACGGATCGAAGTTTATTCTATCTTCTCCAAATGTTCTGATCGGACCAGCAGATGAATTCTTACCTACACCAGACATTCTAAACTCAGAATACGATTCAATTAGTATTTACACTAAAGACGGTTACGTTATAGGTGGCGGATCACAAGATGTAGCATCACCAGTTTACGTCTATCAAGAAAATGGTGTAGCTTACGATCTAACTCAGACAGACGGTCAAGATGATAATGGTAACGGTGGTATCTCTAATCTAATATTTGATACATTCCTTATTGCTAAAGACACAGTTAGCGGTGAAGAATACTTCTGGGATTTCCCAGTGAGAACCGCTGGCGCATTCACAGGAAGCGCAATGGCAGGACCTGCATTGAATATTGTTGGTGGATTGCTATTAGCTGAAGGTAAGTTTCAATTTAACATCAACGCCAATGACATTATAAGACTTCATGAACTTGGTGGCGACTTAACTGTTAAGTATCTACGTAGTAGTTCTGAACTGGGTTATGTTGATGAAAATAACACAGGAAATGCAAATCCAGAACATGTAGGGATTGCATACTCAGTAAGTTATGAACATGAAGTACGAGCAGGTGTAATACCACCGTCTTCAGTAGCAGATGCCGCATTCTCTGGTGTGCGTGATCCAGATTCATTTACAGGTACGGGTGTTAACCTAGTGTATGATACAGGAGTCGTAGATGTCTCTGGATCTACACAAGAAGTATCTGGCGATGACTATGCCCTCAAAGTATATAACATGAAGTTCCTATCAATAGGATCTAAAGTGAAGATGGCACCTCAACACGACGGCTTCCAAGCAGTTGGCTCTCAAACCAGCGAAGTTGGAACTGTCACATACGTAAGTAATACCTTTGTTGACGGAGATGATACATACAATTATATTAAAATTAACTTCCTAGGCACCACAGGATTTAGAATCGGTGATGGAGGCTATATAAATATAATTGACAAATTTGTGTTGGCACAAGGAAGGATACTCTAAGATATGCCTAGTATAGCTAATAATATAAACAATAACTCCTCAGTAGTAAACGTAGGTCGAACTACACCAGTAAGTCCAGGTCAACAGCCAGCGGCTAGATCAATACCTGTCGTACTTGCTTCGGATCAGTCGCCCGTTCCTGTTGAAGAGCAAAATAAAGTTCAATCAGAAGTAGCACTTTCGCTACTCGGTATTCCACGTGCTGAAGTTGCACTTGGTATATTCGCAGACGTTAACACGTATGATGTTAACCCAAGCGAGTGGTCAAGTTCACCAGCGGCATATGTCGATACTGGAAACTTCGCTAGAGGTATTAAACACCTTCCTAACGAAGCAGGCGCACTTGTAACAGCAGGTCGTAACCAGAATGCAGTTCTAACGTCAAAACGTTTCTTTAGATATCAGCCTGGTCGAGTATCCGCCGCTACATTTGGTATCAAAACAACAACGTCACTTGGACCTTGGGCTCAAAACCCATCTGTTCGTAAGTTTGGTATTTACGATAACTACGATGGTTATTACTGGGAGAACAGACAAGACGGTCAAGATGATAACTTTGCAGTTGTTCGTAGAACACAGTCTCTACTAAAAGCACCAGTATCCACTTTTGGTACAGCAGGCACATCACTACGTGGTGACAACACAACTGTTAATGATACAATTCAATATTCTCAGCTAGACGATTATCGTATTGTTGGTAAAGCACCAGCGACATTAGATTATCTAGCAGGTGATCTATTCCCTAGAGACAGACAGATACTTGCAGACAGTTTTTTTGCAATCGAGGCAGAGTTAGAAGCAGACGTATTGGCTGACTATGGGCAAGACGGTAACGGCGACACATACTATCAAGCACATGCTAGAATGTACAACGCACTGCTAGGAATTAGTTCAAACACAGAAGCAAGTGTTAGAGACAAGTGCAGAAGAGATTTAGGTTACTGGTTCACTTTCATTGGTAAAGATTTAGAGTGGGGTGGAGACGCTCACACGAAATTCAATCTGACTAACTTTGAGAACGGATTAAATGTTCAGTCAAATGATACTAATTTACCTGCGAGTTATCAGAATCGACCATTCGAAGTTTTGTTCTATACAATTCTCAAAACACTATTTACAGATCATGGTGTAAGCACATATGGTCTATCATCTGCCGCTGTTGCAAAAATCAATACAATCTTAGATACAGTTATCACCGCATTTGCTGGTGGAGGCACAACTGGCTCACGAAGTGGCGGCGCTATTAGAAGCCTTATTGCACAACAGTTTACATTCTCAACTAACGGAACACCGTCTGGCATTTCACTAGGGTCACGTAGTTTGATCGACACAGTATATGATACGAAGATTCCATTCTGGTCATACTATGTGTCTGCGTATAACAAAGGCACAACTCCTTATGCAGGTGATAACGGCTTAGCCGCATATCAGACTATTGGTGGTACAGTCACTACAGACGAAGACGCTGTAATTTACACAAAAGATGGTAGAGACTTTACTTTACGTGAAGTTAAAAACAAATGTCAAAGAGACGTTGGTTATATCATTGATGGATTTAGAAACGATATCGCAGGTGGTGGAGATGCAGAGACAAAGTATAACATGTCTATGTATCAAAGAGGTGATGGTCTAGCGATTGCATCTCAGTCAGTTTCAGAAAAAGCAAGACATGATCACCTAAAGCAAATCATGCAACACGATCTATCAACTAAGTTTGGCTTCGGATCTGCATCATCACAGTATGTTAAGCAAGGCGCATTGTCAAATAGAGTTATTGCTAACTTTGACGTTGAAGACGTTCTAAGCCCCACAATCGGACCAAGAGGATATGCGGGCAACTTAGTTACTCAGCGTGACGGTCTTCTTATGGTACATGGTGGCGTATATGATAGCAACCTATTAAAAGAGCAAGAATCAATTACTGCTAAAGTTGTATTTACAAACGCAGACGCCGATTCTAATGACTCGACTCTACGACCACCATTGAGTTTCGAACTCGCACCAGGAAAAGGTGTAGTCACATATGGTCAACATGTTAAGTTCGTAGGAACTGATAACGGTGATCTTGTAAACGGTACTATTTATCAAGTCGATTCTGTTATTGGACCAAAGAGTAATGTATTTACTTTGATTGATGGTTCGGGAACAGCAGTGAATCCAGCATCTAATGCTGTTGAAAAATTCATTCTCGTTAACCCATTCATATTCCCTGAGGAGTATGATCCTGATTACTATGTAAGTAACAACGATCCTTATGGTAACGCACGTGCAATCGCAAGCGATACTTTACCTAAAGGCATGATGTTCCCATATCAATATCAGATTGATCAGAACTTATCATCTACTAGTTCACAGCCACGAGTTGGTTATATTAACACAGTTCCAATCGCAGGTCAAGGCGACACTGCTTTTGCTACACAGACTAGAACTCAAATTGATAAAGTTAACTTTGTTCCAGAATACATTAACTGGATTAAGAACAATGTTAAGCCTGAATTCTACGGTGTTTACGAATATCGTGTACCAAGAACTCGCTTCTCACACGATAAGCTAGACGGTAGAAACGGTAGTGCAGACAACGCATTCTCAATGGTTTACTCAGACGTTGCAACAGGACAAGGTGGTTCTAGAACACGACCTGGTGAACTGTATAATGACGGTGAGCCAAGTGTATCACTATACAACTTTGACTTTACTAAAGTTACCATGCTTAAGATTGAATTCTCATGGTACGGTGCTGTTGGTGCATTGTTCTTAGCATATGTCCCAGTAGATAACGGTGAAGCACGATGGGTTCGTGTACATCACTTGAGAGCATCAAATCAGTTGAAGATTGCATCTCTTGGTAACGCTACATTACCTATCACATATAACGTTTATGGCGGTGGTGATTATCTTACTAGAGGTGACGGTGAAGAGCCAGGTGCATCAGCATTAGGTTCGTCAGCGCAAGTTCTTGCTGATACTGGATACGGAAACGCATCACACGGTATCATTAAGTACGGTGCTTCATACTACATCGATGGTGGCGATAGAGGTACAGTAAGACTGTACTCACACAACAACGATGACGTTGTACCAGCATACGGTAAGCAGTGGGCAGTTACGAATAGCGGTTCTTCAGGATATCAATCTTCTGATAATACTATTAAAATTGATGCCACATCAATGGGTGGAGATTCTGGTGCTAACCCAGTAGTTCTTCCTAATGAAACTACAACTGTAGATCCGACATTCTTTATGGGCGCATCAATTAAAACTTCTGATAAGCGAGATCAAGGCATCTACGTGAAGTGGGTCGATACAGCAACTGGTAAGTTAGAGTTATCAGGTACGCCACAACCAGGTGCAGTTAATACTATTAAATTGCTACCTGATCGTGCAAACAATGTATATGGTCTAGAGACGAAGCAGAACATTCTATCAACAGTAGAATCCAACTCTGTACGTAATCGTGTACAGGTTTATCCAACTAAGCTATCTTCTGCTAACTTAGGGGATAATCCAGTTCGACTGCGCATGAGAAAGACTCCTACATTCCAAACTGATGTAGACGTAGCGGGTAAGACATTTGCTCTAGCGGCACAGCATACAATTACGTCACAGAACTTTCCGCTTTCAACAACATCGTTGAACCCAGCGACTCCACCAGACACAGCGCCAACTGAAACAGGCGGTGTATATCTGCAAAATGGAGAAAGCATCTTTGGATGGTTCAAAGCGAAGTTAGATGGTATCACAGACATCACACCTTTTGGTAGACTGTATAAAGATTCCGACAACTATTACTTTGAAGTACTTCAAACGTTTAATGGTGTTATTACGCTTCTTGCGAGTGAGTTCTTAGCAGATGGTCGTTATAACTCTGATGGCTCTACGTATCAAGACACAAGACTTACTACTGAGACAGAAGGTCTAAGTTCTATTATTATCGCTTACAATACCGCAGTACCTATCCCTGGAACAGGTATAAATATTGCTACACTGTATCTACAACAAGGTACAGAACAATTGGATCTGGCGGCATTCTTCGATTATAATAAAGACTATCTGTCATTTCCATTAACCGACGTTGCTGACACACTTTACTTTGCAGTGGATTCTGATACTGCTTCTGGGAGTGCTGAAGACAATATAAGCTTAGGTGTAACATGGGAAGAACAGTAAGTCATGGCAAAACAGATAAAGATTGGATTTGATAAAGTCCCATCACCCGTTACCAAACAGTATCCTCAACTTAAAGATATATTTGGTGCAGACTTAATAGACGCCGCAGGCAATCCTCTACGAACAGCAGAGGATGCGGTGTTGGGTATTTTTACTCAAGCGGAACAGTCTTTATCGAGCCACGTAAACAACAGTGCGGCACCAGCGCCTTATTTCGAAGTTCTTAGTGAATATAACGATACCGCTACTGGTGGGCAGAGTGAAGTTAATACGATTGACGGTACATTCAAAGCTGTCAATGGTGATACTTTTATAACATTCGTTACTGAATTAGGCGGAAGCGCATGGTCTTCAGGTAAGACTGTAAATCAAGCACTGCTTAATACTAAGTATATTTTTATACCTAACTCTGTAAACTACTATCCGACACTAGATAATCCTACAGATCAAAACGTAGTAGCACCAGCAGACCCTAGTAATGTATATGAGCCGCAAGGTTATTTTTACGAGATTACTGGTATTGATACTACCAATAATACGGTATCAATTACACCGAATTTTAAAAATCCAACAGGAAATGGTTTCGTTGCATATAAAGCACTTAAACATTTTCCAAAATCTGAGACAGTCCCAGTAGAAGAACAGTTTCCTGGTGAATCTGAAGTATCATCATCACTGTTAGGCATACCACGTGCTGAGGAGCAGTTATCGCTCTTCTCAGACGTTGCTGTGTATGGGTTAGACGAAGACAACTGGAACTATTATACATTCAATCCTGCTAATACGCCAAGTCAATGGTACAGAAAAGAAAATCCTATTTTTGGTCGCAGAAGCGCACCAAGATTTGAAGAAGCTTCTGAAGAACAAGGGCTGTATCTATATTCATATCCTTCGCAGTATAACTTTCCTGGTGGACCAAGTGGTGGCAACCCAGCAACTTCAGAATTTAGAGAGTACATGAGTTTTGTTGCTTTTGGTAAATATCTATATGATCTATACAAAGTGCAATATCCTCTATTTGCAGAGCGAAACTTTTTAAATGAGAACATAAAAATTCTAAACGGTGTCACTGCCGATACTGTCGAAAATCGTGAGATATCATCAACGTATAGCACTGAGACAGATCCAGCACAGATGACGAATGTATCAGGAGATACAGCCGCCGCATACGATGTTGACTATGGAGATGATCCTCAAGATTCATTCGATCAGATCGAAAGATGGACTGCATTTTGGCAAAGAATTAAAGACGGAAATACTGCAATGTTTCCGCAAGTCGCTGGTCAGCCAGTGCCTTTTGGTGCTAGTGATCTTGTACAGTCATTCAGAAAGTTTACACAAGAACTAACAGTAGCAGGCGGTGGCTCTCGTACAGAACGATTTGGTGTACTCGAAAGTCAACGATCATTTAGATATCAGCCTGGTCGAGTATCAGGGTTTACGTATGGTGTACGATTAAAAACAGACTTGAGATCAGAAGATAACATTATTGAATTCGGTACATCAAACGACACTGATGAATATATGATTCAAGTTCGTGGTACTAAATTAAACATTGTGCGTAGATCAGTTATCTCGCTATTTGAAAGCCCAGGTAATGCAACACAGTTCAATCACACTCAAGCATTACGTATGGGTTATGCAGATGTCGAAGAAGCTATTGAAGCAGAAGAACTAGTCTTTCCTGTACGACTAAAGAATGATGAGATTGTTCAACCAGAGCGTAACGGAAAAAGAGGCACACACTACGAACTCGCTATCGAAAGAGAAAACTGGAATGGCGATAGACTAGACGGAACTGGTCCAAGTGGATACACTTTGACTTACGAAGAAGTGACGATGTACAAAATCGAATTCTCTTGGTACGGTGCTATTGGTGCTAAGTTCTATGCTTACGTTCCTTCTGGAAACGGCGAAGCACGTTGGGTTCTAATGCACACACTTGTTATTGAAAACGGTCTTGGTGAACCTTGTCTACGTAATCCAGATTTTAAATTCAAGTACTTCATTTACTCACCAGAGACATCTCAGCTAGAACAGCCTCTGTACTTGTACAAGTATGGGTCGTCTTACTATATTGATGGTGGCGATGAAGGAACTATTAGACTGACATCTGTTAGTGGTGATACAAAAGAATTCACTAAGCGAAGTCCTATCATGGGTATTATACCTAAAGAAAAGATAGCTAACTCTGATGGAATAGCTTTAACTAACTTTAAAAAGTCTTATCCAAATCAAATATCTGTTACAACAGATGCAGATGTACGCATTGATATTGAAGAAGTAAATGGCTCACCCGATGGGCATCATCATTACTTTGCGCCTGGTCTTCAAACAGATACCACATCTTCATACACCGCAGATTTAAAATTCGATATAAACGGAAACTCTATTGAATTTGACGGTAACGGCGCAACTATAAACGCAACAAGTATTGTCGTTGGTCGACCATACGTTATTGTATCAGCGGGCGATACAGACTTTGTATCAATCGGTGCGGCTGATGATTCAGATGGAACTACGTTCTATGCTACAGGCGTAGGAGTAGGTACTGGTACAGTATCACCTGCATTTTTACAGACTGATGACGGCGCACACGTAATCGCTGACGGCGTGTATGGATGCTATCTTGGATTCAATCCAGGTAATGCTGGTGGTTCAGCATTCGTTGCTGATCTAAAAAGAAAGCGTGGAAGCTTCGGACCGCCTACACTTGGTTCTCAAATAGAAGATAGAACAATTAAGTCAAACGGTGATATATTCGAACCAAAGACTGGTACAGTATTCAACGCACGTATCACAAACTTTAATGATGTTGCGGCTTCAAGTGTACCTATCAACTCTACTAAATTTAAAATACATTTTTTAAATCCTAGACCTCTTGATTTAAATGGTAGACACAGCGCAGACTTTATGATAGGTGTTACACAAAAAGAACCTTTCATCGATACAAATGATAATGATAAACTTAAGTTTGATGACGGTGTAGCTACACCAGAAGAAATAAACTTCAACTCAACACCCAATGCTATATGGTCAAACTCTAGGGTTAGACTGGATCTAAAGAAGAGAGAGTTGACTGAATGGGAGCCAGGATTTGGTGATCAATTTCTTATCGACCCACGTTTACCTAGACCTCAAGGCGATAACTCAGGTGGTATTTCAGCCGTTACAGGAGAGATAACTCTTGTGTCATATGATGTTGATTCTATTGTAGAAGAGACTGATGGCGACTTTGCTGGCGATTTTCTAATAACATTCTCGGG
>Ga0098051_1000375_pt1 | contig 18490 bp, 11 predicted proteins | sample 14BtaG_FD_77069 | JGI IMG/M metagenome (GOLD analysis project Ga0098051, IMG submission 77069) | Marine viral communities from the Subarctic Pacific Ocean - 14B_ETSP_OMZ_AT15311_CsCl metaG | ecosystem: Environmental > Aquatic > Marine > Oceanic | place: Pacific Ocean | collected 2015-01-18 | reverse complement strand
GCAGTTCCATATAAAAAAAGATGAGACTGTTTATGTTGATGCGGGTGTTTTACACTTAGATTTTTCTAGAGAGTCGGGAGAATCAAATGTTCGAAAATTGTATAAAGGGGAATCGTGGCGCATTCAACCTAAAACTATTCATCGTTTTTGCGCTCCCGCAGATACAAACGTAATCCTCATAGAGGCGTCTACACCCGAATTAGATGATGTTATAAGGCTTGATGATGACTACGGGAGGCACAATCATGCCTAAATACAATTATAGCTGCGAGGTTTGTAATAAAGAATGGACTCGGTGGAGTTCCATGGATGACCCTTCTGTCGAGTGCCCTCATTGTTTTAGCAAAAAGGTCAAAAAAATACCATCAATCTTTTTTGTTATAAAAAATGATGAGCATGAAAAAAAGATCTCTTCAAAACAAAATGTTGTAGAACACATAGAAGAAAATCGTAAAATTTTAAAAGAAATTAAACAGGAAAGTGGTAAGGATATAGGTGTAAAAGATGTATGAAGTTTTATCAGTAATAGGCGCAACACTATTTGTATTGTTTGTGGTCACATCTATATGGGGAAACATGTTTCTTTTAAGAAAGCTTTTATATTTTAATGAAAACATCAATCAAGTAAATATTTCTATAGATGAATTTACCAGACATCTGACAAAATTACATGAATTACCCATGTATTATGGCGACGAAAATATACAAGAGTTGTTAAGTCATTCCATGGCACTCAAGGAAGAGATTGTCGGGTTCAGAGAGGCGTATAAGGAATAACATGGCACGAAGAGGAAAGAAACCCGGCACTGGTAGAAAATATTTTGATAAAGAACATGAATTGGCTATAGTCCAATATGCCAAGTCTGGAGATCTAAAAGAAAAAACCGACCTTTATGTTAAATTAATTCAGCCAGCCTTTAATGAAATGGTTGATAAAATTGTATATACATATAAATTTAATAATTTGCCAAATATAGATTATCTTAAAGACGATTGCAAAATATGGTTAACAACAATTTTGGATAAATATGATCCAAATAAGGGTTCGAAGGCGTTTTCTTATTTTTCTGTTATTACAAAAAATTGGTTTATTCACAAAGCAAAGAAAAATTTGAAAACTTCGAAAAGGGAAGTTCCGTTAGAAGACGCCCTTCGTGGTTCTCAAAGCCATTTTGTTGTTGATACAAACCCTTACGAAAGAAATAGAGAAAAAAAGGAATTCTGGTCAGCTTTAATATTTTTTATAAAAGAGGCACAAAAAAATGATGCTATAATGAAAAATGAAAATGACCAGCGTGTCATGTCCTCTATAGAATATATGTTGGAAAATATAGATAAAATAGAAATAATGAACAAAAAGGCCATCTATCTTTATTTACGGGAGATGACGGGCCTGACAACAAAACAGCTTACCCCGACTTTAAGAAAGATAAAGGTCCACTATAGACAGTTTATGTGTGAATGGAATAAGTAAAAGTTCTTGTCATGTCTAATTATTTGATGAGGGCTTATTATGAAAAAAGATAAATTATTAAAAGAGGCTTTAGATAATATTAGAACAGACAGAGTTACTACTGAAGCTTTGTTACAGGACTTACAAGCTGAAATAAACAACAGCGAAACAACAAATGCTCGTTCTGGCCTCGTGGCTGCAAAGTATGTTGAAACTCTACAAAGGTCAAATGAACAAATAGTGAAGATTCTAGCCCTCATGCAAAAGGCAACCCGGTATGAGGAAGATGTCGAGTTGTCTGATAACGAAAAAGACAATATTTTTGAATTAATCAAAAATGACAAAGATGAGAAAAAAGCGGCAGGGGAATAATGAATAAATATCGCGACTATAATATTATTCCACATAATTCTTCTACGGCTGTGGGTTTGTATGCGCCAACACTTGCTGCCGTCGCGCAATCTGCAGTCAATCAAGAAGTGGCCAAGAGAAGCGTTACTGATTTTCCAAAATTTGGTTATGTTCGTTATACAGTTGTGACCTCAGATACTTTTTTGATGAAACGATTGGGGCTTACACAGGCAATACTTGATGACCTCAAGCCTGATTCAAATATAAAAAGAATTATAATGTTTGTGGAGCTTAATTCAACCACTCCTATTACCTATGGGCAGTTTATTGCTGGCAAAGCAACAGAGGAAGAGTTCAAAGGAAATTTGTTAAAGTTGGTTTTACCGCTCACCGCCCCCCGCGCCCCCGAAGTCCATGAGAAAATTTTACTTAAATATTCTGATTCAACTGATTTACAATCTGCACAATTCGATGGATATATTAATAAACGAGGTTTATCGCTGGACCCCGCACTTTCATCTTATAAAAAAGGCAATAAAACTACGAAGAATATAATGGAAAATAGCGGGGCATAATAATATGACGTATGAAAGCAAAAATATAAAATCAAAACCCGCTTCGACAAGCGCTGTCAGCGTTGTAAAAATTAATAGTGGTGCAGACAACGTAAAAAACGGCCCTGCGATTGCTGCAGCCCAGAAACAAGCGACCAATCAAGCAGTCCCATATATGTTAAAGAAGGCCGATTTTGAGGCGGCTAAAAAAGATGGTGCAACAGTTATTAACGGCCAAGCAGATGGTGTGCTTTTTATTGGTCAGGCAGGAAAGTACGGCTCCTCACCAGCAGAGGAATCGGAATATGGCTATAACGAACGCGTCTTACTTGGCGTTGGCTTCTTAATAGACAAAAATAAAGAAGATTCAACTCCAATTAATTTGGTTAAAGATAATGTGAGGATGACCGCTGGAATAAGAATTGATCAACGCACAGATTCTGGCAAAAAAGATATAGAAGAATATGATGATTCCTTGGACCGCGACCGCGACCTAACCACCAACGCCCCTCTGAATCTTCTTTCTTCGGTTCAGATAGTCGGGGATAGAGTGGCCATCGGCGCCCGTACAGCGGGCGTAGACATCATCGGAGGCTTTGACCCTACCATACCTACCACCGAAGGAGCAGCCGGCGTTGAACCGCGCAATACCGGCTATTATGGCGGCGGCGTTAAATTAATTTCTAGCAATTGGGATGCAAAAATACTCAACGATGAAACCCACCCGTTTGGGCTGCAGCCAATCCCAAAAGGATATAATTTAGAGCGGTCGTTAACGGACATCATAGGGCTTATAGAACAGCTTAACAAGGTTGTTAAAAAGATGCATGTGGCGAACACCATCGCACACAAAGCAACTCGTGCTGCTGTGGCCTCTCATTATCACGCGGGAACGGCTTATGTTCCCGTCGCGCCCGGCGGGGTCGTGCCGGCATATGTTCAAACTGTGCCTGATCCTGTACTTGCTGGCACCTTGACATCAGTACAAGTTATGAAGTCAGGCAAGGATGTATTAACTGTGCTTAGAGTATTAACACAAAGATATAATGCTGCAGCCGCTAGGCTAAACAAGTCTATTATATCTGAGGGATATATTAACAGTAGAGGAAATTGGACTACTTAAATGTCAGCACCACCAAAGAAAAACAAGAAAACTGCTGTTGAAAAGACAGTTGCGGCGGCTAATAAAACCGCCACAAAGGTTAATAGCGCCGGCGCAGCAATTGCTGCAGGTTTTATTTATGGCCAGCAGGCATTAGATATTTTATCTAGTTTGGACGCGACGATAACAAATTTGGCGAACTTGAAGTTGTCCGATGGTAAGTGTAAATCGTTGGAGGGCAAAACAGAAGAAGAAAGTTATATAGATAAACAAATCGCCGCACTAAAAGGCTGTGCCCCATATGCTCAGACTTTTTCGGATGCTTATAATGCTGAAGGTCCGGGTGAAAAATTGGAAAAGACCACACAGGGCTTGTTTGAGTTGGCCAGTTCTGTTCTTTCATCTACGGGCCCGGCCGGCGCCAAAGATAAAATGTTGGATTGTGCAGAAGCACAATATCGCAAGTTCATAGCTGCAATTCCGGTACAATATTTTTTATTAATCGCACTTTCCAAGGCTGTAAAATCAATTAAAAATCCAAAGCTTATTAAACAAAAGGTAGATACTCCATGTGGTGAAAAGATTAAATATCTTGAAGAGTATGAGAGGTTCATGCCAGATATACAACTACCGCTCATACCCAGATTGCCGTATATAGAAATCCCAGATATAACAGATTTGATTTGGGCCATAGCTGCAGAGCAAGCTTGTTATAGCCTTTGTATTGTAACCACTCCGATGATCCAAACCGTTTCCGAGACTTTGTTTTCGATGACCGACGCGTGGGCAGAAACGGATGATCCGGATTATGACAAAATACCCCCTTTAACAAAAGTCCCAATTAATTCTTATATTTCTAATGAGGCAATTTTAGCTTCAAAGGAAGTGGGGCTGATCCCAGCGGGAATAACTATAAGTGATGTTCGTGAATATTTAACAACAATACAAGAACATCCCAATATTGGTCAAGAAGAGTTTGTGTTCTTGTTTTTAGGAAATGCAAATTGCAATATTTTAACTAAATTACTGTCAGAAGAATATGCTGCCCCACCCAATCTTGGGTATCTTACCAAGGGAAAATTCAAACTTGATAGTGAAACAAAGGTTCTTAATTTCTTTTCTTTTTTAGGGAGTTATGTTAACTTTATAAGGTTAATTAAGGACTCTAAATTGGAGGTGTGCCCCCCAGACCCCTGTGATATAAAAAGTGCTGATCTAGAGGGTATAGTGGCCGCCGTGAATGATCTTTGTGCGCTATTGAATCCCAACACTACGCTGCCTCCTTTGCCTATTAACGCCTTATTAAAAGGTACGGGCACAAACGACTTTATTGTTGATAGTACTTATGATTCAAATAAACTAATTGCTGAGTCATCCACCAGTTATATGTTACCGGCAGGTGTCGATAGTGCAGGGATTCCCAAGCCACCAAAGTTGGGACTTGTTAATAACGAGGCCGGGGACCCCGAGGCCCCAACAACATATTATAATGAATATGTTGTAAAATTTGGTACCCTCATAGAAGAGATTATAAAGATAACTAAATCAAAAGACACAGAATCTGGTATTTTGGTTAGCTTGGAAAAATCTTCGTTGGTTCAATATAAAAAAATAAAAGATAAAAAATTAATTGTAAAAACCATCCTCGTTGACCCCAATCTCAAATTAGATTCTTTTGAAGATGCTGCAAACAAATATTGGATAGAAAGTGATGGGCCCTCTTTAAAGTTTATAGACTCTAAATTAAACATTCAACCACTTCAATATAATGACCAGAAATTAAAAAAGACCTACCGCGATTTGTCTTATGGTTATGTAGAGAATTCTTTTCCGTACACTATTATTGTCGGCTGGTCATCGGCACTCAAGGTTAGCTTATATGGTTCGTCCTACCAAAAAGATTGGAAACTCAAAGGTCCAGACGTGGTCATGTCTGTAGGAAAGAGCACAATATATACTAGATATACTAAACCAATACTAAACAAAAAACTAGAACAAATACAGGTGATGAAAAAAGATAAGAATATTGAAGATGTTCAAGAAGATATGTTAGAATTTACTAAAATCAAAAAGACTTTTTTCGGATAAAGAGAAAATAGAAAATGCTAGGATTCAAAGAATACGCCCTTTTAACTTTCGATCATTCTTTCACAGAAAGAATAAGAAACCACTTTCTTAAATATATTGGTTCTAATTTGCCCCTATACTTGCAAGACCCGGCCTTTTTGCAAAAGCTGACTGACAAGAGCGGCAAAAAGGATAAAGGAATAAAATATTTCATCGGCCAAATAAATGAGGCGGGGACAATTTATTTTAATTTATACAATAAGTTTAAAGGCCAGCAGGGTATTGGTTCTCAAATAAATTATTACAGATTGGCCGCCTACTACACTAAACTTAACGGCCTCACTTATACAAAGACGCAGGGTGAAAGCCTTATTGTGGAAGCAGATAGCGCGATTAAAGAGATTTTTGCGGAAAAATTATATGATTATTTGTTGGCCATCTCTACCGCCAAAACTTATGAAAAAAAAGAGACGAACAGAGACATAATACAGAAAACCTTTGTCCCAGACTCTTCGCCAATTCCACAAACATTAAACGACGCCATGGAAGGTAGCCCCATTCCGCCCCCGATCAAATCTTTGTTATATGATAATACCACCACCACCTTTGAGGGAAGATTATTTACTGTAGCACATTATGATTGTAAACACACAGGCGCGGGTTCTTCTTGGCTTTGCAAGGGTCATTCTAACTGGCAATCAGAGGCGTACGCCAAATCGACTGGTTGGACCAAAACTGTGCGTTTGAAGAAGTTGGTAGAGTTGTATAAACAGGATAATAACATAGAAAACACACAATTTCCAGATTCTGATGGATTTCCTTATAAGTATAATAGTTTTCAAAGCTACGGCGATTATCCTGGTGATCGATGGGGTAAAGAAAATCAATTTTATATTGATCGATGGCCTGGGTCTGACGTTTGCAAGTCCATCGGCACCCCTGGGTGTGGCAAGGGCCTCCCAACAACAAATGAAACAACATTTACGAGTCTCTTATCAGCTGGCACATATGTAGAATTTTTCTTTAAATTTAATTTTGATGAATTGGCCGGCCATCTGACCGGCGCCGCCTATGAAAAGGGCATATCCAATATTTTTGATCATGGGGGATCTCATGGGTACCTATTTCAAGATTTTGTGTCCAGCATATCAAAAACGGACTCTTCACTCCCTGCCGGCAAGGGAAAATATAATGCTAGGTTATATTATTCATTAGAGAAGTTTTCCCGGCTTATTAGAGACATATACCTCTATGTCTCTAGGGAAACATGGCCAAACACGAAGCTTGGGTACAGCCTCCCAACTGCAGGGGAAATAGATAAAGCTTTTGAAAACACAAAAATAGAATTTGGAGCAAGACTAATTGTTTCAACACCGAATCTTTCAGAGGAAACCAATTCAGATAAAATTATGAGTGTTAACAAGTACTTCGCGTCTGGTGATGAATTATTAAAAGACGCCGAAAAATATTCTGAATTTTACAGCGCGTGGAAAAATAAAACATTTATTTACAATTTCTTTTCCCATGTTCCAAAAGAGGACGACGGCGACGATGGTTCAAGCTCCCCAAAGGATGCGGTAATCAAAGATAACCCTGACAACTTGGGAGTTTCAACTGTATATTGTTTCCCAATCGCAGAAAAAAGTGTTGAACTTACCAATGAGGACAAGAAAGAGTTTTTATTGGATTTTTATGCCGGCATTCCACGCTGGAAAATGCCGGGCTTGGAAACAGGCGATCCCCACGCCGGGATGATCGACGTTGACTTCTCTTTAGATCAGGCTGTCGTTGGAAAATATTCAAAATCTATTTTAGACAATTTGTTTGATGATGCTTTTGTCGACAATTTTGTAAGTTCTATATTGTTTGGAAAACAAGACACGCTTAGTGTTGAACAGTATGAAAAAGCGGCTCAATCGGTAGGAGAACCTTTATTTATAGAAAACAGCCCAGATAGAAACAGTTGGATCGCAGAATGTAATAAAACTGACGATAAAATAGATCAAAACCTAATTACTTTAATTGATTCTATCGAGGGCTTTTAGATGGTTATTGGATACTCTGCAAAATTACCGCTAGCATATACCAAAGATGACGGCCCATATCTTTTAACAAAAGATTTAACAGAGAACACAAAACAAAATTTTAAAAATCTTGTTCTAACTAATCCGGGTGAGAGAGTCATGGAGCCGGATTTTGGAGTTGGCTTTACTCAACTCTTATTTGAGAATGCAAACGAAGACACAGTAGAAGACTTAAAAGAAAGACTATTTATTCAAGTAAAGAAATATCTTCCATTTGTGGAGATTCAAACTGTGGAGACACAAGTAAGAGAGAATACCGCATACCTCAGAGTGGATTATATAATCCCGGCTCTTTCTGTAAGTGAGACATTAGAGTTAGATATAGATAATAATTTTGGTTAGGAAATTAAAGAATGCCAGACAAAAAGACAAAACCAGTTAGATACGCCAGCAAAGAGTTTGATACAATCAAGGATTCTTTGGTTGAATATGCAAAAACATATTATCCAGACACATATAAGGATTTTACTGATGCGTCTTTTGGATCTTTAATGTTAGACACTGTTGCATATATTGGTGATATGCTATCTTTTTATGTGGACTATCAATCAAACGAATCGTTTATCGACAGCGCCATCGAAACTAAAAATTTATTAAAATTGGCAAAGCAGTTCGGCTATAAAAGGCCGCTGGAGTTTACCTCTACCGGCAAGTGTTCGTTCTATGTTCAGGTTCCAGCCACTACTGCTGGGCTTCCAGATACAGACTTAATACCAATTTTGAAAGAGGGGACAACGCTCACCTCGGCCGCCGGCACTTCTTTGATGCTTGTAGAAGATGTCGATTTTTCTAGAAGTGATTCCGAGGTTGTAGTGGCACAAACAAATACTGATGGAATTCCAACAAGCCATGCCTATAAAGCATATGGCAACGTTATATCTGGCTTCGTAGAGACCGAGGTACTGTCTGTTGGCAGTTATCAGAAATTTTTAAAATTATCCCTAAAAGGAGAAAATATTACTGAAATTATTTCTGTGGTAGACAGCGAAGGTAATGAATATTTTGAAGTTCCATATTTATCACACAATATTGTCTATCAAGCAATTAGAAATCCAACACCAGCCGGGGAGGAGGATGCCCCATATATTATGAGAGAAAAGTTGGTAGCTAGAAGATTTATAATAGATGTTGATGAATTTGGGGTGACATCTCTTCAATTCGGATATGGTTCGGAAAACAGTTTAAAAAACAATCAATATCCAGACCCCTCTAGCGTTGCTTTACAAAGATATGCTAGAAACTATTATTCAGACGATTCTTTTGACCCCTCTATTCTTTTAAAGACGGACAAATTTGGTGTTGTTCCGCCCTCTGGAGATCTGCTTGTCACTTATCGCAAAAACAATAATTCTGTTGTAAATATTCCCGTTGGTTCGATTAATGCTATTGATTCTCCTATAGTGGGCTATGGTACAAATGACGTTCCTTCGTCAAGTGATCGTTTATTTATAAACAATTCTCTTGATGTTGATAATGAAGAGGCTATTTTGGGTCAAATTGATGAGGCAAGGCAGGAAGAAATAAGAGTCCGAGCCATCGATGCCTATTCTTCACAGAACCGGGCCGTGACAAAACAAGATTATATTAGTCTGGCTTACAGAATGCCGTCAAAATTTGGAGCGATAAGAAGAGCAAACATCGTGCAAGATAAGGACTCTTTTAAAAGAAACTTAAATATGTATGTCATATCAGAAGATATTGATGATAACTTAACAACGAGTAGCAGTACTATAAAAGAGAATTTAAAAACTTGGTTATCTCAATATAAGATGATCAACGATACAATTGATATTCTCGATGGTCAAGTTATAAATTTTGGAATCAATTACAAAGTTTTAGGTAGCTTGGACTCCACACAGACTGAAATTTTATCTGATTGTAATCGCGCATTAAAAAACATGTTTACAGATAAATTGCTTTTTGGTGAGCCGTTTTATATTTCAGATATTTATAGAACATTAAATGATTTAGACAAGGTTGTTGACACACAAGATATCCAAATAAAACAAAAAATAGGGACGAACTATAATACTGGAGATTTCGATGTAGAGGGAGCCACAACAGACGATGGCAGATTCATAATTGTGCCTGAAAATATTGTTTTAGAATTAAAGTTCCCAGATGAAGATATAGTTGGGGTGGTTGTATAATGGCAGTTAAAAGAATAAAGGCAACAAAAGATACTACAATCACTAACGCATACAAAGCAAATTTAACTAGCAGAGGCTCTGGTTCAAACATGGGCGCTTCTGATATTTTAGAGGTTTTTAGCATATACGCGCAGGCTTCTACGTCATCAAGTGAATTATCGAGAATTTTAATAGATTTTGATATTGCTTCCCTATCATCATCAAGAGACGCCGGCAACATCCCGGGATCCGGCTCGGTCGATTTTTATTTAAGGTTGTTTAACGCAGAACACTCGTCTACAACGGCAACGGACTATACGATGTTAATATCGGCTGTTTCTCAATCTTGGGATGAGGGCACCGGCCTTGATATGGAAGATTATAGCGACCCCGGGATTGGTAACGGTGGTCAGGGTGCTACATGGGTTGCTCGCAAGTCTGGATCTTTTAGTGCTGGTTCACTTAATTTAGATAGTGCCGGCACAGAGTATGTGCAGGTGTCAGATGCTGATGCGTTTTCTTTTACTGATAACTCTTCTGCAGACACAGCTTTTTCAATCAGTGCGTGGATTTATATTGATGATATAAGCGCCGACCGCCCGATTATGTCAAAATACACCACATCGGGCGACAACGCCCGCGAGTGGTATTTTTATGCTAAGGGCGGCGGCTCTTATGAAAATTTACATTTATATTTGTTTGATGAAACCAACGATGCCCAAATACAGGTTAATACTGCCGCCGGCACAATAGAAACTGGGCAGTGGTATCATGTTGTTGCAGCTTACGACGGCCGCGGCGGCCCACAAGCTGGGAAGGGCATCAGTATTTATATTAATGGCACTTCTTCAACTCTCACTGTCGGAACCGATGCGTCCTATGTCATTATGAGAAATACTACTGCGCCAGTTCAGATCGGCGCACTTTCATATAATTCGAATTATTTCGACGGCCAAATGGACGAGGTTTCTGTTTGGAGTAAAGAGTTAGCCTCGTATGATGTCAAAGAAATATATAACGAGGCCGTCCCGAACAACTTAAAGAAGACAACTGCATATGAGGTTGATGATACCAATAAGTTAATGGCATGGTGGAGAATGGAGTGGGATCAGGTCATTCCCAAGGATACCGCCACAACAATTTATGATAGGTCTAATGCTTATGATGGAACCGGCCAAAATTTGGACGATGCCGATCTTCTCACTTCAAACTATGCTGGGATCAACAAAGATAACGAAACAAATACTGGTCTATACTGGATTGACGAGGGTGGAACTTTTATAACAGGAAGCGGCTACAACCCATCATTATATACACAAAAATTTACAACTGGCGTAGAAGATTTAGAAGTTGAGGTGACACACCAAGTTGAAGAGTGGTTAAATCCAAACTACACCGCTAGTTACGGCTTTGGTGTTTTTCTATCCGGTAGCTATGAGACAAAAGAAAACTCTTATTATACTAAAAAGTTTTTTGGAAGAGATAGCCAGTATGTGTTAAAACGACCGGTCTTAGAAGCTCGCTGGGATAGTTCCAAACAAGACGATACTTCCAACTTCTATTTAAGTTCTTCTAGAGTTCCTGCAGCAGAAAATTTGAATACAATTTATATGTATAACTTTGTGCGAGGTCAATTGAAAAATCTTCCTGACGTACATACTGTCGGTACCGCCGACCGCGACGACGGCATAATTTATGTTAGTATATATTCTGGTACCGCTGACGGCTCCGGGCCAACTGGAAATAAATTACAACTTCCTCTCGGTGGCGGCGTAGCCGACACGAATCATACCAACATTACCGGCGGATATGCCGGTAGCACAGGTATGTATTCGGCATCTTTTGCATATAATAATAAAACAGTAACCTCTATTTACCCAGTTTGGCACAGCGGCGCCGGCGGTGATCAAGATACTGAATATTTAACGTCTTCTGCAATTACAGTAAATACATTTGATGAACAAGTGATTTATCCAATAAACACTTACACCACCAGCATAACAAACCTTCAAGCACAGTATTCAACAAACGACCAAGCACACTTTAGAGTATTTGTTAGGAACAGAGATTGGAATCCCAACATTTATACTGTGGCGTCTACCAAGATTGAATCAGCAATTATTCCAAAAATATATTATAAGGTTATAAGGGCCGTTGATGAACAAATTGTTATCAATTATGGCACTGGCAGCGGAGATCAGGGTTACACCAAACTATCATATGATGCGTCAGGCAGCTATTTTGACTTAGACATGAGTATATATGAGACGGATTTTTCTTATCAGGTTAGTTTTTTGATAAATGAGGGAAGCGATTATGTTGAGTTAAAAGATAAATTCAATTTCAGGGTTGTTGACGAAAATGACATTCCGGGTTAATAAATTTATAAAACGAATAATTACTAATAATGGGCACTAAAAGTTTTTTTACAAAGCAAAAGTCGCAAAAGCCAAGTCTTCGCGGCCAAGAAAAGTCTACAACACAAGGAATCACTTCTAGTGTTGAATCAATTGATTATATCAAAGAATACGAAAGGGATAAGATTAATTTCTTACCAGAACTGGATTTTTCCGACCCAGCAAAATTTGTAAAATATGGTTCTGCAAAAGATTATTATGCTGATTTAGTTAGTAAAGTAGCCTCATCTTATCCTTATGACGGCTCTTTGACAGAAAGGTTAAAGTTTAAAAACGAATTGGTAGCTATTCAAAGGTATGAATTTGATAACAACTATCCAAGATCAACTGGATATGCAGATTTTTCAGATTCAACTTATAATGAAACAAAAAATTCATTTACCGTTGATACAATTACGTTTGCACTTGGCGAGAGTAGTACTCCACACTATATTTTAACAGACAACTATTCAAAAAATTTAGTTTATAACACGGCTTCAAGTCAAGTCGGAAGTATTGAATTAGATTTTTCAGAAGGTGTAACATTTGAATTTTGGATGAAAAAGGCGGCTTTTCCTGCCCCGGCTCAAACTCAAAATGAGGTAGTTTTTTCCATTAGTAATGAACAAAAAGATTTGTTTCAAATCACAACTGATGTCGCCGCATCATCTAATTTAATTGCCTGTTTCGCTCAGGCGGCCACGGATGCTAACCTACCTCAGTTTGTTTATGAATTTGATACTGACTTGGATACAATAGCAGACTCTTCTTGGCATCATTATGCCATGGCCTTTTCCACCAATTCTGCTGGGTATGTTGGAGAGTTTTATGTAGATGGATACTTTCAGGAAAAACAATATTATACAAAGGCTAGCCCATTTCTTGTATTGACTGGAACCTTAGATGCCACCATCGCCGCATCTTCTTTGTCTAGTTTAATTGGCGATGGTAAACTTTCTGGTTCTTTGGACGAAATAAGGTTGTGGAAAACCCGAAGAGACTCAAAACAAATTGGAGAAAACTATTTCTTTGATGTTGGGGGCGGCGGAAATACAGATAAGACAAAAGTTAACAAATATAACCCCCTAGATCTTTCTTTATACTACAAATTTAACGAAGGTATAACCGGCACTTCCAGCCTTGATGGCATAGTATTGGACTATTCTGGTCGCCTTACAGACGGTGTTTGGGTCGGCTACGCGGCGGCCTCATCTAGACAAACTGGTAGCGCTATAACACTTTCTGAAGTTGCAACTGAAGTTGGTAGCCCAATCATTTATGGCAGTCATTCAGACGTGCTTTCTTATAAATCTGAAAAAGAAACTTCTGGATCCGCCTATGATGCATCCAATATCAGTAGCATGTATGATATGTTACCACAATGGATTAGTGATGAAGATAGCGAAAATGGGCTATTGATTAGAAAGCTCATTCAGATAATGTCAAGCTACTTGGATACACTTCACGCACAAATTACAGCCGTATCCACTCTTCAGGATGGAAGCTATGTTAGTGGTTCATCGGCAAAACCAAACCCATTTTCAAAAAGAAATTTACTATCTTATGGTTTTGAAATACCAGATGTGTTTATTGATCCCGGTGTTATTGAAGAAATATATTTCAAAGACGAAAAAAGACTTTATGAAGATAAGCTTTTTAATTTAAAAAATCTTATTTTCCAAAACATTTTTAACAATCTTAACTTTTTAAATAAAACTAAAGGAACAGAGAAAGCCTTTAGAAATTTGTTTAGATGTTTCGGTGTGGATGATGAACTAGTAAGACTGAACATGTATTCCGACAATCAGGAATATGAATTTAGGGAAGGGTTTGAGTCCGCACAATCAAAGAGGAATGTTGTAGACTTTTCTGGCTATAATGAGTCTCAAAATAGAGAAGGTGTAATATACACATTTGCCGACACAACTAAAGTGCTGGGCGAAACTGGAGATTATGGATACATCCCATCTGCTTCAAATCTCTACATTCCTTTGACAATAGAAAACCAAATTTATTTTCCAAAATTTGTAGATTTTCCTAATGGTCATGTTGTGTCTAGGTTGCCACGCGCCTCTTTGTTCGGAGTGCATAGCGCTAGCGCAATCACCGGTATAACCGAAATTCCATCTCCAGACTCCTATTTTAAGGTTTATGCGGATACCAATTTAAACAATAAAACGAAATTTGTTTTAGAAACGAACATTACTTCAGTTGGCACGTTAACTTCTTCATATTATGAAGACGTATATAACAATAATGCATGGACTTTCGCGGTAAGGGTTAAACCAAGGGAATATCCCTTTGCAGATAAAGTAACAGGGTCATCTAATTTTGATTTTGAATTTTATGGAGTAAATTACAGTTCTGGTATTAAGGTACATGAGTTCTCAGCTTCAGCAGAAGTTTCAACTGCTTCGGCAGCCGGCGATATTAGTTCATTTTTAACCGGTTCAAATAAGAGATTGTATGTCGGCGCCGACCGAACTAATATAACGGGTGCGATCAATTATCAAACAAACGTCAGGGCGTTATCATCAAGAGTATGGTTTGATTATCTAAAGACCGGAGAGTTACAAAGCCATGCTAAAGATGTGGAGACGTTTGGCCGACTAAATCCTTATGAAAACAGTTTTATTTTTGAAGCTGGTGTGTCTGGAAATTATATTCCTAAAATTGAAACCTTGGCCCTCCATTGGGATTTTGAAAATATAACAGGCTCAGATTCAAGTGGAAAATTTACAATACAAGATACAACGTCTGGTAGCAGCACAACCGTATATAACAAATATGGGGCTGAAAATTATTATAATTTATCAGGCCGCAATTATAGCGGCCAAGGCTTTGGATTCCCCGCCAGTTCAACAGACGTAGTTGATTTCTTATTTGTTGATACTGCTCGTCAACAATTGCCAGAAAATTTATATAATTCTGATTTAATCGAAGTGAGAGAGCAGGACGACGTACTCTTTACGAAAGAAAGTCGTCCAAGTAAATATTATTTTGCTGCTGAAATAAGTTTATACGATACGATTTCTAGGAATATTTTAGGATTTTTTGCCTCTATTGAAGATTTCAATAATCTAGTTGGTGAACCGGTTAATATGTATCGACCGAATTATAAGAGTGTGGAAAAGCTTCGTGCTTTGTTTTTCGAAAACATTCAAAACAGTCCGGACTTAGAAAAGTATGTCAATTTATATAAATGGGTCGACGGCGCCCTAGATAGTGTTCTTGCAAACATGATTCCGGCGTCTGCAAAAGTTTCTGATAAGGTTAGAAGTGTGGTCGAAAGTCACTTATTAGAGAGGAGTAAATATAGACATAAATATTTGCATGTAAAGCAATATTCCAAAGAAGATGAAATTAAATCAACAAATTTTTGGTGGCCAAATTTGCCAGAAGTTGCAGACGTAGACCCAACATTTACGCCAAGGGATTTCCCGACAACAACAACAATAGACGCACCTCCGCTCCGAAACCTGGGTAATATGGAGAATATTGTACCAGAAGAAATAAGAAAGCGAAAGGTTTCTTTGAAGAAGACTGGCTTAAGGCCAATAAGACCAGCCGGCCCAGATCCTAGTCCGATTGAATCTCTCCGATCACCACCAAATCCTTCGGGCGATCCACTACCCGGCGAACAAAGCAGTAATGAATTTTGGTGGCGCTCTAGGGCAAGAAGAAACCCTGATGGTGTTTTAGCAACTGGCGACCCCGGAAAAGATAGGACTCGCGTTGCCATACAAATAAGTCAATTTCCAAACCCGTCAGCAAGTTCAAATAGTCCGCTCTCTTTTGATATGACTGTTGAAAAGTCTATCAGTACAAACACCGGATATAGTGGAGAGAACAGAAAAAATTATTTCCCAAGTTCTTTTAAGCTTGGAATTAGTATCACTACCAGCGAAGGCTTAACAATTTCTCAAAGCGCGATGCCAGATAATAACAAGGGACAACCTTATTATGATTATAGTAGTGGGACTATTGATGAAACATATGGTGGCAAAAGAAGGGTTCCGCTTAAAATTACTGATGCGGGGAACAGTATTGTTTTAACTAATCAGAAGTATCTTCCCTTTGATGTATTGAGCGCATCATCAGCAAATTCAAGATATCAAGACGTTTTATTTGCACAAGAAATTTCAGCTTCTATAGAAACTGCTCATAGGGATTTTGTTATAGAGGGTACTCCCATACAAAGTCCATGGGCAGAAGAGAATGTTGGCGGCTGGATGTACCGCCATGGCAATAGATTTGTGACTAGCACGCTTGATAGAAAAGAGGGTTATGCTCTTTCTGTTGAAGGAAATCAAATCACCCTTAACAACCCAAGGCTCTTTCGTGGCGACTTTCAAACAGAGGTTCCAATTGGTTATTATTTGCGTGACACTCCAGCTAAAAGCGCCGTAAACATAAAAAATATTTCAGGATCAAACGCCAATGCTGGCAATTATCTTAGAGACTATGAGATAATTCAAACGACGGGAAGAAAGGAAAATAATAGATATTATGTAAAATCAGAAGGAAATACTGGATCGGTCTCTGCAGCAACTGGTGGTATACTCTTCAGAACGGGTGACGACGACGGCCCAGATGGCCTTGGGACATACGCTTATAAGGACTTTGAAGTACTAGATAGGGCAACAGGAAGCAACGACTTCGTTATCGTAAGTAGGTTTAGTGCCCCCGGTGGACCAGAGGTTGCTTCATTTTCCTTTTTGGATGTCGAAGCTGCTGAGTACTCTGTTTATAATAATTTAAACTATAGAAATCTTGGAGTGAGGTTGGCGAATAGAAGTCTATTGTCGCGACATACTTTGAGCGGCGGTTATGACTCTGTTATCTTAGAGCCGTCTGCATCTTACTATAAACCACAAAGAAACGGGATATATCACATTACAGGTACCGCTGCCCAATGGCCTACTCCAATATGGGATAATTCTTATGTCGGCTATGGCATCCCGCGAACAGATGTACAATATTCGTGGGTTAAAGATTCGTGGGTTTTACAAAAAAGAGGCTATCCTAATTTAAGAAGACTTGGCGCTCTCCAAATGTTTACTGGGTCTAAATGGACTGGCGGAAAAGGGCAATATGATTTAAGTGATATTTCATCCCCCATCTTTGCCCCGATCTATGGATTCGAATATAGCTCTTATTTATACACCAGTAGTTATGGCAGTGAAAGAAACGACTTTCCCTCTGGTGTTGTTTATGTGAGCGGTAGCGAAGCGACGTATACGCTATCAACTCAAGTTACGGCCCCAGTATCATTAGCCAGTACTAATGTTTTTAATCCTTTTAATGGGATGAACTTGGTGGTCTTTGGTAGTGTTGACTTAGAAAATAACTTATTTACGACTGGAACTGTAGATTACGCCGGAAGTGCCTTGTCCGCTGGTGAATATTTTCAATTTAATGCAAGCGTGTTTGGCCCTGGCGACCCATGGCCCCAAAGCGCTTATAATGTTTTAAATGCATTTTTATTAAACAACGGAGGCCCTTATCGACATGCATCGTTTAAACAAACAAGGGGCGGGGATCATCGAGTCGCTAGGGTGTTCCGAAAAAAGAATTTATATAGAAACAGTTTAGATGTTTTAAGGGACGACAAAGAGGCCCTTATAAGAGCCGGCCAGAGATATACCATCACACAAAGTGCCGTTACATCGAAGTTCAAGTCAGTTTTACAATATATTGATGATGTTACTGGAACCATAGAATACAGTTTTGGAAACTTATATGATTATTTTGCAAAAACTTACAATACAACACAAGATGTGATTGAAGATTTAAATCAGGAAATGGGCGCCCCACAGGTGGATATTTATGATTCTGATTTTTATAAATTTAGTAAAAAGTTTAACACTATAAGATACAAAGAGGTGGTTTATCCAAGAGAAGAAAATGAATATCGAGACCTCGCAAGAAACAGAGAAAATTATGTCTCTTTCTGGAGTAATGATGCTTTATCTGAAAGAACAGCGGCCTCAGTAGTTAATTCACAAGGTGTTACAATCGACGCCAGCCGATGGTTGATGGATGTTAGCTTGTCAGGATCGTCATATCACGCTGAAAAGTCTGGTGAGATAATGAGATATACTGGCTCGGTAGGCGCAACCGCTGAATCTCGTGCGAATAAGAGTGCAAGATATTCATTCTTTATGGGCGAGTGCCGCCCAAACAACTTGGTCCAGGCCCAAGCCTCTTCTAGTGCTTTTTATACATCATATGGTGCCTTTTCGACTGATGTTCGTATAATAGGACAGGATGAGACAATAATCCCAGAATTTACAGTTTCTGATTATGTAGGACCAATCGTAAAAAACCATAATTACGATTTTGCAGAAAAGT
>Ga0098051_1000356_pt1 | contig 18994 bp, 26 predicted proteins | sample 14BtaG_FD_77069 | JGI IMG/M metagenome (GOLD analysis project Ga0098051, IMG submission 77069) | Marine viral communities from the Subarctic Pacific Ocean - 14B_ETSP_OMZ_AT15311_CsCl metaG | ecosystem: Environmental > Aquatic > Marine > Oceanic | place: Pacific Ocean | collected 2015-01-18 | reverse complement strand
GTCATTGTCGAGCTTCCTTTATCTATACTCTGTTTATATGAGAGAACCTATATCTCTCACAAATAGTGAGATATAGTTCTCTTTATAAACTAGTAGAGTATAGTATAAGTTGTCAAGTCGGTTTCTCATGACGTGATCCTCTGCGCCTGTCGTTTCACGGATGACTGCAAAAATATATTTCATATATATTTTGAAGTACATGTGCTAAACTCATGCGAGGCTTCAGTCCATGCTGCATCACCAATTGTGTTGCATAAATGTCATATACTTCGTATATGGTAAATGTCCAACATTGGACGGTGATTTCCTTTGGCAGAGCAGCATGCGGCTTGTAGGATCGTGCAGTGACCATCACAGATGGTGGGTGGTCTATTTAGTGCATCGGCTCTTCAACACACCTTCGGTGTGATAATGTAACAGTTTTATGCACACTAAAGTGTGGCAACTGATTCTGTAACAGTTGTCGTAGACAAGTAAGCTGTTGATATCATTTATATCTACGATATAGTGGTGGATTGGCTGACAGTTCTGGTTCTCACCGTGGGTCATGACGTTGCCAACGCAGACAATTGCGTGGTGAAGGGGGTCGGGCAGGGGCCAGCCGGGGGGTGTACGTATATATACATGAATATCTACACAGATCAGGAAAAATGAAGTGTTAACCACATTACACAGATAGTGGTTTACAGTATATAGGGCCGATGTGGACCTACTTATATGTGGGATATTATTCCGTGTAAGCAGGATATGTGGGATAATTTCCCTATTATTTACACATAGTACGATTAGGGGTTGACATGCAATACAGAATGTGTAAAACTATATAAGAGAGTGAGAGTGAGTGAGTCATTTAAAGTGACTTAGTTAAATGTTAATATAGATTTTCTAAGATGTCACTTATAGTGTATCACTTAAATGTATATATAGTTAGTTATAATTATACTTAGCTTATATATCACTTAAATGTATCATTTAAAATGTACAGTAAAGATAAGTACGTAATGAAATTACGGACGGGAATTTGTATTACAGTAAGAAAGAACTTGACAATGGCTAAAAAATCAGTAAAACTAAGGACTGAGGATGTTCTTACTGAGTTTTATAACCACGTATTAGATGGTAACCTTGAGAACCTTCACATTCCCCATAGTGATGTATTTTACGTGAGAGAAGCCGTACAGAATTATTACGGTAGGCCGTTTACGTTAGAGCATGTAGAGTGGGCTATGAAGATGGAAGGATGGAAAGATGGCGATTGAGCATAGAGGTGAAACCTTTAGTGGGTATAACAAACCTAAACGTACTCCTAAGCACCCGAAGAAATCACACGCAGTTCTCGCCAAAGAGGGTACTACGATTAAGTTGATTAGATTCGGTGAGCAAGGCGCAAGTACTGCAGGTAAACCCAAAGCAGGTGAATCAGATAAGATGAAAAAGAAACGTGCAAGTTTTAAAGCACGTCATGCAAAGAATATAGCTCGTGGTAAGTTGAGTGCTGCCTACTGGGCTGACAAAGTTAAATGGTAAAAAAGGAATAACCTAATGGGTATTGCAAGTAAGTTAGCTAAACGTGTAGCTAAAAAAAATGTAAAAGACTTAGACGTAGATGATCTCGTAGCACAGCAAAAAGCTAAACTTAAAAAAGCTAGAGCTAATGCAAAGAAAGCAGATCCAAAAGACTCAGGTGACATTAGTGAAGTAATGATGCCCGAAGATCGTCCTTCTACGGCTACGGTAAAACAAACTGGTAAAGAACGGTTAATTAATGCCACAGGTAAGATTACTGCCATGCTAACTAAAGCTGGTCCTAAGCCCTTATCTATGGATAAGTACCGTTCCCTGCCTACATCGGCACGTAATGCCTTTGCCCGTCAAGCTAAAAAAGATTATGATAATAATATTATTACTAAGAAACAATATGAAACTATTATTGAACGTATCGAAGCTGCGGAAGTAGATAAGAATGTTCGTGCTATGGAACAGGGCATTGCTAATAAGAAAGCTAAACCTGTTACTATTGATAAGAGTATGGGGTTAGATGCAAAAGACTTGCCTCGTAAACCTACTAAACTTTATAAAGGTGGTATGTCAACTGGCTCTAAGCCTCGTAAGGGACATACAGATATGCGTGGAAAAGGATTATTTAAATAATGGGCATCGCAGGTAAACTAGCTAAACGTGTAGCTAAAGCAGCAAGTAAACAGACACCGGGTCAAGCTAAAGTTGAGCAGGCGACTAAAGGACAACGTGCGTATGCTCGTGGTCAGATTAAAGGTGGGGCAGCAGGTGTGGGTGCAGCAGGACTAACTGCAGCAGTCATAGGTAAGATGTCACTAGATGAAATGCGTCAACGTTTGAAGACTGCGACTAATGAAAAGGATCGTGCACTTCTTAACGAGGCAATTACAAAAGCTGTAGCTGAGGCAAAGGACTACGTGGAAACTAAACCAACAACATCACCTCGCCCAAAGTCACGTCCTAATAATCTCAATAAAGGTGGTATGCCTAAGAAGTATGCCAAAGGTGGATACTCTAACTGCGGTGCATCTATGAAGGCTACACAAAAGTCTAGTAAAATGATGTATGGCGGCATGGTTAAGAAAAAGAAATAGTATGTGGTTAGGTTTATTGTTAGCATGTCTTAGTCCTTCTGCAACTTCTTGTACCATTATGGCGAAAACAGATCAACTGTTTCGTAGTGAACAAGGGTGTATGGCTGAAGGAACTGAGATTGCTAACAAATTACTTAATCAAAAGGTATATGCTATTCCAATGTGTGTGAAAATAGGAGAGAATGCATGACCACTTGTAAAGGTTGTAAGACACGAGGTAACTGCTTGGCTGCAGGTAAGTGTTTAAAGATGGGCAAAAAACAATGAAGTTTACTGACTGGAAGAATGAACTAGAAGAATGTAACTATGTAGTGACAGAAGATGTTGTAACTAACGGACGGGGGGATGTGCTTGCTGGCAAAGATCCCTACGGTGGTTATTACATCAATGATTCACGTATCCAAGATATTGTTAGTGTAAAACCTAACGTAGTTAAAAAGGCTGTCAAAAAAGTTAAGAAAGCTTCAGCTAAAGCTACAGAACTCGTGATGGAACGGGCACGTAACAAGGATGGGCATTTTATCGCAGACGATCCTACTACAGAAGTTAATGAGGCTTGGGTAGTAAAGACTGTAAAAGCTAAAGGTAAAAAAGATGCGTAAGGATAGGGCTGCTATTAAAGAATATTCACTTGCTAAAAAGCAAAGCAAAGATGAATTAGATTCTTTAAAAGATCAACAAGCTTTAGAACTACGTAACTATGAAACTGCACAACGGAACAGTACTTCTTTAGGCTCTCCCAAAGATAAAGACGTAATTAAAGAACAAGTAAAAGCTTTAAAAGAAGAACAAAAACGTGCATACCAAACCCTAAAGACGAGTCTAGATGTACGTGATGTACAAGCTAAACAAAAGCAACTAGATGCACAGTACGAAGCATTTGTGCAAAGGGGTGAACAAGCTGGGTATAAACCTAAAGCATTTGCCTCTCGAAAGAAACGATACGAAACATTAAGTAATCGAAATGCGGCGAAAATTGCCATACTAGAAGGTATGGATAGAGTAGAAGCATACGAAACGTATGGCTTGAATTATGCTGCTACTGCTGAACGTAAACGAGCTGAAGCACGTGCCGTAGAAAAACAACAAAGATTAGATGCAGCTAAACTTAGACAAGAACAAAAACCGGAATTAAAAGCTGCGGAAGAAAAAGCTAGGCGATTGGCTGCAACGGCAGGTATGACTGAAGAGCAAAAAGCTCAACGAATGACGGACATCAATAACGAAAAGATTAAAAGTGGTTTGATGGGCCAGAGTGGCGTAGCTTTATCTAGTCAAGCACAACGTGATGAACAAAACTTTATGGATAGTCAGCCTATGCTAACTAACTATGCAGATCGTTCTAGAGCTTTTGGTGCATACCAACGTACTGGATTAACTTTTGATGACTCATATGAACAAGCTTTTGGTAATGCATATGCTTCCCCTTCTAATTCTGGCGTACTGTACGCAAGTAAAGGCGGTTCAATGACCAAACCACTAGACTTTCGTAAAGGTGGATTTGTCCCGGTAAAGGATAAAAAGAAGTAATGACATTATTTAATCAAGGTAAGTCAGCACGTACCGTAAGCAAAGGTGTTATATGTGACACGGAAAATCAAGTAGAAACTTTATACACATGTCCATCAAATTGTAGGTCAGAAGTATCTATGCTGTTTGTTGTAAATGCTATGTCTAGTGGAACTACAAGTGCAGAAGTTAGGTGGTACAAAAGCTCTACCGCAGAATTGTTTAGGCTGATAGGTGGTAAAAACTTAGCAGCTTCTGAATCCGTCCTACTTACTGGAGCAACTTTGGTACTAGAACCCGGTGACGAGTTACGTGCTTTAGCACATACTCAGGCATCTCCTGAACTAGACGTTATGTGTACTGTCACTGAAACATTTATTCCGGTAGGATAATATTGCATATCGGGGTTGCAAAATTGTCTGTAGTGTGATATAACTATATATGATATAACTATTTTCGGTAACACTTGTTACTTTAAATATGGAGATAGTTATGAAACAAACCTTAAAAAATATATACATGGCAGTAGTTAGCACCTTACAAAATTTTGGTGACTCATTAGCAAAAGCACAACAAGCCCGTGCAGATTACTGGATTTTAACTAACATGTCGGATAAAGAACTGCGTGACATAGGCATTGCACGTGGGGAAATTAAAAACGTAATATCTGAACACTTTAAGTAAAGTTAATGTTGTGCACTCTGGTCTTCTTAGGTTTTAACCACGCATGGGTCGTAGGAGCAGGTAATGTTTTATTCCAGTACTGCTACTACGACTGTGGGTTACCTAAGAATGGTACATGGTACGATAGAGTGTATAGAGTAAACTATAATTACGTATGTCCCATAGAGGTTAAATTTAAATGATTGATCCTATCAGTGCTTTGTCTATTGCAGCTTCTGCAGTAAGCAACGCCAAGCAATTACTTTCTGCAGGTAGGGATGCGACAGCTGCACTATCTAAATTTGCAGGGTCTGTTGCTGATATCAACTATGCGGCAGAAAAAGCAAAGAACCCCGGAATACTTGCTAGTTTTTCTGGCTCTGCAGAACAACAGGCTATAGCCGCATTTACCGCACAGAAAAAAGTGCAAGAAATGCGTAAGGAAATAGAAACTATGATTTCTTTTACGTATGGTCCGTCAGGGTTAGAGGAGTATAAAAATACTCTTCGTAGGGTCCGAGAGCAACGTAAGAAAACAGAGTATAGAAAAGCAGAAATTAAAGATGCTATTATAACATGGACTCTAGGTATTTTAGTATGTTTTGCGGGTATATTTGGTTTAACTGTTGTTCTATATTTAATAGGCAAACAACAAAACAAGTGGTAGCATAAAATGAAAAAACCTCGTAAATCTACAGTGAATGCAGCTGGAAACTATACTAAACCTACTATGCGTAAGAATCTCGTAGCTAAAGTAAAGGCTGGCGGTAAGGGTGGTAAACCCGGTCAGTGGTCTGCACGTAAAGCTCAGATGGTAGCCAAACAGTATAAAGCTAAAGGTGGGGGGTACAGATAATGAAGGGTGTCAAACATTACTTACGAAACGGTACTCCCCACACTGGAAAGACACATAAGCATCCTGATGGAACATTGATGACGGGTGCTCGTATGTCTAAGTCTTCCAAGAATTTGTATCACTATAAAGATTTGAGTAAAACAGCAAAGGCTAAAGCAGATGGCACTAGCAAAAAGTCAAAAAAGTCTTAATAAGTGGACTAAGCAGAAGTGGCGAACCAAAAGTGGTAAACCATCTACACAAGGTTCAAAAGCTACGGGAGAACGTTACCTACCAGAGGGTGCTATAAAAGCAATGTCCAGTTCTCAGTATGCTGCTAGTACTGCAAAAAAACGTAAAGATACTGCTGCAGGTAAACAGTTCTCTAAGCAACCTAAATCTGCAGCTAAAACAGCTAAACGTTTTCGGAGATCTTAATATATGGTTGTAGACTTTGATGTCGATGGTGATGGTAGTATCACCTTAGAAGAGATAGCTATGAAAGAACGTATGCTTGAAATAGAGCTACGTGAAGAAAAAGCAGAGTCACAAAAGTTTATGGCTTGGGTGGCAATGGGTATGATGATAATCTTTACGATATTTTTATTTACTCCTATGCTTTCTGATGGAAGAGTTAATGCTCTAGCAGATTTGCTAGGGTTATTTTATATTGCACAAACAGGAGTAGTAGCAGCTTATATGGGTGCTACGGCATACATGGCAGGTAAGCCTATGGGCAATAAAGTAGCAATGACAACAAGAGATACAAGATAATGTTTAAACTTTCTCAACGTTCCTTAAACAAACTAGCTGGAGTTCACCCTAATTTAATAGGGGTTGTACAACGTGCTATAGAACTAACGGATGTAGATTTTGGTGTTACTTACGGCACTCGTACACTAGCAGAACAAAAAGAACTGTATAACTCTGGGCGTAGCCAAACTATGAATAGCAAACATCTTACCCAAGATGATGGCTACTCTCATGCGGTTGATCTAGTAGCTTATTTTGGTTCAGAGGTTTCTTGGGAACTTAATGTCTATGACAACATCTGTGATGCTATGGCAAAGGCTGCACGTGAAGAAGGTTTACCTATTAAGTGGGGTGCTGCGTGGTCTGAAGGTGACATTCGAGATTACTCAGGTTCAGCAGAAGATGCTATGAATGCCTATATTGATTTGCGTAGATCACAAGGTCGTAGGCCTTTTATAGATGCGCCCCATTTTGAAATTATGTGAGATGATTATGGATACTAGTGAACCGTGGCATCTTTCTCGCAGTGTGCCTGTAACCCTCATATTTGCAATTATTATGCAGACAGTAGCTCTTATATGGTTTGTTGCTTCTCTATCTAGTGAAGTAGAACAAAACAAAATGGCTAATGCAAAGCAAGATGCAAAGATAGATAGCTTAGAAAAGATTGTACAGAACCAAGCTGTAACTATGGGACGCATGGACGAAAACATAAAAGCAATACGAGAAATGATGGAAAATGATAGGATTAGAGGAAGGTGAAATACTTCGTTTTACTTCTTTTACTTTCTGCTTGTTCGGGACTTCCTTCTGTATTAAACCCTCTAAGTGGGGGTGGTGGGCCTACAGTAAACAGTAACGCACAGATAGGCAAAGAAAATAGGCAGTCTGTTCTTTCATTAGAGCAAGCAGAAGAAATCTACGCAGGTAGAGATGTGGTAAAGACTGAAGTAGTAAAAGAGGTAGAGACAGAATCCGTGGAAAACTTAGACATTACTAATACTAATATATCTCCTTGGATGATCCTTCTAATGCTTTTAGGGTGGTTACTACCAACTCCTACGCAAATAGGTCAGTCTATAGCAAACTTTTTCCTTGCATTATTTAAAAGAAAGATGTAACATGGCACGAGCACTAACAGATAAACAACAAGCATTACTTGCAGTTCTCTTTGATGAAGCAGGTGGTGACTTAGTTGCTGCTAAAAAACTAGCAGGTTACTCTGATGCGACTTCTACTGCAGAAGTTGTCAATTCTCTCAAAGAAGAGATCCTAGATGCAACGCATACTTACATGGCACGTAATGCGCCTAAAGCTGCGATGTCTATGGTAGGTGCTTTATATGACCCTACAGAGTTGGGTATTCGTGACAAGATGCAAGCTGCTAAAGAGTTGCTTGATCGTACTGGTTTGGTTAAGACTGAGAAAATGCAAGTGGAAGCAAAGGGTGGTGTTATGCTAATGCCACCTAAACAAGTGGAAGATGATGACTAAAAAATTACCCACATGGAAGCTGCCACAGCCAACCGACCTAAAAGACGATAATGAGTGGCTTCCTATTCCTAAAGTATCTCGTATAGTTCCTTTTGGTTACGAACTCGATCCTGAAGACTCAGATATATTACTGCCGATAAAAAATCAACTAGATCTACTAGAACAGGCTAAAGTTTATTTACGGCAATACTCGTATCGTGAAGTAGCCAACTGGCTATCTCGTAATACAGGAAGGGATATATCTCATGTAGGCTTACGTAAACGGTTGGAAAATGAACGAAGAAGAAAAAACAAAGCTGCAATCTTACGCCGATGGGCAATCTATGCCGAAACGGCGATCAGCAAGGCGGAAAAAATCGAAAGAAGCCGCACCGGAGCCAAAGAGCAAAGCAAAGCAGAAGAAGGCCAGAGCTGAACCTGCAAAAATTATGCATGAGATTCCTGTTGAGGAACAGCATAACGTAATTTTTAAACCTAATGATGGGCCTCAAACAGAGTTTCTTGCTGCAGGTGAACGTGAGGTGCTGTATGGTGGCTCTGCAGGTGGGGGTAAGAGCTACGCCATGTTGGCAGACCCTTTACGGTATATGGGCCACCCAGCCTTCTCAGGATTGCTCCTACGGCATACTACAGAAGAACTTCGTGAGCTTATCTTTAAGTCTCAAGAAATGTACCCAAAGATTTGGCCCGGTATTAAGTGGTCAGAAAGAAAAATGCAGTGGACTGCGCCATCTGGTGCACGATTGTGGATGTCCTACCTTGACAGGGAAGATGACGTTCTGCGTTACCAAGGTCTAGCTTTTAGTTGGATAGGCTTTGACGAGTTAACACAATGGGCATCTCCATTTGCGTGGAACTACATGCGTTCTCGTCTACGGTCCACTGCCCCCGACTTGCCTATCTTTATGAGGGCTACTACTAACCCCGGCGGAAGAGGGCATCACTGGGTTAAGAAAATGTTTATTGATCCTGCGCCCGCAGGTAAGGCTTTTAATGCCACAGATATTGAAACTACAGAAGAGTTAAAGTATCCCGTAGGCCATGCTAAAGCAGGTAAACCTTTATTTAAACGTAGGTTCATACCTGCACGACTATCTGATAATCCCTATTTGTCAAAGCAAGGTGACTACGAAGCAATGCTTCTATCCTTGCCCGAACAACAACGTAGACAATTGTTAGATGGTGATTGGGATATTAAAGAAGGCGCAGCCTTTACAGAGTTTGATAGAAATGTGCATGTCGTTGAGCCTTTTAACATCCCTAGCAATTGGGTTAAGTTTAGGGCATGTGATTACGGATACGGAAGTCAGTCTGGTGTTGTTTGGTTTGCAGTTGCCCCTGATGAACAATTGATAGTCTATCGGGAACTGTATGTAACTAAAGTACTTGCTACGGATCTAGCTGACATGATCTTAGAACTTGAAGCAGAAGACGGCAACATAAAGTATGGAGTACTGGATAGTTCTTTGTGGCATAAACGTGGTGATACTGGGCCATCCCTTGCAGAACAAATGATTAGTCGTGGATGTCGTTGGCGTCCTTCAGATCGTTCAAGAGGATCACGTGTAGCTGGTAAGAACGAAATACATCGTCGGCTTCAGGTAGATGAGTTTACAGAAAAACCCCGTCTGGTTTTCTTTAACAGTTGTACTAACACAGTAGCACAGATACCTGCAATACCTTTGGATAAAAGAAATCCAGAAGATGTAGATACTAATGCAGAAGATCACTTGTACGATGCACTAAGATATGGTATAATGTCACGTCCTCGTTTTAGTGTATTTGACTATGACACTCATGGAAACAACTACGGCGGTATGCGAGTAGCAGATTCAACGTTTGGATATTAAGGAAAGAATAAATGTCAGAAGATAACGAAATGTTTATTGAAGATGATGCTATTGCATTAGAAGATACAGATAATTCTGTAGAGTTTGATGCCGATACTTCAAACATTATTCCCTATATCATGGAACGTTACAAACGTTCTGAGGATTACCGCCGTCAAGATGAAGAACGTTGGCTACGTGCTTACCGTAACTATCGGGGTATCTATGGTCCTGATGTACAATTTACCGATGCTGAGAAGTCTCGTGTTTTTATCAAAGTTACTAAGACAAAAACTCTCGCAGCTTACGGTCAGATTGTAGACGTACTATTTGCAAACAATCGTTTTCCTTTGACCGTAGATCCAACAGAACTTCCTGATGGTGTTGTTTCAGACGTAAACTTTGACCCAGCCCAGCCGAAAGAATTGCAGGAGGATGGCCTTGACAAAGAAGTAAATCCTTATGGCTATAAAGGGGATGGCAAAGAGCTTGCTAAGGGTGCAACAATCCGTACCCTTAAAGAGATGTTAGGTCCGATAACAGACAAATTTACAGGCATCAATAACGTACAGGAAGGTGTAGGTAAAACTCCTACAGCTATTACATTTAGTCCTGCTATGATTGCTGCTAAAAAGATGCAAAAGAAAATCCAAGATCAACTAGAGGAATCTTCTGCATCTAAACACCTACGTAGTACAGCCTTTGAAATGGCTTTGTTTGGTACGGGTGTAATGAAAGGTCCATTTGCTGTAGATAAAGAGTACCCTAATTGGGACGAAGAGGGTAACTACGATCCCGTCTTTAAAACAGTACCTCAAGTATCCCACGTGTCTGTTTGGAACTTTTACCCAGACCCAGACTCTAACAACATGGATGAAGCACAGTTTGTTATTGAACGTCATAAGTTGTCACGTACACAATTACGTGCACTAAAACGGCGTCCTTACTTCCGTAGCACCGTTATTGATGAAGCCATTGCTATGGGTGAAAACTATGATAAACAATACTGGGAAGACGATTTATCTGACTACACACCGGATCATGGTATTGAACGTTATGAAGTACTAGAGTACTGGGGTATGGTAGATATCGAAATGCTCGAAGATCAAGGCGTAGATATTCCAGAAGAACTGTCAGCATTTGATGAGCTACAAGCAAACGTATGGATTTGTAACGGTAAACTTTTGCGTATGGTACTTAACCCGTTCAAACCCGCACGTATTCCGTACCATGCGGTTCCTTACGAACTAAATCCTTATTCATTCTTTGGTGTAGGTATTGCTGAAAACATGGATGATACACAGACGTTGATGAATGGTTTCATGCGAATGGCTGTTGACAATGCTGTACTTTCTGGTAACCTACTAATTGAAGTAGACGAAACTAACTTAGTACCGGGACAAGACTTATCTGTATACCCCGGCAAAGTCTTTCGTCGTCAAGGTGGTGCTCCGGGGCAAGCAATCTATGGCACCAAGTTCCCTAACGTTGCAGGTGAAAACTTACAATTGTTTGATAAGGCACGAGTACTGGCAGATGAATCTACTGGCTTCCCTTCCTTTGCACATGGGCAAACAGGTGTGTCGGGTGTAGGCCGTACAGCTAGTGGTATTAGTATGTTGATGAATGCTGCTAGTGGTGGCATTAAGAATGTTATTAAAAACATCGATGATTACTTACTACGTCCTATGGGTGAAGGTTTGTTCCGATTCAACATGCAGTTTGACTTTGATCCTGAATTACGTGGAGACTTAGAAGTCAAGGCACGTGGTACAGAAAGTCTTATGGCTAACGAAGTACGTAGTCAACGTCTAATGCAGTTCTTGCAAGTTGCATCTAACCCAGCATTAGCACCCTTTGCTAAAATGGACTACATCATTCGGGAGATTGCAAAGTCCCTTGAGCTTGACGCAGACAAGGTAACTAACAATATAGCAGAAGCCGCATTGCAAGCTGAAGTTATGAAGGGTATGCAACCCGAAGTACAACCGGGTGCTCCAGCAGGAGCTAACCCTATGGACCCCACAGGGGCAGGTGGTGGTACGATTGGCGTAGGTCAAGCACCAGTACCGGGAGAACAAGGATTTAGTGGTAATGCAGGACAAGGAGCACCTGAGCAAGCTGAAGGCGATGGTCAGCAACCAAGCCCAATGGGCTAAGTTTGAAGATTATATAGACACGTTAATAACACAACAACACAGATCTATGGAGCAAAGTACGGATACTATTGTTCTTCATAGGTCACAAGGCGCAATATATCAGTTACGTAGATTGAAGTTATTACGTGATGAAGTATTGAAATCTCAATAAGGATAGTAGTATGTACGAAAAACAAATGGAACTATTTAATGATGGTGGCCTTAAAGACGAAGGTGGCATGATTGATGAAGTATCTGGTAACGATGTACCTGTAGGTAGTACTCGTGAAGAAGTACGAGATGATATTCCTGCTATGCTTAGTGAAGGTGAGTTTGTTTTTCCTGCAGATGTTGTACGTTACTTAGGGCTTAATCGCCTTATGCAGCTACGACAAGAAGCTAAGATGGGCCTAAAGCAAATGGAAGCTATGGGTCAGATGGGTAATAGTGAAGAAGCTATTATACCTGACGATTTACCTTTTGATGTTTTAGAGATTATGGTCATGGAAGAAGATGACGATGATGATGAACCACAAGAAAAATACCAAGGTGGAGTACTCCATGCTGCACGGGGTACATTTGTAACTCCTACGTTTGATCCTAGTAATCAAGATGTACGTAAGTATGTCAATGCTGATGGTAAGACTTTGATGATCCCATTTTTAAATGGTAATCCTGTGTACCCAGTACCAGCCGGTTATTCACCAGAGGGTGCCACAGCAGAGGAAGCACCCGCAGAAGCACCTACACAATCTAGTGATGATGGTCCAACGTCTCCCCCACCTCAATCTGAGTTCCAGAAAGCTGGTGGCTTTGGTATGGACACATCTGGTACAGACGGTAAAGCTCTGGCTACGTGGATTAAAGAAGCAGAAAAAGTTACTACTAGTGGTAACGTGGTTGCCGGTATTATCGGTGCTGTTAACCCACTAATGGGCGGTCTTATTGCACTTGGACTTAAAAAAGAAAAGAAAACTATAGAAGAGATGCTTGACGAAAAAATTGCTCAAGCAAAAAAGACATCTATTTCGGGCCAAGTTAAAGCCTTAGAAGAAGTAAAAAAACGTTTAACTACTAAAGAAGGTAAAAGTATTATCGGTAAAGTGATTAGTGCAATTGCAGATCCTATACTTGATGCAATCGGTTTAGGCGAAGAAGAAAAAGTAAAAGCAAAAACAGTGGCAACTACGGTTGCGGGACAAGATACTAGTGAGTCTGATGCTGCAACTACAGCAGCTGTGGAAAAGGTAACCGCAGAAGCAGCAATTAAAATGGCATCTGACGATGCTGCAATGCAACAAATGTTAGCAGCAAAAGATGAAGATACAGAACCCGTAGTTAGTGACTCACAGCTAACTGACGTGGGATTAGATCGTTTTGAATCTGACGATGCTCGACAAACTCGTGCTGCCCTTGGTTTTTCTGATCCAGCAGTTGAGCCTAGTGATCCTGATCTTGAACTTGAAGCTTTCACATCTGCAGATAGTGCACCTGCCCCAATGAGAACTGAGATGGGTACTGTTATGAATGCTAAAGAGGATCTTCGTCAAAGCATGGCAGGTATTGCGCCAGATACTATTACATCTGCTGCTAATGCAGTTCGTGAAAGAACTGCCGCATATCTTAAAGGTCAAGGTAGCTTGGATACTGCTGAAAATGTAGAAGCTGCCCAAAATTACCTTAGTATGACTATGGGTGATATAGATACAATTTCGCAAGGTGCTAGTAATACTGCTCCTGCACCTGCTGCACCTACTCCTGCAGAACCTGTACAGGGTGGCGGAGATGATGACGATGATGGTGGTGTATTTGCTGCACCTACATCTAATGTGGGCAATCTTCAGGGAATGTCTACGGCAGAAAAAACAGCAGCCGTGGCATTAAAAACAGACAACCTATCACCTACCGCAAGAACAGGTGGTGTAGAATTGGATAGTGCACTAGGAATAAGTGGACTAAACAGAGGTGGCTTTGCTAAAAGAAAGAAAAAGTAATCACCTCATTTGACTGGCCTACCCATCCCCCTCCAACAAGGCTACGGTGGCCCCAGTAAGGAAGACTAAATGTCAGAAAATATGGAAGTAATGGCTTCAACTATGGAAGCCCCTAAGAAAGTAGCATTTGCTAATAAGAAGTACTCAAACGAAGATCGACACAAACGAGAAGAAGAAGAACTAGAACGTTTGATTGCAGAACAAAAAGGTGAAGTAGAAGAAGGTAATGAACCTCAAGAAGCTGAACCAGCAAATGCGGAAGAACGTAGTTTTAAAAAACGGTATGGTGATCTACGGCGACACCAGCAAGCTAAAGAAAAAGAATATGAAGATCGTATTGTAGCACTTGAGCAACAATTAAACCAAGCCACAAAACAAGAAATCAAACTACCTAAGTCTGATGAAGATATTGAAGCTTGGACTAAACAGTACCCCGATGTTGCAGCTATTGTAGAAACTATTGCAATCAAGAAAGCAAAAGAACAATCTGCAGACTTAGAGGATCGTGTTCGTGCAGTAGACGAAATGCGAGAATCTGCAGTACGGGAGAAAGCTGAAGCAACGTTAATGCAAATGCACCCTGACTTTGACACTATTCGTGAGAGTGATGACTTCCATGAATGGGCAGACGAACAGCCTAAGTGGGTACAGGACGCATTGTATAATAACGATAATGATGCAAGGTCAGCTGCTCGTGCTATCGATCTTTATAAAGCAGATAAAGGTATTAAGGCTAAAAAGTCTACTACCTCAAAAGATGCGGCACGTTCTGTGAATACACGGAACCAACGCAGTGCTCCAAGCTCACAGAGCAATAATGGAGCCATCCTAGAATCCGATGTTCAAAAGATGTCGGCAGTCGAGTACGAAAAACATTCCGATGAAATTATGGAAGCTATTCGTTCTGGGCAATTTATTTACGATATATCAGGTTCTGCCCGTTAAATCGTATTGACATTATAGTTATTTATGATATAACTATATGTGAATAAGTGTAGTAGTAGTGTGGCCCTGCTAGGTATCAACTACGGTTACCCACACTACAAACACTATTTTAGCAAACAATATAACTTTTCGGATCACCTAAAACGTGTGGCCCATTTAACCTAAAGTATAACTGATCATTATAGTTTAGCCATTAAATGCACCCATAAACGATTAGCCTCTACACTAAGTAATACATAGTTTGCATCTGTAAAACTAATGCTAAGGAGAATTACAATGGCATTCGGTTCCGCAGGGGGTTATACCAACCTCCCCAATGGTAACTTTTCCCCAGTTATCTATTCCAAACAGGTGCAACTTGCATTCCGCAAAGCATCTATCACTGAAGCAATCACTAATAATGATTATTTTGGCGAAATTGCCAACATGGGCGATACAGTAAAAATCATCAAAGAGCCTGAAATTTCAGTTTCAGCTTATCTGCGTGGTACTACAATTGCACCACAAGATTTGGCTGATGCCGATTTCTCGTTAGTTGTTGATAAAGCTAACTATTTTGCTTTCAAAGTAGACGATATTGAAGAGGCTCATAGCCACGTCAATTTCCAAAGCCTTGCAAGTGATCGTGCTGCCTATCGTTTGGCTGACCAGTATGACCAAGAAGTTCTTGGCTACTTGTCCGGTTATGCTCAGTCTACTTTGCATGACAATGCTGATGGCGTTAACACCACAGTAAATGGTACTAAAGCTAACAGTGCTGCAGGTTCTGACGAATTGCTGGCAGCTAACAAGTTGGACATGTCTGACTTCGGCAACATTACCACTACAGCTTCTGCAGGTACAACTGGTGACTCTATTCCACTAGCAGCACGTCTGCCGGGTGCGACTGCCTTGCCAACTGCGTATGCTTCACCTTCTATGGTTCTGTCCCGCATGGCTCGTGTCATGGACGGTCAGAGTGTACCATCTACAGGTCGTTGGGTCGTAATCTCACCAGAAATGATGGAAATCCTTCGTGACGAAGATTCCCGTCTTTTGAACGCCGACTTCGGTGGTTCGGGTCTACAGAATGGTCTCGTTCTAAATAACATGCACGGTTTCCGTGTACACGTTTCAACGAACTTGCCTTCAGTAGGTACTGGTGCTGCAACTACAGGTACAGCTGCTCAAGATGACAACTACGGTGTAATCGTAGCTGGTCATGACTCAGCTGTTGCAACTGCAGAGCAGATCAACAAGACTGAAACTTACCGTGACCCAGACAGCTTTGCTGATATCGTTCGTGGTATGCACCTATACGGTCGCAAGATTTTGCGTCCAGAAGCTCTTGTAACTGCACGTTACAACTTGGCTTAATAGGTAACTAAAATATTGAGTGGGCTGCTTAACTGCGGCCCACTTAACTGCATATAAAAAGGGATTTAAATATGGCTATCACAACAGCAATGTGTACAAGCTTTAAATCAGAACTACTTGGTGGTACTCATGATTTAGATACTGATAGTATTAAGCTTGCACTGATTAAGGCATCTCCTACGGGTACTTACGATGCTACAACTACTAACTATAGTGATGTAACAGGTAATACAGATGAGGCATCCGGTACTAGCTATAGTGCTGGTGGTGCTGTGTTGGATAGTGTTACTATTTCTGTATCTGGAACAACTGCGATTGTAGATATTGCAGATGAAGTATTTACCAATGCTACTATTTCTGCAGATGGTTGTATTATCTACAATGCAACTGCATCTAATGCAGCTATATGTGTAATTGATTTTGGTGGGACTAAAACTTCTACAGCTGGTGACTTTACTATTACGTTCCCAACTGCAGATGCTTCTAATGCAATCATTCGTATAGCTTAATAGGAATATAGACTATGGCTCTAGTAGTTAAAGACAGAGTAAAACAAACGACTACCACTACAGGTACAGGTACTCTTACCGTTAATGGTACGGTGGAAAGCTATCAGACGTTTGCTTCTGCTTTGTCTAATGGCGATACTACGTACTATGCTATACTAGAGCCAAGTACTTACGAATGGGAAGTTGGGCTTGGGACATGGACAGAAAGTACTGCAGCCTTAGCCCGTACTACAATATTAGAAAGTTCAAACTCCGGTTCTGCTATCAACCTTACTGCAGGTGAAGCAGAAGTGTTTATTACATACCCAGCAGAAAAAGCTGTATACCTAGATGCTAGTGGTAATATTAGTATTGCAGGTACGGTAGATGGACGTGACATTTCAACGGACGGTACGAAGCTAGATGGGATTGAGGCTGGTGCCACTGTAGATCAAACGCCCAGTGAATTACTAACAGCCATTAAGACGGTTGACGGTTCAGGCTCTGGCCTTGATGCTGATTTGCTGGATGGTTTACAGGCATCTCAGTTTTTGCGCAGTGATACGTCAGATACCATGTCGGGCAACCTGACTCTGACGGGAACCGTTAATCATACAGGTGTTTACAACGGTATTTATCATGGCATATTAGAGGATAGTTATTATTCTGATGATTATAATGGTGCTAGAAACCTAAGTGCTTTCTTAGAGACGCAACGATCTGATATTATACGTTATCGGTCTGTGTCTAACTTAGAGTATTGGAATGGCTCTTCATGGCAAGACGGTTCTTCTCAACTATCAAACTTAAAGAAATTACTTGATGGTAGAAAAGACACAATGTGGCAGGTTCCTAGCACTTACTACAAGTTTAGGTTTACTGTCACTGCTAGTACTAATTGGCCTCTTAGAGCCTTAATAGGTTTAGAAACTTCTTGGTCAGGTTCAACTTTCCAAGGGTGTCAGATGTTAGTAGAAGAGCTACAAACAGATTCTTCTTGGGATACTAAAGTTACTGCCGACTTTACTAGCTCTAATGGTGTTACAAACTGGGGTACAATGCTTCGTGCTGACAGTGCCTTGCACACAGGTAGAGGCAGTCAAGCAAACGCCACACGCATCACGATAGACTTTTCTAGCTGGACACCAAGTAACCCAAGTTATGTAAACGTACCCCTACAGAATATCTTTGTTTTATCTAATCACGCAGGTGAAGAAAACAATGATTACAAATCTCTATTAAACTACGACAAGGACATTAATGCCCCCGCAAACATCACCGTCACAGGTACAGTTGATGGTCGTGATGTTGCTGCGGATGGAACTAAGCTAGATGGCATTGAGGCCGGTGCCACTACAGATCAGACGGCGAGTGAAATACTTACTGCTATTAAGACTGTTGATGGGTCTGGCAGTGGCCTTGATGCTGATTTACTAGACGGCAACCATTCTAGTGCCTTTGCTACAGCCGCACAGGGTACAACTGCTGATGCTGCTTTACCTAAAGCTGGCGGCACTATGACGGGAACCTTAAAATACTCAAACTCTACCTTTACAACTTATGACTGGTCTACGGAGCAAAATACTGTTGGTGAATATACGGTAACTGTCGGGGGTACTGGCGGTGCGGAGTTTAAAATAGTTAGTGATGGGGCGGATTACACAAACACCAATGTTAAAATCGGAAACGGAATAAAGCTAGACAGTTCTGGTGCCTCATACTTTACTGGCGGCAATGTAGGCATTGGGACTACAAGTCCTTCAGAAAAGCTAGACGTAACAGGCAACATAGCCGTCACTGGTACTTCAGATGCGTTAATAAAGCTAATTGCTGCAAGTGGGTCAAGCTCAAGTTTACGTCTTTTAGAATCTGGCACTGGAAACGTGGGCGCAGAGTTTCATTATGATGGTGCTGCCAACATCCTAAACTTTAAGGTCGGTAATAATACTGATCTTACTAGAATGTCTATTGCTCGTGATACAGGCGACATCAGCTTCTACGAGGACACAGGCACCACTGCAAAGCTAATTTGGGACGCCTCTGACGAAGCACTTGAGTTTGGCGATAACGTAAAGGCGACTTTTGGTGTTGGGTCTGACCTACAGATTTACCATGATGGGGAGCATAGTTATATTTCCGATCAAGGTGCTGGCAACCTGCGTATTCGTGGATCAAATGCTGTTCAACTCCAAAATGCCTACGGTGAAAACTACTTTTTTGGAGACACAGATTCGTCTGTTACGATTTACTACGACAACACACCAAAACTCGCAACCACCAGCACAGGCATCAACGTAACAGGTAAGATCACTGCCGATGATGAAGTAATAATTGAGTCTACTTCTGGTTATGGGCGTATTGAGATTGGTGGCCCATCT
>Ga0098051_1000354_pt1 | contig 19055 bp, 7 predicted proteins | sample 14BtaG_FD_77069 | JGI IMG/M metagenome (GOLD analysis project Ga0098051, IMG submission 77069) | Marine viral communities from the Subarctic Pacific Ocean - 14B_ETSP_OMZ_AT15311_CsCl metaG | ecosystem: Environmental > Aquatic > Marine > Oceanic | place: Pacific Ocean | collected 2015-01-18 | reverse complement strand
TCGTCTTTATTCCAATCTGGATTAGAAACAGCATAGTGGGGGCTGCGGGTTGAATAAAAGTCTAAAGAATTACGAAGACTATAATAGTGCCTATAATTTGGGACTTCCCAAGAACTAGCACCAACGGTGTTTGTTGTCTTCCCTCCGGCAGTCTCCATTAGTTCTCTTGTAATAGAGGCACTCATGGAATACGAAGATCCAGTTAAAGGTCCCTGACTCATTAGGACATAATCGTCTGAGACTGTCTGGATTTTTTCTCTTGTTCTTGGACTTGCTTTTAAAAATTGCTTGTTACTGCCCTTATTGACGTAAGGAATTATTGGCGGATTAAGTCCGGTTGTTTCTACCTTTTCAGTTCTTTGAGTTGGATCCGACTCATCAAAACCAGTTGTGCCTTGCTTATCTATGTTATATTCAAACAGGCTGATTCCGCCTGAAGCAGATAGTATGTCATCACTGAAACTACCGCTCTCTATTGGGCGGTGGTCATAATAAACAGATGAAGAATAAATCAAGAAATTGCTATGAGGATTTGCTCTCATAGCATTTCTTATGATGTCGCTTCGTCCAAACTTCTTGAGGGACATCTTGCCCTCCTTAGTAGTCCAGCCTGACGCGGAGAGTTAGCTCGTTAGTGGGATCCTTGCGTAGCGGCTCGGATAGCTTGGCTACAGCAAGAAGCTCGTTTGAAGAATTGTAAAGCCCAATAGTCGTGATGTATGATATAGGAGGATTAGTTGGATTGCCATTTTTTACACGAATAGTGCTCTCGTTCAAGTATGTTGGGTTATTAGAGTAGTTAAACTTATTGTGAGATGCGCGGCAGAAGTAAACGGTAGAGTTAATTTCTGTAGTGTTGTTAAACTGAATGTTTTGCATTCTATGACGGAATGCATCGGCAGAGCCAGAAATAGAACCAGATACCAACTGCTCATCGATAGTTCTCTGTGTAGAACCGTCATCAAAGAAATCGGTTGTACCTGCCCAGATAGAACTGGTGAGGACCATCATTCCTGCTTGGTAGAAAACAATCCCTCCGACACCATCAGCAGAACTGGACAATACGCCATAATCTCCCCCAACGGTGTTTAGAGTTCCGCCAGTGTTTGAAGCAGCGGAATCTGTGAAAGTCTTGGTTCCAGCGAATGGGGCAGCCCAAGAAGCAGTGCCGACTGTTATGCTCATTGAACCTTTCTTGATTTGATCCTTGGTCAGTAGGCGAGAAAAGTTGACGAAAACGACCTCTTTCATTGGGTCACTACCACCAAGAGTCAAATCAGATTCAAATAGACGTACTGTATTAGCAGAACCAGTGTATCCAAGTAAGACTTGGGAGAATTGGTTATACATGTTTATCTTCTTGGTTTCCTGAACAGAACCAGCAGCGCCGGAAAGTGGAGAACTTTCGTCAAAACCAACAGTAAGATCAAAGATGTGGTTGGCAGAAGAACTCAAGTAAGGGTAGTCGTAGACTGACTGAAACATTCCGTGAGAGTAGTTCTTGACGTTATCGTCATTTGGGAAGGTTCCGTATGTACCGCTAACAATGGTTCCTGTTAGTGGGATAACCTCGTGTAGTAGCGTTTTTGTAGTTGCTACGTCGGTATTTGGGTTTATTACTTCATAATTGATAGGCATTTAAGTTCTCCGTTTAAGCCTGCTGTCTTACGATTCTAATTGGTAGTTGAATAGAAGCGCCTGTGGTCATACCCTGGACGTATACTGTAGTATCGATGTAATCGAAAGCATCTGTTGACGCAAAGCCTAGTGCTGGGTCTGTGCCGGTTACACCCGTTCTTCCGTAAAGCGTGTAGTAGCTTGGCGATGCTGAGCCTTCAGCGTTAATTTCAGTGCTGGGTGCAAATGTTAAAGCCGTCATACCACCGCGTGGACCGGGTAATTGCGAGAGATTTGTTCCAGTTGAGTCAGTGTTTGCTGTAGAGTATTGTAGAACCAAGTCTTCAATACCATCAGCCATTGCACCAACATAGTTGTCTAAGAACTGAGTTGCTGAAACAGCAGTCTTTCTCTTGAATGCTGTTAGGGTGATTTTTCTAGAACCATCGGTGTTGTTTGCAAAACTCTGGTCTTGTCTAGGCTGCAATGATACAAGTCCGCCAATAAATCTGTTGTCGAACTTAACATCAAATTGTAGATCGAGAAGGTTTGTGCTAACTAAGAGGTTGTCTCTGTTCTCTCTAGTGGACTGCCTTTCGTTTGAGTTAATACCAGATTCTATGATAACCTTCGCAGAAGGAGTTAGAGTGTTGGGCTCTAGAACCTTTGATGTTCCGAGGTTAGCATCATTAGACAGCGTGGTATAGGTCGCCTTATTGGCAGCTAATAGAAGAACCCTGTTGTGCTTGACAACCGAGTCGATTCCTGATTTCTCATTTAACTCAAGAACAGGCAAGTATGTTAGATCTGTACGGCGGATACTCAATAGTCCATATTTGATTGATGAAGGAAGCTTAGTAGCAGCCTCCATAACTGGTGACTGGAGTATTTCGAGGTCGTAATAAGCAGAACCAGAGGGGTGGTCTGGGTTGTAGAGAGAATAATCAATCTCATCGTCGCCAAGGGCAAACTTCACAATACGGAAGTTCCCGTCAGCCATTCTCTTTCTGCCTACGTCAGTCAATACGGCGTCAAGTATGATGTCGCCAGAGTTATCTAAAAAGCCCATTTATTTTCCTCTCTCACATAAATAGTAGTTTGTTTTTTTTATTCTCTCAACCCTGCATCTTGTTAAACTTAATGTTTAGGTCGATTTTCTTTCCTGTCTTATTTGAAGTCAAACGAATTTTAAAAGTTTTGCCCCAAATCTTATCATTTGCTGTACCAAGTCCAAAATTTTCAACTTGATTGAAAGCAGAGTCAGTAAAATCTACATCTTGAGAATTCAAAATCAGATGCTGAATGTTTGGGACGACATTAAATAGTTTCTTGAAAGACATTAGCGGTTGAGAAATCTGGTCTTCTATTAATTCTTCTGCTGTCAACTGACTAAATTCGGCATAAATGTATCCGCCATCATTAACCAACTCTGACTCGAAGATGGGCGTAAACTCTCCTGCTACTCCGTTTTCGTTTATTACGCGGAATGTGTAATAGTATTTCTTGTTAGCCCTTACTCTTTCTATAAACGTAGCGTCCAGTTTGACCCTATCTTGATCAAGTATGGCAAGGTTGATAGATTTTCTAAGATTGTTTTCAAAGTCTTGGTATGAGCTTGGTTTCTGCTCAAGTCGATAAACTTCAAAAGTAACGGGTCGAGATACCGACTCGTATTGAATGTGATCATCAGATAGCAAATCATTACCTTGAAGATAATTCTCTTTGTTTTCAACGTCTTCGGTGGTCAAAGTTGTTGGATACATAACAGTGTCAGGACTAAACGTATCATAAGATAAGAAAAACATAAGAGTCTGGCTTTGATCTTTTGGTTGCATAGGCGTGGCTATTAGATCATTCGGGGGATTATCAACAATCCTAAAAGTTTTCTCTTGTATTGGAACTTCTACAATCTTGAGAGATGGCTCTATGTTTATGTTCAGATCAGATAGGTATCTTCGTTCTGTCTTTAATTGTGCTGCTGAAGCTAATGAGTTGCCTAAAAGCGTAGAGTCAGGCTCAAACAAATTAGGGGTTGTTTCATCTGTGAATGGATCATAGAATTCAAGGCATCGCTCTGTTGGTCTGTCTTCTTCTTGTGCCTGCTCAGTGGCTATCTGTCGAGTGACCAAGAGATCTGAAAGCTTATACTTGAATCCTTGAATCGCAACATAGGAGAAAATCTTGTATGTATAATCTGTATCGTATCTTACCTGAGTGTCGATGTATTGGATAGCATCGGAAATATTAAAAAACCAGAAGTTCTGTAATGTGTTTTCAGTTCTAGAATCTCCGGTTGGAGGTCCACCAATTTTCTGTATTCTGTATGCAAGAGTTTCGTGATACTTTTCATTTTCAAGTGAAGAATTTAAAAATTCTTCAAGATCTTGTGGCTTCATGGTATCAAATTTGCTGTTCATAAACCCAACAACATCGTTCAAAGTATTTGTGATAATCTCTGAGTTTACAAAACGATATGTCCCATCGGTATCAAACGTGGCTCTGGCGACTTCAGAATTGTTATCGTAGAACACACAATTGTCTGTTTGTGAGCTAAGGTTCCTCAAATTGTAAAGAAGCATCTGTGGTAAATCTAACACTTTTAGAGACACAGTACTGGTGGATTTGGAATTTCTATTATCTATAGCGAAGTCTAATGGAGTTGCTTTTAATTCTATCTCGTCTGTAAAGACTTCTTTTAATGTTTTCATGAATAATTGGCGATAATCATTCTGGATCATCAAATTTCCAATCAAGCTCCTCTCATTACTAAAGTCTGTATCAAAGTAAATATGGTTAGACATGGGCATGAGAGAGAACAACTTATTAACAATGTCGTTTTCAAAGCTAGTCAAATCAGATTGTTTTGCTTCTGAATTTGCCTCGTCAACAGTGGTTTGCTCTGGATCTAAGAAAATGATGTTCTGTAACTTATTTTGTAGTCGTATCTTCAAATCATCCGTAAATGAGTGATTAGTGTAATCTATATTCAGATATTGACTCACATTTACATATTGATATCTAGGAACTAGAGTATCACTATCGGTGTAAGAAAAGATTGAAGTTACTTCATCTATTTTCAGAGTTCCTTCTAGATTTGCAAAACTTTGTATGTCTGAATCATTAGAGAGCGGGGAAAACAAAAAGTAATAATTTGGTATAAGATGCTCACTATCGATAGAATTTAAATTACTTTGATATCGATTGTAGAAATTATAATATTCGGCTCTAGAATAGCCGCTAATCGTATCGGATGAATTACTTATCTCATCTTGATATAAGGGTAGTTGAATCCTAACTCTATGATCAAAATAGATATTATCGTCGTAAATCCCAGGGTATGTGGCTGTACCAAACGTCCCGCCAATAACATATCTCTTCCACTCTTCATCGGAGCGAATGTTTTGTTCATCAGAGCTTCCGTATAAACGAGAAGCAAATTTAGTTGAATTTATTAATGAAAATGTATCAACTTTTCTGATTGTGTCAGGGGCGCTACCAATTTGGGTGATAATCGAGTTTACCTCAACTTCTTGATCTCGAAACCCGGATTCTTCGTTTACAAAATATCCCATCAAGGCTTGACGAATTAATTCGCTAGAGCCAGAAAGCAAGTTTGTATCAGCAACATTTAAGGTCTTAAGAGTCATTATTAATAGCCTCCACTACCAGGGTTTCCCCTCGGAGGTCCAGGGAGTCCACTAATTCTATCAGAAACTCTCTCAGATTCAAATGGGTCTTCCCTTCTTGCATCAATTATCTCAAACGTTCTAGCGCCTGGGAACTCCTCGATCAATCCTGTGTCTATGTCGCGTCGAACACCATCGCCGGATTCGCCGCCGCCTACTCGGGGTCCATTTGTTATTTGTATTCCTGTGGTTATTTTCATTTCTCTTGAGACTTTGCGAGCAAATGAACTAGTAAATGAGCCAAGCCGTGGTGGACTTTTAACATCGGATTGGATTCTAAAACGAGGAGGCGCATCATCGATTGGAGAAAGTCTAAATTCATTTTCTATCTCAAATTTGTTAATAATAATTGGAGTCTCCACTCTTTCAAATTCGGGAACATCCAAAAATGAGTTTATCCTGTTTGTTACTGAATTTAAATCAAATGGTTGCCTACTGAGTATGGTTCTTAGCTTGCTCTTTTCTGCAGGCTTGTATACAAACCTTCTTTGTTTCAGATTCAAAACTGGTTCATCTATCCTAGACATCGATTTATAATCTTCCAATTTAGTTCTCCCAGATTTCAATTCTACTTTTGCAATCAAAACAGAATCACGGGCAGCAAGTTTTGCTTGTGCTCTTTCTTTTCGTGCTCGGGAACCTTGTATTCTTCTAAAGTCTGGATTTAAACTTTCTATGAAGCCACCAGAAGTATAAGTAGGGTTGAAGTTATACAGCACTCTTAGGGAGTTCTTTACTTCTTGGATTTCTTCTTTTGGATCATCACCCAATTCTTCAGTTTCATCAGATGCGCCGCCAGATTCTTCTAATATCTCTTCTCTTTCCTCAATCAATTCTTCTGCTAACTGCTCATCAACTGGGACAATAAGTTCTCCAGCCATTGGTGCAGACGCTCCCTGGGGGGCGGTGGCATTTTCTCTGTTAAATCCACCACTTATTCCAGCACCTAGTGTTGAACTGAGCGGCGGAGTGGCTTGGACTGTGCGGGGTGTCGTTGCCATTTCCCTTGCTGTTGAGGGTGCGCGATCTTGCACATTGCGGCGGCGGCGTTTTTCAGCAGCCTGAGATTCTCTTGTAGCAAGTCTTCCCATTATTCAAGGCTCCTGAATTGTTTAACCGCCGTATTATTAGATAGATTCAATGCAAAAATATCTTTCGCTATATCTGCGAGCGATTCTGTCTCATCTATTGTATTAGCGTTTTCTTCTGTTACATCACGGGAGTCTCTTGGATCATCTAATTCATAAAACGGATCATCTTCATTGCTAAATTTATCTATAGTGTTTGTTTTTTTGTTTTTCAACTTCTTAAATGAGCGCTTTTGCAAGATGTTCGGGTTTTGTAAAAGTTCGATGTTTTTCTCATCATTCATGAAACTAAAATCTTTCTCATCCATAGCAACAATAGTAACCCCCATGTTGGACAACATAGCTTCAAATCCAGTGCCCGCTTTCTTGGTATCTAGTTTAGAAGAGAGATTGTTTTTATTAAGAATTCTTTTCGCTTGCGAAGTATTTTTTAGTTTTGGACCCGCTATGCTATAATCTTGATCTAAAATATCTATTTTAATCTGTCTAGGCATACTTTATTTAGTTCCTTATATTAAAGGTTTTGTCTGAAAACCAATCAGAAACGCTGTAAATGTTCTTTACTTCGCAACCAATAGTATATAACCCGATGTTACCAATTTTTGCTTTTTCGTTTTTCAAGAATTCAATATCTTTCTTTTCTAGTTTTTTATAAGCATCTGGTCTGTCTTTGCTATCGCCAAAAGCAAACCTCAACTCTCTTTCAATCAAAGCCTTTTTGCCTTCGTAGCTTAGTCGAGTTGCTTGATTTTCAATCCTGTTGATGAATTTGTTAAGGAATCTTACAATTTCTCTGGTTCTGTTTCTCTTGCTTACGCTAAAAATTATTGCTATAATAATCGCTGTAAGTGCAACAATTCCCAGAAGGGCACCACCAAGAATTAAACCAGCCCCTGCATAGCCGGGTGCGGAAGCAGCCACAGCCGCTCCAATAGCGGTTGATGCACCCGAAGTGGCACTTCCGATTCCCAAGATGGTACGCAAAACTCCCGGTTCAAAAACTGCATCAACAGCCTCTATAGTCACAGTACCTCCCTCATCTTCTACAAACTCTGAGACCGACTTCTTCTTTAAACGAGCCATGGCAAGCGTTCCGGCAATTGTGCTGACATTTGCTTTAACTTGGTTTTTCTTCAAAGGAACTTCAAAGCCATTCCATAGTTTAAGTTTAGGTGGAGGCTCGATATCAACGGAAAAGTCAATAACGTCAGGAAAATCATCGTACCCTAGGGTAGCTATAAACTCCGTGTTATCTTTTAAGCTTGGCGTAAGGTTTCCATCTGGATCTCTGCGAGATGAAATAAGTTTTGTGACCTCTCCATCTATACCATAGTACTTTTCATAAAACTCATCCATGTCGTTTACAAGATTTTGAAGTGCTAATAGGGTTCCGTTTTCTGGTGATACAAGGGTCGCCATATTAGAAGCATATTCAGATATTCTTCTCGGAATACCAGAAAATAGATTATTAATCAAATCTAAATGGATTGCAAAAATCTTTGGCGCTTTAAGCCAAGGATATCCACTCTCATCTTCATATTGCTCTTTGATAGCAGTTACAAAAAAATCGTTAAATCGATTGTCAATGTTGTTAAAGCTACAAAAATCTTCTGCCTTTGATAAATACTCTTTGAGTTCTACTAAGTTTTGTTCGTAGTTTTCTACAAGATAATCATAAAAATCAAGCGTATTATCATCTATGACAATATTAAATCTATATGAACCTCCTCTCTGAAATGATCTGGAGGCTTCTTCATAGTCTTGAAATTCAAACGCCAAAAGTCTGTAACCATCGAGCCCCTCAACTGTATCAAAGCCCCTTAACATCATATAAGGGATATCTACGGTTTCAATTACCTCTTCGTTTTCGTTGATGTTTTGCTGAACAACCTTTAGTATGTCCTCTTGTCCTTGAGAAGAATTTAAAACAAGATTAGTTAGAGGTCTATTATCAACATAAGGGGTGATCAACTTTCTCACCAAAATTGGAAGTGGCGAACTGACTGGTGAAAATCTTAAAATCTCTGTTCTGTTGAGAGAAAAGAATCCATCAAGTGAGTTGTTCCCCCAAATGTTTAGTAGCTTCTGGACTTCATAAATTTGAGAGATATTACTCTTTTTATGTAAAGATTTCTCATAGTCAAAAAAGAAGTATCCAAATATGGATGTAATGTCGAAGTTTGGCTCTACCAAGCCAGTTCCTGGGTCAAACTCAATTTGCAGTTCTGTTCTTTTGCCTTCATTGAGTACTTGATATTTCGGGGTCTCTATTTGCTGCCTTTCCATAAAGACATTTGGATATAGAACATCGCCGGTATCGTCTACTCTTGGCTCATAAGTATCAAAGTTTTTACGATTCCATTCTTGTTCTTCGGATACAAAGTAGCCCCTAAGATCAATTAATTTGGTGTTGGGAACTATCTCTTTGGTTACCCGATCTTCCAAAACAACAGCATCGTTGGCTGCAAAAATTATGTTTTTGAAAGCATTGTACAATATCCCAAGCTCACTTGTGGAAGTTCTAGATGGGAATGAATTACGAACAGCATCCAGTTCTGTTAAGAACTCTGCCTCACGATACATTGTTTCAGCCATGAAAGAGATGCTATCACGGAATGACTGAACTTGTTGATCTGTAGTATTCTCAAAACTTGCAACTAGATTGGCTAGCTGGATCTTTATCTCGTTTCTAAATTCGAGAGTAGTTTTATGATAATTGTTTTGTATACTTTTGAGAGGTGTCTCTTTGTAAGGAATACCAGATGCATCAGTATAGATTGAAATTGGATCAATCGCTAGACGATTAGCAGATGAAGATTCATCTAAAGGCGCAGTAAAAACTTTTTCATAAACCAATGGAGAAGAGAGGTTTCTGAAAACACCGTAAATCCCTTGCTTATCGAATTCATTTGGCTCTCTAAAAAAATGTAAGTCCCTATTATTAATACCATTCTCATCTTTGCTTATGGCTATAAAGCATGAATAAAAAGTTTCGGTATCATCAGAGTCGCTTTCTGCGCGTGATATGGCAAAATCTTCCAATTCTTTGTCTGAAGACTTTCTGGAGTAAGTAAATTTAGCGAATCTCTCTCCTTGATCATTGTAGATATTATCATCAACAAGAAGAAAGTTTGTTCCAAGATTTAGATTATCAGGTATCTGATAAATAACCCCAAATCCACCATAAATCTTAAGGTTACTAAGATCATCGTAGATAGACTGATTTACATCATTATCGTCAGTAATATGAAGATAAATCGAGATGTCTGCCTCTATCTCATCTTCAAAGATTTTTATCTTCTCTATAAACGGCGTTGGTATTCTTTTTCCAAAGCGTTCTACTGTGTCTCCAGTATAGATTAATCTGGACATATTTCTGACTCCGTAACTCTACCATAGATATCGAAAAACAAATCTTCATCCTGCTCTTCACAATCAAAGTCTAAGTCTATTAAATAGTCTTCTGTATTGAACTGATTAAGATACTTACAAGCGATCTTTGGTTCTATTTGATAATCTTTATCGATTGAAAAATAATATTCAACACTACTGGTAGTTAAAGATTGGTTTACGGCGAAAGGAGTCGAACGGACCAGCATTCCATTAACAACTTGAGGGGCTTCATTCTCGAAATAAAGGCGACGTAACTCTCCTGTCTCGCCACTCTCAGGAACCTCAAACACTTCGATATCGAAATTTTCAGTTAATAATTCAGTGTTTAACTCTTCTACATAAACAAGAGCATCTTCACTTATGAGTCTTACAACAGTATCGTCAGAAAAAATCTGTGAGGTATCTTGTATGTTTCTTATATTGTCTACCGAGGTTCTAAAAGAGCCCTGTTGAGCTTTTAGTTCATAATTTGCATCAATATTGATCTGAGTAATACCGCCATTTCTTTCTCTTTGAATCTGTGAATTATTGTCGAGAGTTCCTGCAAGGAAAGAGTTGGAGGATGAAATTGTGCCCTGCATTGCAATAACTTTCCATGCTGGGGCGACATCTTGCTCTTGGGATTGTAATAGAGCATCACCAATATAGGACTCTCTGGTATAAAGACTGGCTGGTTGGGGTATTGTTATTTCCGTAAAGGTTCCACCAGCTACCATGGTTCCAGAAAGAACTTGTTTAAATATAACTTGTGATTCAAGGTATTGAGTTTCTTCTTTAATTCTCTTGTGAGTGTCGTTTTGGACTTCGGAAGCACCAGAATGAGCATACTCAATATCGTACAAAATGTTATCATCAAAGAACGCATAATGGGTAGGCTTTAGTTCGCCCATGGATAGCTTTTGTTTTCCATAGGGGGTCAATTGGATGTCGAAGACTTGCTCTTTCTTATTTAGAAATTTCATTCGTCATCCTCTTCGGGGCTCTCTTCTTCTTCCTCTTTATAGAGAACATCGGCATCAAGTTTAACTAGTTCTACGAAGGAAAGGTAATCGTATGGCCAGTTGAACTGGATGTATTCATCGTCTTTGTCTGTCTCCGGTTTATCAAGGCTGACGGTCGGTCTTGCAGCCTTGATTTGTGGCGGAACAAGATCATAGTAGTCCTTAGTAGCTTTCTGTTTAACCTTGAATACCATCCAGCGAAGATTGGGGTTATCCATTAGATCTTTTTGATCTAGAAGTTCGTTTCTCATAAGATCGTGAGCAACACTAGCTTCTTGGAATGTAATCTTCTTGTAATCTCTCGGAGCAAGGTTTTGCCAGATGTAGGAGAGATCGTCCTTATCAAACTCGTACTTGAACTCGAAGAAGTACATGACGATTGGGTCAATCTCATCAAAGTTTATGAAATCAAACTGTGGTGGGAGAACATAGCGCTTCATCTTCTGAACCATCTCGCGAATACTCTCGCCTGCGATGCTTAGTGAATCGCCGTCTTTGCTTCCTTCTCTCTCCTTGAGTGCAGCCTTGAATCTTGGACGAGGAATGCTAATGAATTTCTTGCGATTTATAACATCTCTAAGATTGTCTCCAGCATAGGGTTCGCCTGCTTCTACGATGTATGGAATCGCTACAACCGCCTCATATACCTCTCGCTTGTCCGCAATTTCTCCAAGGCGTACTTTTGCGCTATCTTTTTTCTGCGAGCGTGAGAAGCCAAATAGGTCTGTTAGAGACTGGTAATCAAGGTAGGCTGTAGAGCCAGAACCAACTGGATCGTTGTTGTTGTAAGAAGAAGAGAAGTTGATGACATCGTAGTGGTATTTTAGCCAGTCACTTGGAATATCACCAATCTCAAGGAAAACACCGGCATTTGGACTTGATGGTATCTCGCCGAACTGGTGCCAGATGCCTCGTGGAACAGACTCAGAGAAAGTTGTTGGATATGTTATATTGCCTGTGTCTTCTTTTACGTTGGCAAAGTTTAACATCGGGGTCTCCCATTTAGGTTGGATGACCCAACGTTTCCCGGCAAGTTCATTTTCGTCTAGAATTGTGTTACCAAACTTGTCTTTGCGTCTTCTCTGGACTCTCTCAACACCAAATAGGTTGAGCGAAGAATCAAGTTGCATTGCGTTCTTGTTGATTACAGAACCGCCGTAGATTGGCTGGCGCTCGTATTTTAGAGATCCACTTCCGACGGTCTCTCTTCTGGCGTCATCAATAAGCAATCTTTGGTTTCTGTACGCCTTTGTGCCTGTTGGATCTTCGCTACCAGTTTGCTGACCAGGGTCTACTCTCCAGTATACAGTTTCTGTTTCAGTAAGAATATCCTCAAGAGAATAGGCTTTCGTTGAGTCAGGACGGAAAATAAAGTCTACCCAGGACTCACCGTGATAGTATGGAGGCGTGTAAGCCCAGTTGTATCCCTCAAGTGAATCCAGAGTGCCACTTAAAAATGCTTCCTGATAGTCCGCTGAGACGAGTTCATATTCTCGACCTCCGATTTCTGGACCGAAGGCGGTTGGTCTAGAATACATTGTAAATGTTTCTTCAAAATCAGAACTGTGGGCTGGATCTTGTGGGAGCGGATATGAACCCTCTAATGCAGCGAGACTAGAAGTTAGTCCAGAGTATGCCTTTGCTCCATTAAGTGCAAAGTTGTCATTGGTTCCATCAGAGCCAGATTCGTTGTTGTAAAATCTTTGGCCATTATGAGATTTTCTGATTTTTAGTCTCGCAGCGAAGACATCACCTTCTTTGAATTTTAGTCCGTCTTGGATTACGTCAGACTCAATCTTGGTAAATCCAGAATTTTTCAAGAAGAAATCGCCAGTCTGTCCGAAGAAGTTCTTTGCCATTAGTTCGTAAATACCGTCTGATACAGAAGTATCGACAGACGCAGTTGCGTTCATAGAAGCAGAAGGGTGCGGCTCAAAGTCCAAGAATTCAAACTTATCAATGAACTTTCCTGGCTCTATCATGGTCTCAAATGGAACTCTGAAGTCCCAGTACGTCCTTGTTGGATCATAAAAGGAACTTTCATTGGTGCCAATACCGCCTATAGAATCTATCTCCCTTCGTGGAGGCACTAACATATAATTTTCAGTATCTGAATTGCCGTCATCAAAGTTGAATGAATCTATCTTGTTGATTTTATTGACAACCGGATAATCAACAGCCATTCCAGACTTGATTGAATTGTAAAGAATGCCGGGAGCGAATAGCGGCTGTATTAGCGGACGTACAGCACCAACAAGCGAAGTTGCACCAGCAAGCCTTCCTATATTGGAATCTACTTGGAAAGTTATTCCTTCCGAGAAAGAACTTGAGAATTGTTCGACTAGATCCAAAGTTCTCTGTGCCGGGTAGAAACCCTTGTATGGGTTAAAGCGTACCGCTGCCTTACAAGTCAACATGATTTCTTTTGCTGGTAAGCCAGACTTATCTCTAATGTCAGCAAACTCTCGCAAGAAATCGGAGTTAGAGTAGTCTTTGTAGAAGTTCTTATCTGAACTATCAAACTGTGTGCCTGGGATCTCAAAAGTATCAAAATTAAACTTGTTGAAAGTTCCGCCCCTCATGTAATCGTTGATGTGTTCAGAAATTCTAAACTCTGGGATAACTGCGTAATCTCTCGCAACGAGTTGTAGTTCTTCGCGGAAATCGCCGTATTCATCGAACCAGGGCTCGGAAGCAAAAGCGGAGGTCACATAGGTGCTGCCAGATCTAACATTGATTGAGGCATTTGTTCCAGCTTCCCATAGCGCCTCACCGCCGAAGTTCTCAACTTGCTCTGAGAATGTATCAGTTAGACTGCCAACCTTTGCGAAGCCACTTGGTGACACAACAGAATTGGGTGAAGTAAGGTGTTGCTTTCTGGAAAGAATACCGCCACCGTTGTAGCTGTTAGCCTTAAAGTTTGCAGTTGCGCCAGAAACGGATTGGTATAGATAGTTGTTCTGTAATTCTCCAGCGGAGCCAACATTGATTAGTAGCGGATCTCCGGTGTTTCTGGAGGGTGCCTGAGTTCTGGTTAGGAAGTCGGTTTGTGCATCAAGAGTCCATGCGCTTTGTGAAACAACATAGCTAAATGAGTTTAAGCTATCCAGAGTGTCTCTTTCTTCACGGTCATCACGCCAGAACTTGTTATCATAGCCAACTCTCTCGCGAGAGGTTCTTGAAAACTCATTTACGGTTGATGGGAATAGGGACTCAGAGTATCGAACCCAGTTTAGTCCATTATCTTGAGCAACGGAGACCAATTGATCAAAAGGAGTTGTTGTTGGATCTTGGGTCTGGAACACCAAATCGTTAAGTTCTCTCTGGTTAAAGTAAACCTTTTCGTTGTTGTGAGTTGCCTTTAGAGTAAGGTTACGACCGTTGGTGTTCACATTTACCATTACGGGTCTACCCTTTATAGAGACAGGCGGTAGTCTAAACTCTTTTATTTCTTCGTTCTTGAGAGCAGTGAGCAGGTTATCCTTGTGTTCTCGATCCAAGATTGGGTGATCTTTCTGGCGGAAAGCACGCCAGTTCCAACCGTAGGTATCTCCACGACGAATAAGAAGTGCGTTCAGCTTCTTGGCTGCGTCAGCGCCCGGAATGACACGGAGCCCATCGCCAATAACGGTTTGCCCAAGGGTGTTTTGCTCTGAATCAACAGGATCATTGTTGAGTAGATTCAGTCTAGTTGTATTCTGATAAACATCGCCAACAGTGAGTTCTGAGCGGGTTACATAATCAAAAAATGGATAGTAATTACCGGTAATCTCGTAGTATGGAGCTATCGGAGAATCAACTTGCATGAATCCAAAGTAGCGCGGTAATTTAAGGTTGCTTGCTATCGAGTTTCTAAACCAAGAGTATTGGTTATCTGACTTTGGAATCTGACTCTGAACGTTTAGGTTATCAAATTGCTCTGCTGTTTTATCTGATTCATATACAGCAACCTTCTTATTGTTTCTGTGGACTCTGTGGAATGAAGGTTTTTCACTGAAAGCATCATCGGCAGAGCCAGGGTTGGGGAAGTAGAAATCTCGGAAGAAGCGACCGGAAGGTCTTGCTGCGAGGTTAGTAAATCCAAAATCATCCCCAAGATGATCGAAGTTTCTTATGCCCTCGTTTTCTGGTACAATAGAAGAAGTGACACCCTGGAATGGTCTGCGTACAGATAAGTTTCGGTAGTTGATTGTGTTGTATACAGAAAAGTCGCCGGAGCGGAAATCCTTAAATGCCCTTGTGGAACTCTCGCGTGATCCGGGGGCTGAGAATCTACTTAGAATTACAGTCTTGTTCTTGTATTCAGGGGAGCCGGTAAGGTATCCCGCATTGTAATCATTGATGAATGTAAAGTGACCACGTTCACCACGGTCGGCGTCAAGAATGGTTCTTACAACATCAGCGCCCTCGGCTACAGTAGGCAACTCTGGCTGCTGATCGATAAACGCTCTTGGGTTAGAGTAGCCACCGACAGTGTGAACAACGTCGTAGTTTGCGTTATAGTTGCCGAGAATTGTTGAGCCAATTGTGTGTTCAATGTTGCGAATGTTTACAGGACGCTTGGCTACTTGATCGCGGAAGTAAACTGCTTTTTGTGCGCCCGTAAGAGGGTAAGGGTTTTCATTAACTTCGTTTGCTTCTGGATATGGGTAATCTGCGCCGACCATACCAACAGCACCAGTAACTTCAGCACATAGACCGAGAAGAATTTTCCAAGCCTCTGGTCGGTTTAGGTATGTATCATTGCCGTCGTTGAGTTTAATATGGCGAGACTGGTGTCCACCAACAGCATAGTTGGTAAACGGTCCCTGCATTGGACGTTCCATATCTGGACCATAAACATCGTTATGGACATTTGTTATCTCAATGCTGGCTGTAACTCTCGCTAACACATTGGCGTTGTAGCCGCTTTTAACTGAGGAAGATATTATATTAAAGGGAAAGGCAAACTGTGATTTGACGTTTTTGTATCCAACGCCGTCTTCCCAGTCGCGACCGTGTTGTACAAGAATGTTTCTCTTAATCTTGGCTGACGGGTTTTCGGGCGGATCTGAAGTGTCTTCAAGCGCCACAAGGTCTTCTGTGAAACCAACAAGAACGTTTCGTGGAATAAACACGCCGTCATCTGTATTTACGGGTCCTGCGGGATGTAGGGCAGTATAGGTATAGTGAATGTCTTTGTTGTGTTCAAAGTTTACGCCGCCCTTGATTTCTTTTATTGTCTTCGTCTCGAAGACCTGACCCTTTGATAGGGTGCGGTACTTAAAGTTGGAGCGAGAGTATTTTACTCCTGCATCGGTAAAGCTTCTACCAACACTGCCGTTGGTTTGATTTGTTATTGCTTCGCGAATCACCTCTCTATTAGAATCTACCGAAGCATCTCCAGAGGAGATTGTGCCTTCGCGCTCTGCGCGTTCTTTCCACCAATTTGAGTTATCTCGCTCTAGTCCGCTCACTGGTGCATGGTTTCTATTCCAGTTGTAGCGCAATTCTTCCGCACCGAAAGCGACGCCTTCGGTTGAAGAAGTGAAAGCCATCATAGGTATTCTGTGTTGGTACTTGTTACGTTCGAGAACGTGAGATTCAACTGTGTTGAGAACATCGGCAGTGTAATCTGCTGATGCTGGAATCAATTGATCTATGATTTGAGACACAGAATCGTCAAACCACTTGTAGTATTCTACGAACTTCTCTACTTGAGAAACTTCTGAAACGCGGCGGAAGAAAACTTCTCTCAACTTCTCAAGACCCTTGTAATTCATTCGGTATTGGTTTACCGGATGCCCTATGAGGTTATGAAAATCAACTACGCCTGCGAAGAAGTTGAGCATCTCTTCTGAGATTGCTGCGTACATGCTCTTTTCAAGCAAGTAGTGATAGTTTGGAATGGTGTCCAAGGTGTCGAATAACTTATCATCTTCAGTTCTAACTTGAACTAAGTTCTCTCCAATAGCCTTTTCAGGATCTGTAAATTGGTGAACGTTCAATTCCTTCTTGATTACTGCCTTTGTGGATGAGGCACCGAATCCAGCACCCTTCGCAGGGTATAGATAGCTTGAGATCTCTCCAAGTTTTCCAAACTTGGTTCTATTCTCGACTGATCCTGAACTAATGTCGTTTACGATAAATTCCCCGGAGCCATCAGATGTGGTAATCCCAGAGAAGTCGTAGTTCAAGACAAGCGTGTGAGAGTTAAGTGTTTTAGAGTTATCAGAATCAAGAGGAGATAGATGCTTGTTAGAATCTTTGATTCCATAGTTTTCAAAGTCGTAAGCGTGTTGTGTTAAAGTTTCATCGTCAAGATTCTTTGACCAGAAGCGAACTCCAGAAACAAGAACGTCTGACTTGTTGATAAGAGAGCCAGTTAGATTTTCTCTCTGGGCACCAACATAGAGTCGCTTTGGTGAACTGAGGAGATTCTGTGCATCAGCGTTAACAACTGAGCCAGTTATAGTAAATGAATCTCTAATCTCTCCTAGAAGCTGGTTGTAGCCAGTAAACTCAAGAATGTAGTTCGATGTGGTAACACCCTCAACTGACCCAGTTAGACCGAATGTATCGGGACGTAGACGAACAGAGAGATTCCAGGGCTGATCATTGTACGCACCCAAGAAATTGCTGCTTGTAAGAGTTGTTGATAGCAGCGAAGAACTCAGGCGGAAGCGAATGTTCTTGCTGTATGACTCTTCTCTTTCAGCGAAAACGTAAATGCTCGGATCAAAGATCGTAGTGTCTGCAGAGTCAGCGCTCGCAGAATGAATACCGAATAGCGATGCAGTGATAAAGTTTCTATCAAACGTGTCGATTGAACGAATAAACTTGGGGAAAATTACATCTGTTTCAAGCGTAAAGCCGTAGCGATCTTCGTATTTGTTGTCGTTTGAGGACGAGATGTATCCGAGTTGTGTGCTGTCGGCTGACGCTGTAGAATAAACAACAGCACCAAGGTTGTTTACATTGTTAAAGTTTACAACAGAATCGTGGATTGTTGTCTGTACTAGGTTATTCTCAAGATCATAAACAAAGTTATTGGCGTAAGTGTTAAATCTTACAAGCTTATCATCAATGTTAAAGGCGCGAAGAACGTTTCTGATTGCCTTGTGTGTGCCTTTGGACTTGAAAAGGTAGGTTAAGTTATTGTAAAGATTGAGATAAATGAGGTTCTTGGTATCATTTAGATCAAATTCGTAGTTTTGGGTCTCGTTTCTGTTGATAAAGCGCTCCAAAACATCAGCATCAATAAACAATTGTGGAGTTTCTAGACCCAAAGAGGCAGGTAGATGCTCAGCAAAAGGCAGCGCTTTGAAGGAAGAACTGGTGTAAACAGGTGTCTTAAAATTGGGCAATGCAGCAATTTGAAGACGAATCTTATCGAAATAAGTACCAACTATGTGCATCAAGTAAGTAAAGTTTTCGTTTTGTGTATCTTCATGCTCTTCGATGACCCAACTAGGCATCATGCTACCTATGGAGGCATTGTTGTTAGAATCATAGATAGAGCCAACCTCAATCAGGCTTGCTCTTAAAGCGGACACGTCTGGATGGTTGGCGTAGATTATTGGATCAAGGTATTCGCTTGCGGCAGCACCAGCAAGAACAATAGCAGAACCAGTGTTACGTGTGGTGCTGGTGTAGCCCGTGAATGTTCCATTTGAAACGCGACCAGAGTAGTCTAAAACTATGCTATCCTGGGCTGTAACGCCTGTTATACCTTCGTTAAATTTGTAGTAGACACCAAGTGTGGTGTTAGAAATGTCTGTGTTAGAACCGCCTCTGACCTGTCCAAACCAGTTTCTGCCGATTTCTTGTGCTGTTCTCTCGACCTTCCAGAAGCGGAACTCGTCCATTGCGCCGTTTAGTAGGGTTTCGGTTGCAGAGCCAGAAGCAACATAGCCAAGTGATCCAGACTGTTCGAATGTGCCTGCACCTGTTGAACCTAGATTTACTTGGGCATCAAGGGCACCATTGACGTAGAGTCTAGATGCGATGCCTGCGCTTGCACTCTTGAATGATAGGGCGTAGTGATTCCAGCCGAGAATAGATGAGGTTGTTGGTGCTGTTCCAATCTGCTCGTCATTGAGAATGGTTGTGCCGTCCTCCTTCAAGCGAACATGGAATGGAGAACCAGTTGTTCCAGATAGGAAAATCGTTAGTTCGTCGTCCTGACCTGAGCCTGTGATGTGAAAGACAGCCTGCTGGTCAGCAGAAGAAATAGCAGATGAACTTAGCCAAAACTCTACTGTTACGCCTCTCTCAAAGTCACAAAGAAG
>Ga0098051_1000349_pt1 | contig 19125 bp, 3 predicted proteins | sample 14BtaG_FD_77069 | JGI IMG/M metagenome (GOLD analysis project Ga0098051, IMG submission 77069) | Marine viral communities from the Subarctic Pacific Ocean - 14B_ETSP_OMZ_AT15311_CsCl metaG | ecosystem: Environmental > Aquatic > Marine > Oceanic | place: Pacific Ocean | collected 2015-01-18 | reverse complement strand
GAAAACAATAACGGAATCTTGGTTGGTTCTGGTGGTTACGTTCAAGGATTTGGTTATCAGAACTTTAAGGTTGATAACTTCGATTTCCCAGAAGGTGGATTCGCGATTGCTTATCGACCTGGTGCCAAACTATTACGTTCACCTTACCTAAGAGATAGTTCTCAGTTATCTAACTTCTTACGTCAAGATGTTGAACCACCACTTAATCCTTATAACTCAAAAGGTACTCTTGCTGACCTTGGTCAAACATTTGTACTTGAAGCAAACATTACAGGTAACAACGCAACTCCTGCCGATAGCTTATGGAAACTTGATGATGAAATTATGTTCTCATCCGGTGCCGTAGGTTACTTATCATGGGACGATTCGTTAGATGCACTAAAAGGTACAGTTCCTGGAGATATATCTAATCTTCGTACGATTAGAGTTCGTAACCTCAAGAACGGTCAAGGATTTAAGGTAGGAGATACAGTAACTTCAGAATCCGGTGGTACAGGTACAGTTCAATCTATCGGAATTGACGACTTCCCTAACAGAGCGGTTGGTCGTGGTGGCGGTTGTGTACTTGCAGATAGAAGAGTACTTGATACCGATTCATTATATACATACGTACTTTGTTTTGGTTTTACACCTCGTACTCAAAACGGTTTAGGATATGTTGCTCGAGACGGTGCTGGTGTTAACGGTATTGGTTCATTGTCAATCTTCGTTCGTTGTGCGTTCTATGCACTGAACGGTGGTCAGATGACGTTGAACAACTCAGGTACTCAGTTCGGTGATATATCAATGAGAGCAAAAGGAACAACTCAGTTCTTTGCTCCAAAATCAACAACTCAAACAATTGTTGGTAACAGTGCGTTCGCAGAATCAATTGATTATGCAGGTGATGATATCATTGATGATGTAGTTGAGTACTTAACATCGAATACAGCAAATGGTGGATTAGGTTACCAAGAATACGATTCAGAAAAATGTTTAAGAGATTCAGGTATTGTACTTGACGGTACAGGATATGACATTGCACTCGATACCAACTATTGGGGTCGTTTAGGTGGTATTACTTATAGATCACCTATCAGTTATGTTGTACCAGGAGAACAGCTTGAAGAAACAAAAGGTTCATTAGAATACTTAAGAGATCAAACAAAGCAAGTATTCATCGCAGGTAACAGTGAAATCAATCAAAGAATTGAAACTTCATTTAGTGAACTGTTAAATGTCCTTGAGTACGGTGAAGAAAACATCAACCCGATTATATGGAGAGATACTTCAATACCTCGTACCGCGTCGAGAAGACTGCTACAAGATAACAAAGAACTTATCACTGGCGAATTAATTGATTGGATTGAGAACAACGATGAGTTCTATGCTTACGATAGTAAAGCTTGTCGTAGAGATGTATCTGATTATATTCTACCTGCTGTTAAGAACGACATGTTGTTCGACACAAACTATAACTCAGTAACTGCAGGTCGTGCTTATTACATGCTCGCTGCAAAAACTGTTATGGAAAATCAAAACAACGAAACAGTCGCTGCATACAAAAGATTAAAAGATCAAACGAATGAATTAATTGACGGTGACTCATATGTTGCCTCTGATAGATTAGATGATTCGTATGATAACATTTTACAGATCCTTGAAAATAAAGGTACCAAGTTTAATCCTACTACCGCAACTTATGATCCTGCTACTGGTTTATCAGTTATCACACTCGGTGGTTCTAAAGGCCTTACAGTACAAACTGCAACCTACGATCCTGCTACAGGAATTTTGGAAGCAACTGTTGGTCTTAAACATGAGGTAAAAACTGGTGATCATATTTGGATGAAACCTGAGAGTATTATATTTAGTTGTAATATGGGCGGTGGAGTTCAGAATCATGCATCACCTGCTGCTCACCATCCTTATTATAACAAGCCATGTCCAGTTATTGGTGTAACTGCTAATACGGTTAGATTAAATGTTGGAACAGGTGGAACAGGACAAGTACCTCATACCTTCGTAAGTGCAACGCCTAACGCGTTTACTAAAGGACATGGATTGTCTGAAGGTTCATACGTTCTGTTAAAGACAGGCGGTTTGGTATTTAGTTGTACAAGAGATAACCATAGAACAAGAACTGGTTACCCAAGAGCAAGCGATCCTGCGGCAGGAGTTCCAGTTGAAGTACTTGGAGCAAATGCAAGCAAGATTACAATTAATGTAGGCAAATCAGCAATCATTGATGATCATAAATTTGTTTCTGCATTACCTAATGCCGTAGCAACACTTGGTGATACTATTACTTGGAGTAATAACGCAAGTATACCTGCAGCGAAAAGAGATGCAAGAAAACAGTTACAAGCCAACAGAACATTCTTACAGGATATGATTCAAGGATATGTTGAAGATACTTATTACAGATATGATTCTGTCAAGTGTCGTCGAGATGTAACTCAATATATTTTACCTGCGGTTGAAAGAGATATTCTAACAGGATCAAACTATAACGCAATCCAAACAGGTATTGCATATAGAGCAGGTACTACACTTGCTGATAATGTTATTAATAATCAGCTACCACAAACTCTCGGTTCAATGGATACTTTAAAATCTCGATTGAATAATACGACTGTAGGATTTACTCCATCAGATGCTTCTTATGATCCTGCTTCAGGTATTATGGTCGCAACTATCGGTGCAGGTCATGGATTGGTTACTGGTGATCATATCAGATTTGCGTTTGAAGGAATCGTTCATAGTTGTGACGCAGGAAGTGGAGTTCAGAATCATCCTTCACCACAAGCTCATCATCCATATTACAATAAACCTTGTCCTATCATTGATCACGATGATACTACAATTACAATGCAAGTTGGAAGATCAACTAACTATCCTCATACATTCGTTTCTGCGGTAACTAATGCAATAATGCCTGCAGACGCGGTAGGAGCTCAGTTTACTCCAACGACTGCAAGTTACGATCCTACGACAGGAAGGTTTGAAGCAACAGTTGGTAAGCATACTTTACAGCCTGGTGATTACGTTCAGTTCTCAGATGGTGGTATTGTATTTAGTTGTGATACAGGTAGCGGTCCTCAAAACGACGCCGTACCTGCAGCAGGACATCCTTACTTTAATCATCCTTGCCCAGTACATTCGGTAACTACAAATACAATCGTATGTATGGTAGGAACAGGTGGTTCAAACGTTCATACATTTGTATCAGCAGCTGATAATTCAATAACAGAAATTATCGGATTAAGCGATGCAGGTTCAATTCATAGATCAGACGAAGCAATTGATAAAGTCAAGCAAATCCTGAACTCAGGTAATAAAATCTATACTCCGTCTAATGCTACTTACAACCCAGTAACTGGTTTATCAGAAATTACAATTGGTGCTCACGATTTACAAGTCGGTGATGAAGTATTACTTGCTCCTGACAGTTTAACATTTACTTGTGCAACTGATGGGAATGCAACTCAACATACTTATCCTACAACTACAATCGCAAGCTTTACACCAACGACTGCAAGTTATGTACCTTCAACTGGTGAGTTTACTGCTAACATCGGTCCTCATAAGTTAAAAGTTGGAGATAATATTCAATTTGCCACAAGAGGTATTACATTTACTTGTGAACTAGACGGTGGTCAAACTCAACACTCTGCACCAGAACCACATCATCCATTTTATCAGAAGCCTGTAAAGATTACTTCTGTAGACGGAGATGTAATTGGTTGTAATGTTGGAGCGGTTGCTAACGGAGGTGGAGTACATACATTTGTTTCCGCTATCACAAACGCAATCAAAGGTGAAAGACAACATCCTGCTTATAAGAAGCCTGTCGTTGTTGCACAAACATCAGCTACTTCGTTTACAGTTAATGTAGGACCAAGTTCTGATGTATCTGCTCATACATTTGTATCTGCAACTGCTGATAGTGTTAAGACTGCTAAATACATTTCAACTCATACTCCATACGATGCTACATACGATGCATCTACTGGTGAGTTTGTTGCCTTTATTGGTAAGCACGCGTTTGAGGCTGGTGATATGGTAATGCTCAAACCTAATTCGGTTGTCTTTACTTGTACATTAGATGGAAATGTTACAGAACACGCTGCACCACAGGCACATCATCCTGCTTATAGAACTCCTGTAGAACTTTCAAGTGTTACTGCTGATAGTATCACAATGAATATCGGAACAGGTACTGGTGGGACCCATACATACGTTAGATCAGAGGTTGGTGCAATTGATTCGGATGCGTTGGTATTTACAGATCCTGCATCTTACGTTAAACATTACACACCAACAACTGCAACTTATAACGCAGTATCTGGTGCATCAGTAATAACAATTCCTGGCCATGATTTAACAACAGATGATTATGTTGAGTTTACTCCGTATTCATTTACGTTTACTTGTGCACAAGATGGTGATGCAACTGAACATTCATACCCAAGAAAAGGTGATTTCAATTATAGAACACCAATGCGAATTATCGGAGTTTCCGGCGATGATGTTACAGTTCAACTTATAGCAAGTTCAGGTGGAGCCCATACGTTTGTATCGGTTGCTAAAGAATGCGTTTCTAAGGTTACTTACAATTCTCAAGGTCAATACGCAAGAGAACAATTACAAACTAACAAAGAATACTTGGCAAAAGAAGTATCATCGTTCCTCGAAACAAATTACTTTGTATTCGACGGTGATAAATGTTCAAGAGATTCAGGATTTATTCTTGATGCGGTTAGAAGAGATGTTGCCACAAACGGTAACTGGAATTCGCAATTCATGGGACTCGGTTATGTAACTGGTTCTGCAGGTGCAAATAAAGTAATCAACGATCAGTTGACAGAAACACTTGCATCGGTTGCTTTCCTCAAGGCTAAGATTGCTGCTGATCCAAATGTTACAGGTACAGCTTTAACCAGAGCCAATGCTTCGTTTGATGAAATCTCTACTATTATGGGTGGCGGTGCTGCATCAGCAACTCAATGGGGTAGTGAGGCTGCTCTGAGTGATGGCCATAATAATGCTGGTAATCAGATCCTACTGAATAAGGCGTTTATTAAAGCTGAAGTTGCTGCTTATATTTCTCAAACATATCCAACATTAACTTATGATACTGCTGCTTGTCAGAGAGATACAGGTTATCTTGTAGATTCAATTATTCAAGATGTTAAGTTTGGTGGAAATACATGTTCTGTTAACTTCGCAAGATTGTATTTTGAAAACGCGGTATCAGTATTACCTACAGATCAAATTGAACCAACATATAAAACATGGGAACATATTGCTGAGGTGGTATATCAAATCATCAGAGATATAACTGTTACTCCTACAACAGGAAACGCAGTAAGTCAAGATGAGTCAGGATCAGATTACGGATTTGAGATTGCTAACCTCGGAAGAGATAGAGTTAATATTATTACTAAGGTCATTAGTGAAAATACTTTAGACTTCTTACCTAAGTATATCGAACCTAATTATGAATTAGATATGGTTGATGCTGCTCAGGCAATTGACGGTCAATCTGAAAACTTATCCTTGGCTGTTATTGATATGCTCAGAGATGATCATAACGGATTACCATTTAAGAAAGCAACTTGTGAAAGAGATGTTGGTATTATTGTTGATGCTGTTTCAAGAGATATTGAATACGGTGGAAACGAAAATACATTAGAAGTATTTGATTATTACTTCCGCAAGTTTGATTCTGCTTCAGCTGATTACGAACAGCAAAGATCAACTAACGTTCGTCCAATTGAAGTAAAAGGTCAATTCAGAACATTATCTAATTACGAAGATACTGCTAACGTTTCAGGTTTAAGAGAAGCAATCAATGTATTGCCTTATGAACAACGTACACCAACAAAACGTGCCTTCTTAAGACTTGCTGCTTTGGCAGATGAAGTTGTAACAGAAACAGTCGCAGCAAATTCTTATACTAAGTTTAGTGCTACTGACGCAACTTACGATCCTGCTACTGGAATATTTGTCGCAACAATACCTGCTGGTCATTTACTTGATACAGGCAGTGTTGTGTATCTGAAGCCAAACGGATTTACGTTTAGTTGTGATATGGGTCAAGGTGGTGGAGTTTCAAATCACTTATCACCACAACCACATCATCCTTTCTACAATAAAGGCATTAAGGTTATATCATCAACTGCTACAACTATTACAATGAATGTAGGAGATGGCGGTTCAGGTCAACAACCACATACTTTCGTATCTGCTGATGCCGATTCAATTAGTACAGGTCCTTATCAGAACGTTGATGGAACTGCGGCAAGTGCAGCAACAGGAACAGCGGTTAGTGACTTGATTAGTTCGGTTGCCAATTTGATTGACGATACCAATATCGAAGATTCTCAAATGCCAACGTTAACTAAGGCTTCTTTTGATCCTAACAGAACATTGGCAAGAAAGCAATTACAACGTAACAGAGACTTCATCATTGATGAATTACAAGGTTACCTCCACGATCGTTATTACGTATTCGACGGTGACAAATGTAAGAGAGATGTTGGATTTATTATCGACGCAGTTAAGACTGACGTATTAACAGGTAGTAACCAATCTGCAGTATTTAACGGTCTTGCATATAGAATTGGTACTGCTGGTGCAAACAGATCAGTTAACGAACAATTAACAGAAACAGTTAAAGGTATTGAGTTCGCAAGAGATAAAGCGGTTGAAGCTGTATCTGACGGTGCAATGAAACTTAAAACTGCAGCTGCATTTAATGAAACCATTGACATTATGACTAAGGGTCGAGCTGCTGCCGATACAATTGAGTACGGCATCGAAGGTCCAGGACCAGCAAGACTTAACGGTAGATCTCAGTTATTAAATAACAAAGCATTCTTGATTGCTGAAATGACAGCATGGCTTGCTGCCAACAGACCTTCTCTAAGTTACGATGTAGCAAAATGTGAAAGAGATACAGGTTACTTAATTGACGCGGCTGGGCAAGATATTCAATTCGGTGGAAACTTTGCTACTCTAAACTTTACCAAACTTTATTTTGAAAACGGTGTTAATGTTGGTTTACCTTCAAGTCAAGTTGAACCATCCGCTGCTGCGTTTGCTCACCTTGGTGATTGTGTAAATCTAATCGTACAAGATACAGATATCGGTGGATTAAAATCAGCAGGAAATACTGAAACGCAAAATATGTTGGGTGGTAATGCAGGAGCTCTAGTAGGCGGAATTGCCGAATCGTTATTCGATATTACTGCTACTGCAATCACTAGCGGTACAATGCTAATGGCTCCAAGTCAAGAATTCCCAGATCCTTCCGACTTTGCTACAGCAAATCAAACTGCCTTTGCTGAACTCGAAGGAATTAAAGATTCAGTTTCTACTGGGTTACTTGCTTATCTTTCTGAGTTCTTCGAAGTATTGCCATACAGTGAAACAAAATGTCGAAGAGATACAGGTTATATCATCGATGCAATTTCTCACGATATTCAATACGGTGGTAATGCGGCAACAGTTCAAACTGCAGGAATGTATTTTGAGAATGCTGTAAATACTGGATTACAAATCGAACAAAGAATGGGTACAAGAGATGCATTCTTACACCTAGCAAAAATCGTTGAACATGTTGTAGGTGGTAAGTCAATCACAACTACTGAGTTCCCAAGATTGAAAACATATTACACTGGTGATATATTAACTCAGTACGAATATTGGAATGGTATTCCTTCTTACAGTAATACTGCTCAGGATATGGCCACTGTTGGTGCAAATCCAAATACTTGTATTGCTGCTCGTAAGTTAACTGAAATTGTTGCTAACGCGGTAGATGATAGTATTGAAAGCAGAAATACAATACCTGAAAGAATTGATGTATTACAAACATGGATGGCTGATTCGTTTGTAACTTCTAAGGAAGCAGTTGAAAGAAGATCTGATATCTTTGCAGAAGCTGTAATTACATACCTATCAAAAGAATGGAATGCTCTAAGTTTCCCTGATGCAAAATGCAGAAGAGATATTGGTTATATCATTGATTCTATATCACACGATATACAACATGATACTAATTTTGCTACATTACAATCTGCAGGTATTTACTTCGAGAATGGAGTTTCTGTACTTCCGGTTGATACTCAAAACCAATATGCTGATGTATTACAATTATTAGGTGATGCGGTTGAGCAGGTAGTTCAAGAAATACCAGTAACTAACGCAAGTGATTATACACTAACTCCACAGAATGTATTAGGTACTGCTGCAACTGCAACTGAAGGTGCTCAGGTACATGCATTGGTTGGAATCATTGAACAAACAATTCGTGATAATGATACAGATGCAATACCAAGACCTACTTCAACTGCGACTTGGGTTGATTCAGAATTAACTGATGCGGCTAATAAGATTGTTGATAATACAGAAGAACTTGCTGCTGATGTAACTGAGTTTATTAATAGTAACTTCAAGGTACTTGATTATAGTAAAGCAAAATGTAGAAGAGATACAGGATACTTGCTTGATGCATTCAGCTTCGACTTGAACTTCGGTGGTAACAGTGCTTCAAGATGGAATGCTGATTTCTACTTCTGGAATCAAGTTTATAGATTGCCTGAAGATCAAAGAACACCTACTGCCAAGTCATATCGTCAGTTAGGTAAAATTTGTAAGGATATCGTAATCGGTGAATACCCAGGTCAATCAATACTTGGAGAACTCGGTACAGAAGTTGAAAGTACAAAGGTTGAAGGATTAGCAAATATCTTCTATGAAACTCAATTGTATAATGATACTAAGTACTTGCCTGTATTAATGGAACCTGATTACTCATATAGTAATTCAATCTTTACAGATGCTCAAGGAATTATCGGTCAAAGAAGAAAGCAATTACAGAAAGATACTGTAAGACACGTTAACTCTGCTTACAACTTCATCGATATTAACTTAACAAGAAGAGATGCTAGGAACTTACTAACAGCAGTTGTTAACGACTTTGCTTACGATAAGTTTAATCCTGATGTCCCACAACCAACATATAGTGATAACGGTTCGCAGAATGCTGTAAGAACATATACTGCTTCGTTCTTTAACTATGATGGAACTCATGTATTCCCAGTGTTCAATCCTTCCGATGCTACACTAGGATTAAAATACAAAGGTTCAGTTGCTAGTTTTGCTGATCTGAGTAACGTTACAGGAATGAAACCAAAGTGGGCTTATATTGTTGCCACTGATTATACAACTAACTTCTATGCCGGCGATATATACTATTGGAATGGTACTACTTGGACAGCAGCAGGTACAAATAATACTGATCTGCTTGATGCCTTTGCTGGTGCTTGGGATAGAATGAAAACTTACATCAACACTAACTTATCACCTGATGCTGAACATCAGAACATGATTACTGGTTTATTTGATGATTGTCTTACAGATAATATATTGAGACCAGAAACATTGATCTTCGGATCATTGGTTGAATCCATTGCTCACCAGTTCAACGGTGCATCGGCTGGTGTTAACAGAAACGCATTACCACTTAACTTTAGAAACTTAGGTGCTGCTATATCGGCAATCGCTTCTGTACTAAATGAGAATGGTGGACGTATTCGTTGGTCAGGTGCTGATGAATTGAATAACCAGTACTTCGCAAGAGGTCTAAGAATTAACGGTAGAACAGGTCGTATTGAAGGACGACCATTTACCTCATCGGTTCGTAAGTTAGCAAGACGTGCTTCGAACTCGAGAGCGGTAGTTTAAAAAATATAAAAAGGAATAAGAGAGATGACAGTTCAAACAATTACAACGAGTCAGGCACCTGATGCAAAACCAGTTGCGATTAATAAGATCGTATCGACCAACTGGCAAATACTTGCGGATGTACCTCAATATAAAGTTCCTGAGTTAGTCTTTGGTGGTTCTGAAACAGTTGAGCCTGGTGTTGGTGAAATTATATCACCTCTTGTATTGTGTAATATTACAGCAAGCACCGTTTTAATTGATTTAAGATTCCACAGAGAGGATGTTAACGCAGAGTTTTATGTATTGAGAAATATGCCTATACCAGCATACGAAACAATACCAATCCCATTAAATGGCCAGTTTTTGAAAAGTGGTGATTTATTAGAGATTATGGCAGATACGGATTTAGCAGTTCATGCTACAATATCATTCACTCAAGGTCAATCAGAAGAAGATGATGTTGTCTAAACTTAATAAATATATTATTAATAAGGTTTGAACTTTAAGGAAACAAAATAAATGGCCAGTAGATTTGGAACATTAACAGGAAAGAATCAGATTATCGGACACGGTGTTCCGCAAGCTTTTCCTGTCACTTTAGATCCATCACCGTTTGAAGGTGCTGTCATCTATGCCGATAACGGAGAGTTAAGATACTCCGACGGAACCGCGTGGTTACCGTTAGGCACAGGTCCTCAAGGAACGCAAGGGGATCAAGGTATTCAAGGCAATCAAGGTGTCCAAGGCGATTACGGTCCTGGCTTTTCTATCATTGGTTCAGTGCCTGATGTTGATGCAGGTGGAGATCCTCAAGCAACGTTAAATGCAGCGTTCGGTTCTGCTAACATCGGTGAAGGTGTTATTGATGAAGCAGACGATGAGTTGTGGATTTATGATGGAACCAATTGGGTTAACATTGGAAGTTTCCGTGGTGAACAAGGCCTACAAGGTACTCAAGGTGTTCAGGGTTTACAAGGTCAATTAGGTTACGAAGGTATTCAAGGTCATAGAGGATTCCGTGGTAATCAAGGTGTACAAGGTACGCAAGGTTTCCAAGGTATTCAAGGTGACTTAGGTTTCCAAGGAACGCAAGGATCAATCGGACCACAAGGTACGCAAGGCTTTACAGGTATTCAAGGTGCCCAAGGCGATATCGGTTACCAAGGTATTCAAGGAGTACAAGGTACACAAGGATTTATCGGAGTTCAGGGTTATTATGGATTCCAAGGATTTTCAGGTACCTACGGTGGTGTATCGTTTGAGTTTGATTTAGATCTAACAACAATTGCTCAAGATCCTACTGCTGGTAAGTTCGCAATTAATAACGGCGATCCTGCATTAGCAACTGCCATGTTTATTGATGATGAAGCAAAATCAAGTCAAGATGTCTCTGCTTTATTAAATAGTATTGATACAGTTCCTGGGCCAGTTAAAGGTTATATCCAACTTACAAGAATTAGCGATAACCAAGAATCTATTACGTTTGAAATTATTGATGTAACTGATAACGCAGGTTGGTTAACATTACAAATTAATCATGTTCAAAATACTGCTGGTGTAATGACCGATGTTGCGTCTGATCCTGCATTTATTATGTCCTTTGGAAGAGTTGGTGCTCAAGGTACAGTAGGTCCTCAAGGTGCAATAGGTAGTCAAGGCGCTCAAGGTTGGGTAGGTCAGCAAGGCATACAAGGCGACCAAGGTGTTCAAGGAACTACTGGTTTCCAAGGAAGTCAAGGTACGCAGGGTATTCAAGGTAATCAGGGACTTCAAGGCCAACAAGGTTTACAAGGCGATCAAGGTACTCAAGGTGTTCAAGGTTCTACTGGTGACTTCGGTGGAATTACTTACGATTACGATTATAGCAATAATACAACAGATGCAGATCCTGGTGAAGGTACTCTAAGGTTCAGTAATACTAACTTTAGTTCTGCAGGTTTGAAGCTATGGATTGATGATGAAGATAATGGTGGCGTTAATGTCATGGACGGTATTGCAGCTGAGCTTGATGCAATCGTTGGAAGTCCTAAAGGTTATATCAGAGTTATTGATGCAACTGATATCTATAATCAAGTACTATTTAAAGTCGATTCTGTAACTGATAAAACCGGTTATTGGGAACTCGAGGTTGTAAGAGTTAACGGTGTTACTAACCTTAATGACGGAGCGGATATTAGAGTTACCTTCTCAAGAAATGGTGACCGTGGTATTCAAGGTTTACAAGGATCGCAGGGTTTACAAGGCGGACAAGGTGTTCAGGGTGGTCAAGGTACACAAGGTACTCAAGGACAACAGGGAACACAAGGTTATCAAGGTTTCCAAGGTGTTCAAGGCGAATCAATTCAAGGAACGCAAGGTACTCAAGGACTACAAGGTGTTCAAGGATTCCAAGGTAATCAGGGACTTCAAGGTCTACAAGGCGACCAAGGTGGAACTGGTTTACAAGGTGCTCAGGGTACTCAAGGACTACAAGGCGTTCAAGGTGAACAAGGCGAGTATGGCGGATTAACGTTTGCTTGGAATTACAGTAGTAATATTGTTGGTGGTACTGACCCAGGTACAAATAACTTTAAGTTTAACGCTACGAATCCAACTCTTGCTACACTAATTACAGTTGACGATGTTCCTGCGGATCAGTATAATACAGAAATTGATCCTTTCTTGGACTTCATCAAAAGTTTCCCAGGACCTGTAAAAGGTTACTTAAAAATTCAAGTTGGTGCAGGCGGAGACCCCGGCCCTGGTGGACATCATTGGTTAGTATACGAAATTGAAGATTTTACATGGGACGGTGGATCAAAGAACTACGGTTACTTTGATGTTAACTATGTTGACGGTAACGCAAGTAGTTGGACAACAGTTGCTGCTTCTCATGGTAACGAAACTCTCATTACGTTTATTCCTCGTGGCCCAGCAGGTATTCAAGGTTTTACCGGTATTCAAGGTGCTCAAGGTTTACAAGGTAGAGTAGGAGCTGGTGCTCAAGGCCTACAAGGCGACCAAGGTTTACAAGGATTTACAGGAGCGGCAGGCGCGTTTGGTGGAGTAACATTTGATTATACTTATTCTACTAATACGGTCAATAACGATCCTACTCCCGGTTATTTAAAATTCAATAATACAACGTTCTCATCAGCAACTGCAATGTATATTGATGACAGAGATGATAACTTTGTTCTTATTGAACCGTTCTTAAGAACAATTGATGATTCTACAAGTCCTATTAAAGGACACTTCAAGGTTACTAAGGTTGGATCTCCAGAGATATTCCAAATCTTTACAATTGCCGCTCTTACTGAAATCACTGGTTACTTTAATGTTACTTGTGCCTTTGTAAGTGGTAATGGATCTTTTGTTAACGATGAAGATGTTACAATTACTTTCGCTCGAACTGGTGATGCCGGTGCAACAGGTTCTATTGGACCACAAGGTGTACAAGGCCAACAAGGTTTACAAGGCGATCAAGGTGTTCAGGGTCCAATAGGTCAAGGTATTCAAGGTGATACTGGTGGCGGTGGTATCCAAGGTCCTCAAGGTGTTCAGGGTAACCAAGGTGATACTGGTGCAACAGGTGGACAAGGTGTTCAAGGTTGGCGTGGTTTCCAAGGTGATTTAGGTTTCCAAGGACCAGGCGGATCTGGTGCTCAGGGTGTTCAAGGTATTCAAGGAGACCAAGGTACACAAGGTATTATCGGCCCAGGCGGAACTGGACCACAAGGTATTCAAGGCCCACAAGGACCACAAGGTACGCAAGGCTTCCAAGGTGGAGAGGGTGGAACTGGTGAGGATGGACAGCCAGGACCAGAAGGACCGCAGGGTTTACAAGGAACTCAAGGAAGACAAGGTACACAGGGTCCAGCAGGACAAGGTGTTCAGGGTAATACAGGAATTGGACCACAAGGTGTACAAGGTACGCAAGGAACAGTAGGTCAAGGTATTCAGGGTAACGCTGGTGCAGGTGCTCAAGGTTTACAAGGCGACCAAGGAACACAAGGTTTCGAAGGCGGCCCAGGTGGCCCAGGTGCTCAAGGTAACCAAGGTACTCAAGGTCTTCAAGGACGTGACGGTGCAATTGGTGCAACAGGACAAGGCGTACAGGGTACTCAAGGATTCCAAGGTTATCAAGGTTTCCAAGGTGCTGACGGAAATGGTTATCAAGGAACTCAAGGTTATCAAGGTTTCCAAGGTCAAGAAGGACCTCCTGGTGCTGGTTCTCAAGGTGTTCAGGGTTATTACGGATTCCAAGGTACTCAAGGTTGGGAAGGACCACAAGGTCAAGCAACTCCAGGTGTTCAAGGATTCCAAGGAACTCAAGGTTACCAAGGTATTCAAGGACCTCCTGGTACTGGTGATGACGGTATTCAAGGAACGCAGGGTTTCCAAGGTAACCAAGGACCTCCAGGTGAATTAGGTGGTTATGGTACTCAAGGTGCTCAAGGATACTATGGCTTCCAAGGTAATCAAGGAACAACAGGAGCTGGTGAACCAGGGATTCAAGGTTGGACAGGTGTTCAAGGATTCCCAGGAGACAGCGGTGGTAGTGGACCACAGGGTGCTGCTGGTGATGAAGGTGGAATAGGACCCGAAGGACCACAAGGACCGGCTGGTGCGGCAGGTTCTGATGGAGTTGGTGCTCAGGGTGCAACAGGTGGAGAAGGTCCATCAGGCGAAGGTATACAAGGACCAATTGGTGCAACTGGACAAGGTACTCAAGGTACTCAAGGACAGGCAGGATCAGTTCAGGGTATTCAAGGTGTTCAGGGTGGATTAGGACAAGGTACTCAAGGTGCTCCAGGCGGACCAGGTGCTCAAGGTTTAAGTGGTTGGCAAGGTGTTCAAGGTGTCCAAGGAACTAAAGGCGATACTGGTGATGACAGTACAGTCGTAGGACCTCAGGGTGTTCAAGGTTCGGCAATCCAAGGTATTCAAGGCCCAGGCGGATCAACAACTGAAGTAGAAGTTGATAATATCCATACATCTGGTTTACAAACAACAGCAATGTTCTTGACCTTAGTACAAGGTGGATCTGGTGCAAGACCGTTATATGGTACTACAGGTCCTAACCCAGAAAGTGCAACAGATAGTGATACTGATCTCGAAACTAACATGTACTATACATCAAGTCTTGACGAATTAACAGTTGAGAACATTGATATTAATGGTACAGCTACACTAAACGGTTCGACAATCACTTCATGGCCAACAGGCGGTGGCGGTGGTAGTATGTCCGATCTAATAGATGATACTACTCCACAACTAGGTGGTAACTTAGACGGTCAGGCATTTGATATTACAACAACTGGTGATATATCGGCTGCTGATGGTACATACAGTGGTGATGTTAGTGCGGCTAACTTCAATTCAACGTCTGATGTTTCTCTCAAGGAAAACGTGAAAACAATTACCAATGCGCTTGATAAGGTTGATAGTTTACGAGGAGTTGATTTTGATTGGATAGAAAATGGTCAATCTGCAACTGGTGTTATTGCACAAGAAGTTGAAGAAATACTTCCACAGGTTGTATCTGAAAAAGACGGTGTTAAACATGTAGCCTATGGTAACCTAGTCGGAGTACTGATTGAGGCAATCAAGGAATTGAAAGCTGAAATCAACGATCTGAAAAAATAACTATATTATGTAAATCATATTGCTCTGTCATTAAAAATTAATGGAATTACAAGGGCATTATCGTAATGTCCTTTTCTATTTGTGGAACCGGACATTATAAATAAGGTAATAATAGAAAAAATATAAAAAGGTTTCGTAACCATGGCATCAAGAGCTAACATATACATCGATAAAGGACTTGACTTTCGTACTGAACTTAATCTGTTCAATGACGAAGGAGTCGAATATGATGACGCCACTATTTCAGTTTATAGCTTCTATAGCAGTATTAAGAAAGTATATTCACAATCACCTGCAGTCAATTTCAATATAGAAGTATCAAACAACGATATCACGCTCGTATTAACAGATCAACAAACAGATACGTTGACTCCGGGTAAATACCAATATGACGTTGTAATGCAAAAACAAACAGGAGAACGAACCAAAATAGTCGAAGGCTTAGCAATTGTAGTTGACACTATTACGGAGGTTTCGTAAGTGAGCATAAAGGTCAAGATCGGTGCTGGCCGCACGATTAAGGCCGTCCCGAAACAAGGTCAGTCAACAGCAATAGTTGCACCAGCAGAACGAAAACCTCAAATCGTTCCAGATTCCGTTGTCCTAGGAATAGACACTATAGGTGAATACGTCCAAAAGGTATCATCTGCCGACGGAATCATTATAACTCAAACGGAATACGATCAAGCAGCAAATGTTATCGTAGGCCATGCTGATACTTCAAACGCAGTTAGTACAACAAATCCAAATCTATCTTATCCTAAAAATATATCAATAGATACTTTTGGTCATATTACTGATTTTGAAAATGTCGCGTTTAATCCTTTAAACTTCGGCGCCAACTCAACTATTATTTCTACTAACGATCTTACGATTGGTAATACTTCTATTACGTTAGGTGAAACAACATCTACACTCGTCGGGTTATCGGATTTAAATGTATTAGGTCCAGTATCATCTGATTCATTATTCATACGAAGTATTACAGATGGCAGAATATTATTTGCTGGTGCAAACGGAGCAGTATCTGATAGTTCAGGATTAACATTTGACGGTACATCGTTAATTGCCGCGGGTGGTGTATTCCTTGATGGATTACAAGTTGATGGTCAAACCGATACAGACAGTTTAAATGTTAGAGATTTAACTGCCACAAGAATTCCTTTTATTGCTGCCAACGGCGAATTCGTTGATAGTAATAATCTTACGTTTGATGGAACATCCATTACGGCTCAAGGTGCTGTATTTCTAAGTGGCCTACAAGTTGACGGTCAAGCGGATGTTGATAGTTTAAACGTTTCTGATCTTACACAAGGTCGTATTGTATATGCAGGAGCCAACGGCGAGTTAATTGACGACGCAGGTTTAGCATATAACGGAACAAGCATAGTCGCAACAGGCGGTGTATTTTTAGATTCTCTTGATGTAAGTTCAGGACAAGCAACGTTAGGTAGTGTTAATATTGCAGATTTGACTCAAGGTCGAATCATGTATGCTGGTGCTAACGGTGAGTTAATTGATTCTGCTAACCTTACCTTTGATGATGTTTCTATTACGGCAAGCGGTGGTGTATTTTTAGATATACTTTCTGTTCCTGGCCAAACAACTTTAGGTTCAGTTAATGTTACTGATTTAACATCAGGAAGAGTTACTCTCGCAGGTACTGACGGCGAATTAGTTGATAGTAGCAAATTAACATTTGATGGTTCAACATTTACAGTAGATGGTGATACTGATATTACAGGTAATGTAACAATCGGTGGTAATCTTACTCTAGGTGATAATGAAGTTGATACGATAACAGTTGTCGCTGACTTTACTTCCGATCTTATTCCTGATGCTTCCGATACATATAGTTTAGGTACTCCTACTAAAGAATGGCGTAGAATATTTACTCCTTCATTAAAGAGTTCTTCAGGCGTTGTTTCGGTTGATGAAACTGGAGCATTTGTTTTACCTGTTGGTGGAACTGCCGATCGTCCTGCTAACAACCAAGTTGGTATGGTTCGTTATAATAGTTCTGACGAAAGATTTGAAGGTTATGATGGTATAGGTTGGTCAGAATTAGCAGGTAGTGTTAAAGACGTTGATAAAGATACTTTAATTACAGCTGAAGATTCTCCTGGTGCAGATAACGATCAATTAAAATTCAAAACTGCCGGTGTTCAAAGAATGTCTTTGGAGTCGGATGGTGATTTAAAATACGGTCCTAACGATGAGATCGTATTTGATTTTGATACAGGCCGAGCAACATTTGAGGAAGCTGCAGTTTCTGCTATTCCTGCTGGGTCAATCGTATATACTTCAGGCGGTGGTAAACTAGAAGGACAAGCAAACCTTTCTTGGGATGGAACCAATTTAACAATCGTTGGTGGTATTTCTGTAGATGGTGACTTTAGTACGTCAGGTGGTTTATCAGGTGATAGCTTATCAGTAGGTAACCTCGAAGCGAACACAATGATGTTCGTAACTGATACTGGTGCGTTATCTTCTAATAACAACATACAGTTTGACGGCACTCATTTAACAGTTAATGCTTCTGCAGAATTCTTAACCGCTCCAACAATTGAAACAGTTACCGCAGGTCAAGTATTTGTCGCAGGTGCTAATGGTCAAATACAAGGCGATGCAGGATTAACATATAATCAAACAACCGATGTATTATCAGTAGCATCTCTTACAGATAACAGAGTTGTAGTCGCAGGTCCTTCAGGTGCACTTACTGACGACGCAGGATTTACTTGGGACGGTACAACATTAGTTGTTGATGGTGACGGTTCGTTTACAGGTGATGTTACTATCGCAGGTAATTTAACGTTAGGTGATCAAGTAACAGATTCAATTAATGTAGTTGCTGATTTTACTTCTGACTTATTACCACAAACCGATAATACATTTGACCTTGGTGCTACAGGATCAAATTGGAAAGCATTACACGTAAGAACAATTGACAGTGATACTGAAATCGTTGTTATTGATGCAACTGGTGCAATCACAGTTCCTGTTGGTACGGCCGCAGAGAGACCGTCAAATCTTGCAGCAGGTATGGTTCGTTTCAATACAAGCGATGGAGTATTTGAAGGTTATAGCGGAAATGCATGGGCAAGTTTAGGTGGAGTCAAAGACGTTGACCAAGATACCTTTATTGAAGCAGAATCAAGTCCTGGTGCTGATAACGATGAATTAAGATTTGTCACTGCAGGTGTTACTGCGTTTAAGGTTGATAATAACCAAGCAATTATAACAGATGGTACCGCAAATCTTGTATTTGATGTTGGTGGTACAATCGATGTTAGCAATACAATTATAACAGGTTTAGCAGAGCCTGTCAACAATTCTGATGCGGTTACTAAGTTTTATGTAGAAAATACTTTTGATAGAGACTTCCATGTAACGAAAGGCGCTAATACTTATGTATTAGATTTATTCAATACAACGAATACACCAAGTCTTGAAGTTGGAACTGGTCTTACAATTGAAAGTTATGATTCGGCAAATAATGTTACTGCCTTTGCTTTGGATACTGTATGGGATTCGTTTACAGGATTAAGAGAAGCTGGTGTTGAAGGAACAGTACCAAACTTTGAGTTTGATATTTACGGACGTGTTCGTTCTATTGTAAACATTCCTTTATCGGTTTCTTCCAACGCGGTTGTTGACTTCGTACCTTCCATCTATGGTGTTATCGAAGATGCGGTTAGAAATAACGTTGAGAACGGTATTCAAGTTATTGCTGATAATCCAAATCAGAAATTAAACTTCTATACGAATCCGTTTGAT
>Ga0098051_1000336_pt1 | contig 19332 bp, 26 predicted proteins | sample 14BtaG_FD_77069 | JGI IMG/M metagenome (GOLD analysis project Ga0098051, IMG submission 77069) | Marine viral communities from the Subarctic Pacific Ocean - 14B_ETSP_OMZ_AT15311_CsCl metaG | ecosystem: Environmental > Aquatic > Marine > Oceanic | place: Pacific Ocean | collected 2015-01-18 | reverse complement strand
TGGGTTTATATCTGTCTATGTAAATAATCATATACTATATATCACGTTTTAATATTTATTTATTTGTAAAACTACACGATAAGTCTCATTTGAAGCGTAAGTATATAATAAGAGTCGAAAGATTATTAATGCCAGAAATTGGTACAACTTCTAAAGTGGTGACTCATCGCTTCGGCAGCTATCACATAACGTGTGATACTAGAATTTGGATCCCATTTAGGAGGGCAATGCACATCATGTGGCGAAAACGTATGCCACATAAATGGAGTCGGGTCACAAATGATTTCTTTGTCGTCTTTCTTGAACATGGTTCCATGTTTAAATCTATCTAAATACATTACACCACAATTAAAAGATATTCCTTCATTTTTCCAATCACCATGTGAATGCCATCCGGGGTATAAACCATTATCTACACCTGGTCTTTCAATATGCGCCCAAGCTCTAACATAATCTGGTTTTTTATCACACGAGTCAATAAATGCATTCTTTACATCTTGCCAATGTTTAGCTTTGTTTTCAAATAAAATTGGTGTGGTTTGTATTCCAGCGGTGTCCTCCCATTGACCATATTCCATTAAGGTTTTTTCTATGTCATTAATCAAAACATCCCTGTGTTTGGTGAGTACATCTTTCCAATCATGGTGACTCATATACTATGTATCGCACCCTACTTTTAATAATCTTTCAATGCGCACCTTTTCCTTATTCATAAACAGAGTAAGTTGTGTAATCGGGCCATCGATATACACTTGCCCATGGTTTTTTAGTCTATCACATTTTATGACCTGATTCACGCGTACGATATTGACACGAACAACTCTTTCTCTTACGGATTTACTATAATGTGCGGCGAGTATAGCTGCATCCCTCTTCGTTTCCTTAGGAAGTACATCTTCTTCACAACACACGACGACATGAGAACCAGCACCACCGTCTGTATGTAGCCACCATTCATTTGGAAAACTCGATTGTGTCAATGCATCATTATCTTTCGCGTTCTCACCCACCTTAATGGTGATGCCATCGAATGATGTGTATGACTTCATACATAACTTAGAACCTACGTTTTTATATAATTTATGGCCAGAACGAAGACTACTACGAGGGAGCAAACTTGGAATAAACGCGACAACTATATATTGAAGATGTTTGTGTGGCAGTTATATAATAGATTACACACTATCGAATTATTCGCAGTCTATGCATATATGCGTTTGGTAGAAACACGTTTCGTCGTTAAGAAATTGAAAACGAGCGATCTGAAGTTTGTTCAATTTTAGTAAATTTAACATCTTTAATTTTATCAATCATCCGGTTGACGTGGTCTTGTGTGATTATCATGCATTGTTCACACATGACGCGCCCCTTGTGTTCGACCAACAATGGACCTCCCGTGCCGACGACTGCCCTAATAATATCAAGCATGTTTCTTAATATCTCATTCACCTCGATTGACTTAGGCAATAAAAATATCTGTTTAAACTAGGTATGAATAATAATTCAGTTGTCATAGAAACACCTCCTAAAACACCTAACAGTCCAGTGCGCGTCATACAAAATGTGAGCCCGGATATTATCAGGCGTCAAAGTTTGAATAACCTCAGGCGTATGCGAAGAGAACTGATGTCTTTTGCTAACGCGGGGTTTATAGGTCGAAGAATTGATTTCAACAACTCAAATAATCGTCCAAACACATCAAATTATATAACGAATAAAAAAAAGGTAAAAAATAATGCAAACGAAAATAATCGGACACGAAAAATTACATGGAAAAATATGAATGTGAAGAATCTTCCAATAGATCCAATCACGGCAAATGAATTCAATTACGGAGACAAAGCGGTAAAAATAAATAAACTGTATCTTTCGCCAACATCGTTTAGAAAGATGGCTCGCATGTCCATGACAAGTGCTATAAACGCAAACGGAAACATGGTTCTATTTAAAAATCCGATGACACGGGGCAATGTTAAAAAGGGTGATATTAAATTTGTTGTGTTAAAAAAGCAATAAACTAAAATTCACTAAATTATATGCACGTAGTGTTAAAGTCGAGTCCCACACTCACGCATAAATATAGGGTCACTCTACCAAACAAAAAAACAATCGATATAGGTTCCATGGATTCACCAGATTACACAGATCATGGGAATCCAAGGCTCATGCGTGCACACCTACTTCGTAAAGGTGCCGAGATACCCAGGGAAGTTCGAGTGGAAACAGACCTATACGAGATACACCGTGGCATGTTATATGCAGACACCAGTACTGAAGAAAACTGGAACGATCCCTCTCGTGCGGGGTACTGGGAAAGATGGGTATTATGGAGTTACCCATCGGTTGAACATGCTAAGTTATGGATGACGATGCGTAAAGGTATTCTATTCATGCCCACGGAAGAAATGTTGTGGTTTTGTGATGATCAAAAAATGCATTAAGCACCCGTTGACCCAAATCCACCAGCGCCACGTCCAGTTTCGTCGAGTGTATCAATCTCGTGTACATCCGGGGTTTCACACCTCTCTAAGACAAGTTGAGCAATTCTATCACCCTTCTTAATCTCAAACGGAACGTCCCCGAGATTAAAAAGAGCGACCTTAATTTCGCCGGTATAATCCGGGTCAATAACACCCGCACCCACGTGAATGCCATGCTTCACGGTGAGACCAGATCTCGGTGCAACTCGTCCATATACGTTCATCGGCAAAACAACTGCGACCCCCGTACCGACAAGACTTCGTTGCGAAGGAGACAATACAACCTCATCGACACTGTATAAATCGTATCCAACAGCACCACCAGAACCACGAGTTGGAACAATAGCATCTTGAACGAGTTTTTTCACACGGAGTTCAGACATTTACTTATAAGAGTCCGTAATCTTTATCTTAATTAAGGAATATACGGCTTAATTCATAAATGTGGTCCATCCATAACGCAGTCGTACGAGCCACCACTGAACCTAAAACGGATTACGATAAACTCAAAAAACGTATTAACCGCGCAACGCTCGGATATGGTAGCGCACTGACGTCCATGTATTTCATCACACATGGAGCAGAACAAGGTGTGTCTTCTACCATCGGTGTAGCAACCTCTTTCGCATACATCGCGCTACTCGAAAGACACGTGGATAATATAGAAAATTCACATTTTCAAAAACAGTTATTAGCTCCAATGGGAACTGCTATATTTGAAACCGTGTGGAATAGTGCACCTTTTGCATTTGATTTTGATTATGGAGCAACCTTCGTCGGATTTCTTGCATATAAGGTGGCGCTATTGAGTGTCGTGTACGATGAAGTTCGGAGGATGTTGGTGTTAGGTGATAAGGAAGATTAAATTAAAATGATTATTATTTAACGACGCGTCGCGGACCGATATCGAGGCGACCCAAGTTCTTAATTTTACCGGTCACGATATATTCATCGATCTTGTTCGCAATGCCCCTGCCGATACCCAGTACCTTGTGGGGTCCTTGTGAAATCTCAGTTCCATTCGTGACTTCAAAGTTGAGTTTTCGAATAGCCTCTGCACCCTTCTTGTAAGCCTCGCTTTTGTGAGTATCTTTCTCCACGCACGCGAGTAAATCCAATTGTTCCGCGATATTCTCATTTGTAGTGAATGTCTTGAATCTCTTAATTTCACCGGTTTCAAGAAATTCATTTATTTTTCGGATGACACCTTTCCCGATACCCGGTAGGTGAGCGATTTGCTTACCATTGCTTAATTTGAAATCGAGATGATAGATGATATTGGCCGCTCGTTCATACACCGATTTCTTGTATTCATGTTCTTCCTCTTGAGCGAGGTCATCAAAAGCGTCCGTGAGGGGTAAGTTGTAGCAGACAAAGTAATCATCCGATTCAGATTCAGATTCAGTTTCCGTTTCCGTTTCATATTCAGAGTCGGATGCGACGGACTCGTTGTCACTCACTTCAGCGTAGTGAAGCATTGTTTCATACTCCAGGATAGCCTTTTCTTCTTCACATTTGTGGAAACGCTCTTTGAGTTCGGCGTTCTCCTTTTCAAGGTTGGCGATGTAGGTGGCGATAGATTGAGAGTTCATGTTTGATTTTAAGTCAATTGATTATTCATGGCGGTAAACACGACTTAGGTTTTTTTTGTGTGTTTAATTTAAGATGTCTGCGCTTCGTAGATCCACGCGGACTAGGGCACAGCCCAAGACTAATAAAAATACGCAAGTTGTGGTAAATAACAACAAGCCCAAGGCTACTAAAAAGACGCAAGTTGCAACAAAAGCGAGAAAACAGGATCAAACTAAAAAAACTAAACCTATCAAAAAAATTGATATTATGAAAAATATTGAAAATAAAAAATTTATGAAATTGGCTTCTTTATATCAAATAATGGAAGACACACAAATTCAAAGAAATATTAAAGGTGGTCGTTACGGGGGTGAACTATTATCTCTTATAAATCAACAACAGGAAGCCATAGAAAAACGTACAATAAAAATAGAACAAAAAAAATTTACTTTTAAAAATGATGATATTAAATTAGATTTTTTAGTATTATTGTGGTTGGATATGTCTCATGATGCAACCGTGGTAAAGGGACTCACGGAACATAAACCACCAAAACCAATATATTATACATTTAGAGAGTTTTTAGACTTAAAAATATCAAATATATTGGTACCAAATACACCTAAAATTAAAATTACAGAATTTATTTCTAAACTAAACGAGACGGGTGCAATCGATTATAATACTAATAATTCTAATATAGTAGATATTACTGCTAAACCAGGATTCGAAGTTAAACTAAAAACGAATTTTGAAAATTTATTCGACTTAAATGATATATTGAAAGCAACTTCTAGTGAATCTATAGGAAAATACTTAAAAAACAAAAATAATCCAATTTATATATCCGTAGACCAAGAATCGGATAAACAATCACCCATATCAACTTTAATAATAAAAAGTAAATATGATATTAAAAGAAGTAATGGTACTAAAAAGAGTTTGTATGGAATTAAGTCTCTCGTAACTTTAGCAAATATAATAGACCCGGGTGCAATAAAGGGTAAAAAGGGAAGCTTGTTAAAAGACGTGAGTCAGCTTTTTGAAAGACCTCCTAGAGTATTTAGTACCTTTGTAGATATAACAAAATTTGATTTAGATGGAAAAATAATAGAAATAATACCAAGTTCAGCTACCTATGGCAAGTATGACCTAAAAATAGGTACTAAAATTGTAGAAGGGGGGAAAACTAAAGCAAAGGCTCAAGAAAAAAACGATAAGCTTCTTAAAATATCTAAATTCTGTGGTGATTTCCTACAAATATTAAGTGTAGCGGCGGCACAAAAAACTATAAATTGTACCGTGGGAACAGGTGATGCTATGATGGCGACTATGTATCTGTTTATACAAAAACATGTATTGGAGGAACCAAACCCACGAATAGTATTTGATACGTCTTACCACTCGGGTAGATCTAATATTATAATATGTGGATTTTCTAAACAGTTTATACCAAATTACGTTAAAAATAAAGCTATATCTCCATCTAACAAGACGGGTGTTACTAGACCGATGCGCGAAACCAACTATAATAAAAACGCTAATAAGTCAGTACCAAAACCATTGAATGCCCAAAACCAGAAGCCGACTGGCTCCGTTAAACAACGCACACCTCAAAATAAGCCACAGGGAGCCAAAAGACAGAGGACGCCAAATGTAAATGTAAATGTACCAGTGGCCAAGAAAATGAAAAAAACCACCCCCGCCCTTAGGGCTGCGCCATCTCGAAACAATACAGCTGAAATGAAGCGCCCCAATTCGAATGTATCTCAGCGTAAGAGACTGAGACCTACTACAGGTAGTGCCGGGTCTTCTTCCGAAAGACGAGTCAGACAAAGAGTATCCCCGGGTAATCGGTCGTCCGCAGCTAAAACGAATAGAAGCCCCAATTCCGTTACCCAGAGTCGTTCAGGTACTGGAAAAGTGGAAAGTATCATTCGGACCAAGAGTCCCGAAAGTGTCACGCGAACCAAGAGTGCTAAATTTGAAAGTGTTACTCGAACTACGAGTGCGAGGCCAGCCACATCAAATAGCGCCAGGTCTAACCAAACGAGAGACTAAATCCTTATCCGCCGTGTAATACGTCTTTCCTTTCATCACAAAACTATGCACTCTCGCATACGCCCACGCCTGTGGAGAAGCGCCCGGTCGGTGCCCGGTTCTCCACGCGGCGAGTCCTCGATCGTACACGGTTCTCAGTGTCTTCAATGGTATCTTCGTCGCTTTCGCTATTTCGGGAAGGGATTTTGCGTTCGGGTACTTTTCACGGAATCGTTTCGTGTACGAGGACGTACGAGTTTTCACGTTCTTATCGGTAGAGAATTTAGTGTACGTTTTCTTTTTCATTTTCATGTATCTAGTTTCTACGTCTTTGAGTGTATTGAGCCCTCTGAAATATTTAAGGGGTGCATATATGGGACCCTTCGTTTTACGCAGTTCGCGAACTTTCTTAGATATTTCCTGATCCGTGAGGGCCATCTTAATTATTACATATAATTTTAATCTAACCAATCGTAATCTTTCGAACCCAACTTTATTGTACACCCATCACATCTACGACATTTCATGTATGTGTCCAGTATTGGATTATAAATTTTGCATTTATCTCTACACATGGGACAGTTATATTCCTCTTTTATTTGCTTTTTTAATGCATACTTAACTGGACGCTTCGTCCTGGAATCACTGTGTAATTCCATACCCTTCCACATCAAGAAATTGGCCGTGATGATCTTAGTCATATCTTATTTTCCGAAAAAAATAATGACGTCGTTGATATTTTCAAATACTTTGTCACCAAAACGAAGTCGACCAGTATCAATACAGTAATGACCCCGTATACCTTTATATGAAGCCTTGTGAAACATCTTAAAATATTAATTATTTTGTTTTGACTTAGTTAAACAAAAAGGTCTTATAATCGTTAAGATGAGTCTCGAGATAATCACGGGCAACATGTTTTCTGGTAAGACGTCGGAGCTTATCCGGCGTCTTAAGAGATACAAGGTTATGGGTAAAAAGATATCAGTCATAAACTCTACAAAAGATACGAGGTCAAATGATGATGTGATTCATACACACGATGACGTAAATTTTAATTGTATAAAAGTAAACCAACTCTCGGATACCCTCTTAGACAAAGGATTCTGTGAATCCGAAGTCGTAGCCATAGACGAGGCGCAGTTTTTTATGTGTCTCACAGATTTCGTGAGGATGTGCCTCTTTCTTAAAAAGACGGTCATCGTCGCTGGTTTGGATGCAGATTACAAACAAGACAAATTTGGGGAGATATTAGACTGCATACCCATGGCTGATAGCGTTACGAAATTATCTGCGTTATGTATGCGTTGTAAAGATGGAACACCCGGGCCATTTACTAAACGTATCGTAGATACACGAGAAATTGAAGTGATCGGTGGTTCAGATGCATACGAAGCCGTGTGTAGAACACACCTGTTAGCTTAGAACCTTTTAATGTCTAAAATGACTACAATTCTTCTATCATCCGTGGTCTTCTCAACCTTATGATACCTCGAATGATCGAAAACAAAATCTTCTCCCACCTTGTGCTCGTGCGTCATATATTCAGTATCAAGTGTACTCGTACCCTCGAGTGTTAAGTGGTATCGCAGGTATAAATTGTGCTCGGCGCGGTGGGGTGGTATGGTGATTGGTCCGTCCATCACTGCTATCATTCCACCAGCGACACATGGAATCATGTCTATGCGCTTCTTTATATAAGGGATATCAGAAAGTTTGTAGTAGTAGTATTTTTCTGTTTTTTCAAACCATGCATCATCGTCGTGGAAATAGTGTTTCTCAAGTGTATCCATTTTATGCAGGAATGCGTCTCTTAGTTCTTTGTGATAGAGTTTAAGTATGTATAATCCACCAAAATCATTAGAATAATAAAATGGTTGGTGAAATAACACGTCCATCAGAGTGTTGCGCATACCAACGAGTGGTCTGAGTGGTTTGCGAAAATACAGGCGATCTATCGGATTCTTAAAATAGTCAAAGGCTACTAACACGACAGGGAACAGAACACATTTCATTATTTTCTCCATGTATAATAAATGCCAGGTTATAAAGGAAAGGAATACTACGCACCAGAACCAACTGACGAGGTCGATACACTCGACAAACGATTCTTCATGGGTCTCACTCGAACACAAACTGGTTTGATCGCACCACCCGTGATATATTTCACTATGGTACTTCTTGCTGTCATCATGGCACTCCCAGCCGTCTATAAGAAGCGACCAGGTCTTCTCATACCACTCGCCATTGGACTTTACATCAATGGAATTCACTTGTACCACCACTACGCACTATTGAAAAAATAAATTAAAAGTGTATATTAATAGAATGTTCCTATCCAAGGTTTTCGCAAACTTGATATTCCAGTCACTCGTGACATACGGCTTTGCGAAGGCTACCATAGAAGATCCCCAAATGAGCGAGGCGTTCGCGAAAAATGCACTCACGTACATGATAGCGTGGTTTATCGCGCTTCTCATGTTTGCATTCAGTAAAAATATCATCACTCGGTTCACACTCTTCACCGCCATGTCTGCCGTTGCCGGTATGTTCCTGGGTACACAAGGTAACACCAACGCGAAAGAAGCTCTACTCGATGCGGTCACCATTTTCATCGCCATGTTTACGCTCGGTGTGGCAACACACATGTTAGGCTATGACCTCCAGTCGCTCGGCTCGATTCTGTTCATCGCGCTCATGGGTTTGATTTTGTTAAGACTCTTCTCCGGAAAAAAATATTCGGAGCTCGTCGTACCACTATTCGCAGTCTTCGTCGTGTATGATACCAATAACATACTGAGACGCAACTATGAAGGTAACTTTGTGGGTGCATCATTTGACTATTTTGCGGATATTCTTAATTTGTTTAGTGGATTGCTGAATAATGAATAAGCCTATTTCTTACCAACACTGAAAAATCTCGTCATTTCTGGAAAATTAAAAATAAAAAAAATTATTTTTTTCTACGCTTTCTTCTTTGAAAAGTTTCGGAAAAAATAAAAAAAGTTTTTTGTGTTTTTAAAAATGAAAAAACATGGTGTTGCTTCGCAATTATTCTCGTCTTTTGATTTGAAATCCTGTATATCCCTACATAAAAGCGAAATTCAAAAAAAATTTCGGATGTTAATAATAATGAGGGTCACACTCAAGAAAAGTCCGATCCGTGATAAGAAGTACCGGGTCACTTTTCCGGACGGAGATCATGTAGACTTTGGTGGCAAGGGGTACACGGATTATACCATACACAAAGATCCCATGCGTATGCGTCTCTATGTATTACGACACGGTGGCGGAGACACACGAAAATTTAGTGACCCACAAAAGGTACACCAGAGAATGTCTAAAGTGAGTAAGAGCAAACTCGAGGATTGGGGAATCTCGGGTTTGAGGACTGCGGGTTTTTGGTCCAGGTGGCTTCTATGGAGTGAACCAGACCTACGTGACGCAATGCGCTTCATGAAAATGCGCTTCGGACTAAATATAAAATATACGTAAATAACAGATGTTACCAGCTTTGATCCTTCCTCTATTGAATGTACTCGGTATAAACGTATTTCCGGGACAAGACGCATGGAGTCCAACGGTTCCGTTCGATAAAAATAAACACTATTCCGTGTCTGCATTATCTATACTTTGTTGTTGTATCATGATATCTAACGTGATGCGCAAAAAATTCATAGGATGGTGGGTCCCGGTACCAATGAAACCAGTTGGTTACGGTTCATTGGCGATATGTATAGCTCTATCTTTCCTCGTGACGTACGATACGTACCACAGGGCACTGAGCATGCTACCCAAATCGGAAGAAAAGAATGATTAGAAAAAGTTATCTGTTCGATACAATTTAGCGGAATAATCACCTGATTGTCCGAGTATATTCATAGTCTCGTTACCGTATATTTCTTGACACCCAATATCATCCATGCAATCTCTTTCACCCAAACTCACTGGAAGAGAGTACATCTGATCACCTGGTGTCACTGTGTAATAATGATATCTATCACGTCGTCCACGCACTTCCTTACCGTACAATGGCAGTGTCTCGTTGTTCTCACCAAGTAATACTCCCATCTGTTGGACGTGTTGTGGTTTATACTCCTTGATGGGTGGCGCTCTAAATTCACGCTCTACGGGAATTTGAACAGGTACGGCGACACGCTCGCGTGTGTGTACACGTCTTACGGGCTGAGGCTTCGTGAGTGTGTACAAGAGTATCAACAGTAAAACGAATATAGTGATGAGCATCACCGTGTGTCTAGTCTTTGCGTTCATTATTAGTAGTCATAGATTTTAATACTATGTCTTGCATTATTCGTACATGTTTTTGTGAATATACTTGTTTACTATGTTTCTTATCATTTTTAGTCACACGTTTTTTGGGTTCCTTATAATCCATTAAATTACAATAGCGTCTAATTTTTATCTAGTGATAATTGATGACTCGTTGTCCGCGCATGATTTGTAGTACACCCCCATGAATCCCATGGTCACCAATTTTAGGAACGTGGTTAATTTCAATCTTTCTTCCGTTTACGATTAGGAACTTCCTAGAGCTGGTCAATATAGACCGTTCGGTCACCATTTTGGTTCCGGACCCCCAACGGTAATCGTAAACTGGAGCGTAATATGGCATTTTGTGTTTAATTTATATATGAATTGATATGACTTAGGTTAAATCAATTCGCCCAAGTCTATATTGAACGAGCAACCAAAGACCAAACATTACTGTCTTTAATAAATTATTTGCATCGGTGTCATCCATCTTATATATGGGACCCATGATTCGTCCAAAGAAGGTTTCTTCCTTCGCGTTACCCGTGACATACATTTCCATCTGGGTCAATGCACACGTGTCATCGTTTACCGACCAATGGTAAAATATGAATGGTATCAGTATACTATACATTTCGAGTAGCTGCGTATTTTTCAGGAAAGGAATTACGAGCACTGCCATGAACAATACGAGATGGATGAGGAATATAATGTTCATCTATTAATATGGAACAAGAAAATATTGAAAATAACAGGATCGAAGGATTTCCAAAAGATATAGAAAAACCCGAAGCCCCAAAGAAATGGCACACACAACAGGAAAAGGTTCTCAAGGAATGGGGTGAGGCCGCGGCGTGTTACAGATACATGAACTATCAAGCGTTTCTTATGTTTCAAAAACTGAGTATGCGATTTACACTTCCTGTGATCGTACTTTCGACTGTCACTGGTACAGCAAACTTTGCACAAGAACAATTTCCAATTAGTATTCGTTCCTCTGTACCGTCTATCATTGGTGGTCTCAACTTAATCGCGGGTATTATTGCGACTATCATGCAATTTCTCAAGATTAATGAATTGATGGAGAGTCATCGTTCCGCGTCACAATTGTACGGAAAACTGTCTCGTAGAATCAGACTGGAACTTAATCTCCCACTCGTGAATAGAACGCTTGATGGCTCAGATATGGTTCACGATTGTCACCAGGAAATGGACCGTCTCATTGAACAGAGTCCACCCATACCCAGAAAGGTTCTATCCGACTTCGAGAGAGAATTCCCCGATGATAAGATATTCACAAAGCCAGAAATATTGCACGTGCACCCAATTTTACCTTTCAAAGCGATTAAAGAGTATTCCATCATGAGTCTTCTTAAAGACCCAAAACAACGAAATCTAACCGAAGACCAACTCAAAGATGAACTCGATGAATTGCGGGGGCGTGTTATGCCCGGTAACAAAAAGATTCCCGACGACCCCCTGAAAGCTTCGGGAATACGAAGAAGGCCTGCCCCGACGGGTGACTCTATTCTTAAAATGACCGATACCCCACCCAAAAAAATAACTCAAGAGCCTGACATAGAAACGGGTGAGATAGAGTATACGGACGAAGAAGTCGTAGAAGAAGAATAATTAAACACACGAGTTGCGATGAATGCAACCAGAATAAATAAAGTTAAATTAAAGAAACCAAAACATAATAAGTAAGGAACGATCTTCCTTCTGATAGGATCAATAATTCTAGATTGAAGTGCATCATTTTCAAAAATAATATCTATAGCCTGATTAGTGAGATCATCATTCTTCGCCATGGACGCATTTGTTAAAATACATCGACAAAAAAAGGTTCAAAATGACACGCTCCATCACAAAGAAATAGACCGACTCAAACAGCTCATATCACGGGGTAAAAATGTGATGCTATGCGGTGCTCATGGTTTTGGTAAAACGTTCATATTGAATGAAGTTTTAGATGAATTAAACAGCATAGAAATGCCATATAATTATAAAGCATCCGATGAACTCAAGGGTTCAAATATGTGCATTTTTTTAGAAGATTACAGACATGACGTCATGGCACAAAGGCACCTCATAGATTATGTATCCGATGGCGGTCGTGTATCGAATGGTTCTTTTGTCGTGACATCTAAAAATGTATTTCTCTTACCGAATTTTGAACTCATCATAGTACCCAAAAGAACGCCCACCGAAATAGCGTCATTGAAACCAAACGAGCCCAATGCATATTCGGCGGCCGTAAAGTGTAAAGGGAACATATATAACTTTTTTGATTATATTAATTTTTCGGACGAGAAAGATATATTCACAGAACCAAAAGATATCGCTATAACACTTCTATGTAAAGAAGAATCACGTGACGATATAAAGACATTACACGAACATGGTCATGTGTGGGGTATGATTCACGAAAATTACGTAGACTCTGAAGGTGTAAACGCCGCACGCATATCACACGCACTTTCCGATGCAGATCTATACGATTCGAGTATATATAACGGTGACTGGACTTCGATGTGGTATTTCATAAACTCTGTGTATAACACACCAAAGGAATATCTAGGTGAACCTCTTAATGAAAAAACAATAAGACCGGGTAGCTTTTGGACAAAGTATGGTAATTATAAAATGAGGTATCAAAAATACAACAATATACGGCTCAGAACTAGAATGTCGCATCAAGAACTTGGACTTCTACGAGATTATGCGAGAATAGGTGATATAGAAAAATACCTAAGTTGTGGTCTTACCGCTCAAGATTTTGACGTCATAAATCACTTGTGTGTGGGTAACAAACTCAAACCGAGGGAGGTATCTCAAATTAAAAAGAAAATAAAAGAACTTAAAAGTTAAAACCTTTACATAAAAGAATAATAATGGACGTCAAAGCCATCTTTCATAAAGTGAAACCACTGTTCGAAAAGTACAAGAACGATGAACATATTGAATTTGAAATTAGAGTTGGTAAATTCAACACTGGTGCATTCGATACAGACGTCGGTGCACAAGGATTTAACACCATTCTTGATGGTCTTAGAAAATATGATGGCTGGGAAAGGGTTGTGAACACGACAGAAGAAGTCTTTTATCGAGAAAGTGATAATCTTCGTATCTCTATCGATGAGAATACATCCGAAGAAAAGATTGTTAAAAAGACTCGTGTACACAACGAAGATTTTAAGAAATTGGGTAACGCCCCGTATGATATCCGTTTCGGTATTTCTGTAGAAACACCCGTAGATGATTATGAAGGTGAAATGGACAAACGCAAGACGAAGCGCCGTCTTTCCTTCATTCGGAAAAATTTATCTATCGATGTCACGGCTGTCACCGGCGATGTAGAAGACATGGACACGGAAGACCCAAATGTCTATCAAATTGAGATGGAAATCATAGACCCGAAACTTGTGAAGGATGATAATGAACTATTTAACATTCTTCATAAGGTGAAGGACTTATTTAATATATTGGATAGTAGTAACTAATGATCCGAATACTTGTAATACTGATCGTTTTGTATTTCGTTTTCTTTGCCGATTATAGTAATGAAAATGTGGGTTCTATGGGTTATAAATCCAAAAACTTCCACATGTCACATGGGATGTCCCGACAAACTCTCGAAAAAATGCGCGCGGGTGGTCTTTCCGAAGAAAGTCTTAAAGAATTCATTATGATGGAAGACAGATTACTTGAAATAGAACGAAAGTCAGTGTGTTCCCATACTGCACGTTCGTTTGAATCTATCGGTGTATCTGACCAAATCAAAAAGCGGTTCCCCGGGTACGATTTTTCGTATCACACCAAACATATTAAGCAAGCTTCTGAACCAGAAAAGCTTATAAATAAAAGTATCACTTGTTCTTAGCCAAATTAGCCCGCGTCTTTTTGTACTTTTCAATAAATTTCTTAATTTGAGATTTTGTTGGATTTTCTGTTAATATGTAATTCACGACAACATTTCCGTGTTTTCCATATTCATTCTTTATAAGTTTCTTCTTATATTCCACCGCCCGTGTTTGTTTCCATTCAGATACCAAATTTCTTTTTATATCATTCGCCGGCATTTTTCGAAGGACACCCATTTTATTTGTGATATTCTTTTCCTTTGACGCATTATTGAGTAAATTTGACATTTCACGTACATCCTTGTTTATGTTCATTATTTTACCATATTTTTTAATCCATCTAGGACCATAGAGCTTTATTATATCGTTCTTTATACCAGAGTTGTTTAATTTTCGTTTTTTCTCGATTGCGCCTATTTTAGCTTCTCTTTTAATTTCGGCATTAAGCGCTTTATTCGCGCGGATGGCCTCACCGGCGTTTCTTTTGTCTTTAGTGTTTTTCAATTTGAGTTTTTCACATAAAATCTTTATTGTATCTGTATTGTTTACTTCTACACCTTTAGACATGGCCATGGCGACAAGTTGTTCCTTTTTGTAGCTAATACACGGTTTATCCTCCACCTTAAAACTCTCGTTACCCAGAGAAAACTGTTTAATCATTCCACACAGCTTATCTTTTTTGTTTTTGTCTTTGGCATTAACAACACCGAGCTTCTTCGCCATTTCTATGAGTGTCGATTTAGTTAAATCTTCACATTTCTTCTTTCCTATCATGAGTTTTCCATTTTTACCATATGTTATTTCTTTCGTGTTCTTTGGTGATTTTCTCGTTGACTTCTTTTTGGGTATTTTATAGCAACACTCGTCACCTTGTGGATTCTTTTTAGCTTCAAAACCAGTCTTACACGGTGGTCGTCGCGCTTTAGGGCACGAAGATGCATTCATCTTCTTCTTGGGGTGAACGACTCGATTAGGTACATTCACGGAAATATTTATTTCACCTTTAGTGTTGAGCATCTCAAACAAATCGCGAGCTTTTCTATAGGCATCATTTAAGTCTTTTGGGTTTTTAGCACCGGACACTTGAACCGCGCCACTCTTTGCTATGATATATTTATGTTCTTTGTATGTAACATACATCATAGGTGAAAGCTCTGGGTCATAAGTAGAAAGAAATCCGTATCCACGCGACCGTGCACGAAGTCTATTCATATCACGGACGACACCGTTAATTCTAAATTGACCACTCAAGTTGTTGTATTCAAACGGGTTGTAGAAAAATGTTGGTCTTCTCGTGTAACTCTTAACCATGAATCGCCGTATGAGTTCGGGTTGATTTTCTATTTCGTCACCCTTTCCTATGAAGCCACCCGAGAATCGAATCTTTCCATTTTTATAAAAATTCACAGTCCCACCATTTGTTTCGGTTCCATTTGTAATAGAAAACTTAATCTGGACGGTAAAAAAATTAAGATTTATATCCCCCTTCTTACCATACTCTCTCGTGTGTGAGAATCCAGTTTTGAATCTACCATAGACACCTACTATGTCTTTTGTGGTTATATAAAGACCCTGGCCGATGGACGTTTTATCGAGGGGTTTATTCTTAAGAATATATTTCAAATCAACGCGCGATTCGGCATCAAACTCCTTGTTCACGGTCGCATTGAACATTCCTGGGTTAAGACCGCTTAAAACGAGGCGCGTAGGCGAACGTGGTGGTGTGTTACTATTTGATAAAAATTGCGCAAACTCACCCATATTTTGATTATTTATCATCGAGTTCTGTAACCTCTTGGGGAAATTGGTAGAACTCGATCTCTGTACATTCACACCCGAATTATTAATGAAATTCCGGAGAGACTCGGGTCTATTCATATCTAATATATGTTCATATTTTTATTACACATCAGATTCGTTGGACATGAGCATATCACTCACTATATCTAAACCAAATATGAATGGTTGCACACTAAACGGCACACCATTATACATTGCTGTGTGCTGACGCACTTCTATGTCACGCTGACTGAAAGGTCCGGCGTAGAAATCTTGGTTGAAACGCGGCTTGCCGAGGTTATTCGCCGTACAGTGTTCGTTAAACTTTTCCACGAAAATCTTTTGTGGACAGCACAGCTCGGGGTTGTATTTCATACACGGGGACTGTAGGAAGTTCTCGAGAGTACTGGATACGGTTGCCACCTGTCTCTGTACATCCTTGAAATATTGGGGAACAACGTTCCAAATATCTTTGTTTGCGTACTTTTGTGAATATTCAAGGTATGCGCGAATACACTTCTGTAAAATCACTGGAATTTCGCTCTCGAGCTTCTTTTCGAGTGTCGGGTCTGCATCTTTCACTTGTTTACCAAAGTTCCAAGTCAAAATACGACGAAGAACACTCCCCGAATTATCCTTCCAACTCGGAACTTCATTACCACCGAGAATACCTGGTACCTTCCACGTCATAGTTTTCGCTTTTTCGTGTTTAATCGCACAAGATACTTGTTCGCCGGATACGATAGACTGGAATTCCGCTTGTTCGAGTGAAATATCATTTTTAATTTCGGGAGAAATGAAAACAAATGCATCGTAGATAGAAGACAAACCAAATTTCTTTTCCACGTTGTTCGAAAGTGTCCGGACGTCATCTACGTCATAAAAGTGTGCAAATGCTTTGGTGATGAGAGTAGACTTACCGGAACGCGCGATACCCTTCAAGAATGGAATGACTTGCCAGCCGTCCATGTCACCCACGTCAAAGCACAAACGCCCACCCATGATGTACATCCACTTTGATACTTCCCCATCAAACTTTTGGTAATCTAGAATAGATTGAAAGTAGGGTGTGGGTATGTCTTCCCATCTCTCAATGTGACTGTAATCTTCTAATTCGGTATCAAAATACTTGCAACTTACGATGGCTTGATCTAAGTTTTTAAATTCCTTCGAATCGTACGTATAAAAATCAGTTTGATATAACCCCGTGGTTGCAGACCAACTCTTACCGACAAAGATACCGTTTTTGAATGACCACACATGTCTATTCCGTTTAATTTCAGGAAATTGCATGTCGTTACAGTTTGATAAGTGTCGAATTACATCTGAATACGCAGAGCCTCTACACGATAGATTTTTCCATAGTTCAAATTCGGTTTCTTTCTGTGCGACACTGTATACATAGTCTTGAATTCTCTGCTCTTGCTTCCATGCACGCGTGTCATGACCATCATCTGTTCGGATCTGTCTGCAACAGTGACCTTTATAGCGTTTGATGTTATTCTCATAGAGCTTTTTTAGAACAGTAAGAATAGCCTGTTGATACGGACTCAATTCTTCCATAGAAGATGGGAGTGTAGAACACCTAAAAATAGATGGGTCTGTTTCTGGGTTAATAGGAATGTACGTTGGGTTGTTAATGCGTTCATAAATGCGAGTATGTCTAAACACAATCTGCCAAGCATCATCTACCTGATCTATCAACCGATTGATGCGCATCGAGATCTTCATATCATCACCATCATCGAGGTCTAGAATCTTGAGTGCATCGGCGCGATGATACAACTGTCCTAATTGAAGATTCATTCGTTGATGTTTCGCTGATATACTTTCGATATCAATATTTACCATAGGTAATCCGGACTCCGGGTTCAATTGATTGGGCGTAAAAAAATTTTTAAAACCCAGTTGAAAGGAAACCGCTTCATCCTCACGACGGAGAATGTCCCACATGTCTTCCAATTGGGTCAAAAAGTTCATGAGCTGTTCTGGATTAAGACCCTGAATCATATTAGACCACGTAATCTGATTCGTCTCTTCTGGGTCGGCATCCTGGTTTATGAAATGTGTCTCCAACATTACAAAGCTCCTTATCTTACCTTTGAGTTAATTTTCTAAGTAGATTTTTGCATCTGAGATAGTATTTTTACCATAATTCTATTTTGCATCTCGAGTTGTTTAGAGATGTTCACCAGGGCAGTACACACAGTATCACCTTCTTCCGAGGCAAAAAGGGAGCCTGCGATGTTCGCGATTTTCATGATGGCGTCGTCTTCCAAAAAATCAGCGAGCTCATCTTCATCTTCATCTTCATACATTTCCATGGGTTGACTTCCATCCTCATCGATCGCGACACCGACATCCGATTCGGTTTCATACTCAGATTCGGATTCGGATTCAACGACGTCGAGTGGCTTTGTCTGTTCAGGCTGAGTCATGGTATACAGTACACCAGGAAAAATCAAACTGAGTTTTTTCGCGAAATTATTTTCTTGGTATATAGTACAAAAACTCTCAGAATGGCCGGTGGTCTTATGCAACTCGTCGCCTACGGTGCCCAAGATGTCTACTTGACGGGCAACCCAAAAGTCACTTTCTTCCAAGCCGTGTACAAGCGTCACACGAACTTCGCGATGGAAAACATCGAACAAACTGTCAACGGTACCCCAGGTGCCAACGGTCGCGTTTCCGTTACCATCGCGCGCAACGGTGACCTTGTCGCCGACATGTACATCGAATCCGTCGCGGGTGCCACCGCGGGTACCGATGATGCCTGGTTGGCCGAGCGCATGGTCAAGGATGTCGAACTGTCCATCGGTGGACAGCGCATCGACAAGCACTACCAAAAGTGGTGGCGTTTGTACTCGGAGTTGTACCTTGACGAAGCCAAGAAGTCCAACTACGGTAAGATGACCACCGCGATCGAATCCGGTAAGAAGATCTTCTTGCCACTCATCTTCTTTTTCAACAGAAATCCCGGATTGGCGTTGCCTTTGATTGCCCTCCAATACCACGAAGTCCGACTTGACTTCGACTTGAGCGGTGAATTCTCCAACGTTACCAACGGTAGCTTCAAGGTGTGGGCCAACTACATCTACCTCGACACCGAAGAGCGCCGCCGATTCGCGCAAAAGGGTCACGAATACCTCATCGAGCAAGTGCAACACACTGGCACCGACTCCGTCACTGCCGGTACCGAAGTGCAAAAGCGCCTCTCGTACAACCACCCAGTCAAGGAACTCGTCTTCTGCTTGGATGACGGCACCGACACCTGGAACACCTCCAACGCGGCGCCAACTGTCACCGCGAACGTCCTCCGCTCCGCG
>Ga0098051_1000332_pt1 | contig 19503 bp, 14 predicted proteins | sample 14BtaG_FD_77069 | JGI IMG/M metagenome (GOLD analysis project Ga0098051, IMG submission 77069) | Marine viral communities from the Subarctic Pacific Ocean - 14B_ETSP_OMZ_AT15311_CsCl metaG | ecosystem: Environmental > Aquatic > Marine > Oceanic | place: Pacific Ocean | collected 2015-01-18 | reverse complement strand
CCATTCAAGCGCTTTACTAATAATAGGTAATTCCTTGCAAAAAATATCTTTACAACGGTAAGCAACCCTTTGATGTTCTAGTTGAGTACCTTTATCAGTACGCAGTTCAATGTAGTGAATCCAGCTTCTAACACTTCCAGCCATGTATAAACGGCTTGGAGTAGCGAGAGGAAGGACATCTCTTGCTGATTCTTTAGCGATACCGTTACTTACCATCTCTCTGTAAAGGTCTTGAGACTCTTCAAACAGCTGCCCAATGCGTCGGTAATACATTTGGGTAGTTTCTAGGGGCAAATCATCGTGACTTGACTGTCTGTTTTTTGTATCTTGCCTACGGAGCTTAGGAACAACGGGATAACCAAGCTCTTTAATGTCTGCGTATCGCTGGCTGAACTCTTGAAAAGAGAAGCTTCTGTGCCTGAGTAGTTGAGCAGCAATAGACCTAGTGGTGTTGATCTCTAGCACTAGGTGACACATCTCAAAAGGAGACCAATGCTTGTGCTTAATGAGATAACGAATCAACCTTTCTTGATCTTTTTCTTCTCGCTGACTCTTAGGGTTGCTAACCCTAGCCATATAAACAATGAGATTCTCTGCGTCTGGAGTCTTAGTGATCAAAGAGATCCGATCTTGCGTAATGCTCACTAGTACTGGTTTAACGGCTTTAGAAGCTTAATACATATTTTTACCAGGTGGTTAACCAGTGGTAAAAGATAACCGTAAAAAACCTTTAAAAAGAAACCGTTTAAAACCGTTTTAAAACCGTTTTAAAACTCTTTATAAATAATTATAACCATACTGGTTAAGGGGTGTGTTTTTGTTGTGCCGGTTAAGCAGCTGTAAACTAGGCGTAAGTACCTAAACCGGCCGTATGGATGACGAGGGCTTGATGCCGTTTGAGCTAAACGGTCGTGCTATTCAGTTGATTCTTAAGTCTGTGTCATTTCATCTTGAGAAATGGCCAGGTGGTGATGCTCAAGAGCAGCAGGAGCTGATGGATATGAAGCTTTTGTTTACTGCAGCTAACCTAGAGTTTCAGTTTCGCTCTGAGTAGCCTCTGTAAGCCCCTAGAAGGCTGTTTAACCACCTGTTAGGTGTCCTACAGCCCAATCCAGTTAGCGCCTCCTCCAGACGCTCCTAGGGCCTTCTGAAGGTCTTCAAGGCTTTGAGCGTAACCAATAGCATCAATGCTCAAGCCTTGATCACCTTGGATAAACCTCCGTTCAAGCTCCCACTGTTCTGCGTAACGAGCATCCATAGCTTTCTTTTCTGTGGTTGCCATGGACTGCGTAAAGTAGTGGACTGCCATTGCAAGGGCATCTAGGCGGTCATCATGCTTGATCGAGTTCTTTTCCTTTGTTATACGGGTCAACTGCCAGAAAAGCTGGTATTGCGATCTAGTTTCACCTGGATAGCATTCCGTGGATCTCAGATCTTCTGCGATTATGTCAGTGTCAATCATGAGCCTGTGTTGGTTCATGACCGGCTCAAGGGTGTCAATAATCCTGACTTCTTTCTGTTTGTTGTGTCGGACCTCTTCGATGGAGCAGGGATAGATGGTGCCCAAATAGCGCTTCAGAAGTTCGCTGAACATACCGAGGCCAAGGTTGCTTTCAACGATTATTTGTTTGACCTCATACTCTTTGGCGAGAAGAGCGAGCTTTTTAAGGTTCGGCTCGCTGTAACCGCCTCTAAGGCCCCCAGAAGCAAGGAGAAACAGATTGCCGTTAAGGTAGGCCACTACGGCGTACCCAAGCTCGTCAGAGCCCCTTCCAGAGGGGTCTACGGCCATAACTACACCCGTATAGTCAAGAAACTCCGAACCAATTTGAGCAGGTTTGTAAAACAGATCACCATGCAGCCCAACGGACGGTAGATCCAGTGCTTTATCACCGTTAGCCAGCCAAACCACTTTGTCAGGGCCTTGCTTACGGTTTAAACGAAACACACAAAGGTCACGCAGCTTGAGTGGGTATTTCTCCTCATCACTCAGGCTGATGTCCAGCAGAAACTGCAGGTTAAACGTTGATTTACCGATTGATTGCTGTCGAGCCTCCAGCTCTTCCCAACCAAAACGTCCGGGGTCTACAGGGTGACCAGCCAAGCTTTTATCATCAGCAAGGTCTGTACAAAGCTTTGGAGCTAGCCGATCACCGTAGTAGTTTTTGTGCTTCTTAGCTGTGGGATACAGAGCAGGCCAGATACGGCATTTGTAACCAGCAAGCTCTAGCTTTGCGTAAATCGAATCTTGCGTGTGTGGAGTACCGAGAAACACGATCTCACCACCAGGCTTGATCACCGAGTCAAACTCTTTGATTGATTCCCGTAGTTTGTCTCTGATCAGTTGCGTTTCGCATGACTGCGGGGTCTCTACGTCATCAGCAACAATTAGATCTGCACGAGAACCAGTGATCTGGCCAAAGATGCCGCTAGAGCGCACTGACGGGCTCTGGTCAGGCTTTGCTCCGTAGACATCAAACGCAACCTTTGAGAAGCGTTGGGTATCGCTAGGAAACAAGTCTTTGACCATAAACCAGTTACGCAGCAAGTCGTGGCAAAACACTGAGAAAGCGTCTGCACGGTCTTGTGCTGCAGAGATCACCAACACCTTTGTGTCTGGGTCTCTACGCAGTCTCCACAGCACGTAACCAGCTGTTAGGAACGATTTACCGCAGCCACGGTACGCCATAATGATGCGGCGATCAGGACCGTGCTGCAGGTAGTCAGCTAGTTGATATTGGACTGGAGTAGGACTAGGAAGCCGCAGGTAGTGCCAGAGGTGTGTAGCAAAGACTGGAAAACTAGCTACAGCTTCCTTAATTATCTTTTCAGTCTGTAGGTTCTTTCTTGGCACGGCCTGCCCACTTAATTACGTGACTTAGGTTGTTTTGTAACACCAAAGTCATTTTGACGAACTCTAGCGCCAATTCCTGTAGCTCTTCTCTAGGGACATCAGGCAGCTCCCGCTTCATACGCTCTAGGCGCAGTTGCTGCTCCATTGATAACTCAAGGAGGGGGGCAGGAGGGACATCCATTTTGTAATCTTCCATTCTCTAGTTGCTGAATAACTTTCGTGATCTCTGTACCATAGCTGCCATTGTTGACTTCCTTTATCTTGGTTGCAACATTGACAAGCTGGCACAAGGTTGGTTGCAACATCTCCGCCACCTTTACAACGTGGTCTGATGTGATCAAGAGTCAGTGTTTTAGCCTGTACTCCGCAATATGCACATCTGTTTTGAAAGGCATCTTTGATTCCTTGTTTCCATAATTTAACTGCCTCTCGACGTTGTAAAGACTGGAGATTGGCCATAGCGCCATCGGGGGTCATATACACAAAACCCCCAGCAGGCGAGTAAATCACCATACCGGGGGCTTCATTTGATACATATAGGAAACAGGGTTCCTAAGCACCAATATAAGACCTAACTTTCTTCAAGTCCACATCTGGAAGTGCAGAAATCATCTCAGAAATAGCAGAGACATCACCACCGTTAAGAGCAGTAATACCTTGGTCTTTTAGAAACTTAATTGCGTTAGCCAGGTCAGATGCTTTTACATCTTCACGGTTAAGTTGATCAATTAGCTTCATTGCAACCAAACGGTGCAAGCTATACAGATCGTCCTCAGATGCAAGACCTTCGGATTTATTTAGAGATTTTTTTGGAGAAGCTGCCATAAAGTACCTTGAACGCTTTCAATCCCAATTGTACGAGACCGTTTTCTTTTAGTTTGGATGCACCGATCAATTCGGATACAACAAAAGCAAGTGACCAAAGAGCGGCCACAACAGTAGGGTCAGAGAAATCCATAGTTAGAAGATGCAAAGCTGTGCTCGTTCCCAATAATAAACACGATCGTCAATACCGTTTAGACCGCCGTTTAACCGCCGTGTAGCGGCGTAAACATCACCATTCCTACAAACGCTGAAGTAATCGTTATCTGTAATCCACTTGTAAGCACAGAGAAACGGATATTTATCAGCGGTATAGTCTGTGCCTATCTCCATAATTTTTGGATCTGGCGTACCACGCTTAGTCATCCAATCACTAAACGCCTGGTGATTTGCACGTCCAGTTAGCTGAATAGGGCCACAACCACGAAACTTAGGGCCGTCACCAGAATAAACATTCCCAAGATCATTTCGACCATTTAGGTATTCTCCAGAATCTATTTCCTTCATATAAATGAAACCGGCACTTTCGTGTGCCATCTGTGCTACAAGCATCTGCCTTGCAACCAAACTTTCACTAAAACCTGTGGCGTTAAACAACGCCTGCATATCATCTAGAAACCGATAATTAAATGCTTCCTCGTCGTGACCAGTTAGTTTGGCCAGCATTAGACCTGTGACTTGATGCTCCAGTCGAACAGGGGTTTGCTTAGGACCAGAACGCCAAAGGTCAGCAAATTTAGCCAGCACACCAGGCGATGTGTGGTCTTGCAGGAAATCTAGAGCGTCGTTTTGGTGTGGTTTTTCGTTGTAGTACTTCGCAACATCACGAAGAGAGATGTCGGCCATTGAGCAAGATCCGATCGAGTTTTTCATCAATGCGCTGGACCTGTTGTTCCAGCTTGTTCATCATAGGAACCAGCTCATCTTTCCTCACAAAATCTTTGTGAAGCGTGGTTTCTATGCCGTCTACACGGGTATCCATCGAATCAAACCGCTTACTAATGTAAGCAAAAGCTCCGCCACCTATACCACTGACGCCAAGGAATAGAGATAGGACGAAGGACGGGTCCATTAGGCTTTAAAACCTTTTTTCATTGCGTAAGCCAGACGTTTAAAGGGAACGTCAATAGAACCAGGACGCAGAGAACCTTTAGGAACCACTCGTGCTGGGTTGGTGTTTGCGGGGCCTGATTGCGGGCTACCCTTGGATTTACCACCTTTGATTTCGTAACTAGGCATTGTTTTGTTTTACTTTTTAGGGACACAATTGGGTACAGGCTTACCGCCTTTCTTTTTCATACCAACCATTTCATAACCCTTCCAACACGGGCCTTTTTTACCTTTTTTAGCCATTTTTAGTTTTGTACCCTTTCTTCATACTACAGTTACTACATTTTTTAGATCCAGATTTTTTAGGTTTCTTTGACCCAGTTTTTCCGTAATATCCAGGCATGGTAATTAAGTCAAAAGGTTGAGACAAGTTTTAGACGTATGTAACTTAAATTTTTCATGAATCCGTAATCTGTCTCGATGATTTTCTGGTCGAGCAAAAAACGGATCCGCATACAAAACGTCTACAGCTTCATTATATTGCTTGCAAGTCATCTCCCAATCTGTGTGATTGTTAATAAAAAGAAGACTAGCAAGCAATACTAATTTCATTGGTCTAACTCGGGCCAAGGAGTAAGGTACGGTTTAGGATTGACAACCATAGTGTCAGTATCTTGATCATAAACCTGTGTAGGAGCCTTCATAAGGGCTTCTAGCTCTTCAGTAGTAGTTACAGAGGTAATCTCTACTTCACGAGCGTTACAGACGGTTCTAACGGCTGCTCGGTAAGTGCTGACATCAGCAGGGACATCAACACCAGTTTCAGCTTTACGAGTAACGTACCAATCGGTGTTAGAAAGCATTTGACCGGCAACGGTCTTTTGCTCTTTTGCAAAGTTGGTCTTCAGTCCTGTGTACTCATTGCCATCGTCATCGATGCCATCAGCAACAGGGCGCGGATTGCCTGCGCTGTAGTAATACCGAGAATCAAACGGTGCAGGGTCAGGTTTGTAAGTAATACCAACTCGCGCTTTGTCTTCATTAGAAGAAAGTTTGAGCCAGTTAGACGGGTATTGAGTCCCGTTCTTGTCAGTAAAAGATCGTCCTTGCCGCAGTTTGCGGCCATCAAGCATGTAAGGCATGGTGATTAACGTGCGGTTGCGGGTGGAGCGTTTTCGCCCCCGAAAGGTGATTCAGCCCAAGCGGCATAAATATGGTCTGTTAATTGATTTACTTGGTTAGCACCACGAATCTTAAATCCATTGCTCAATATATCTATTTCTTGAACAGGGCTACCAGCAGTACTTTCGTTTTGGGTCAAATTTGGCTTCAAAACAGTGTCACTAGGGTTGCTAGTGTCTCTAGTTGTATCCCAAATAAACCAATCCCAACCTTGACCAACCGCCTTCAATATGATCATAGCTGGACGAAAACCTAGATAAACAAAGACACCATCAGCATTGTCATTTCCATCATACGAACCAAATTTTGAATACCCTTCTACAGAGTGCCAGCAGTAGGCAATATATTTTTTAGTGCTGCCGTTGGATTGCGTTGAATTTCCAAGTGTAAACACGCTTGACCCTGGTGCCACGTCGTTGAAAACATCGCCAAGATCTTGTTTTGCAACATCAGTGTTTAGATGCAAAAAGAATTGTTCTGGGTTAGTGTCTATGCCTTCATTGTAAACAATCCAATTAACCGCAGTATCGCGGTCTTTGAGAATTATAAATTCAGGGGTTGTAGTCAACCCATGGCCAACAGTTGCGCCGTTTGTAGCGTTTCCTGTATAGCTAACAATACTAAACCCAGCATCAGTGTTAGCACTTACGCTGCTTGTAATCGTGCCATCACTGTTTGAAACAGCAGTGCCACCTGCTTTCCAACACCAGGCAACGTAGCTGTCATTTTGTTGATAACTTTCAGCGTCTGCTGCAGAGAAGGTAAAACCATTTGTCGCAAAAGCAAAATTAGACCTAGTAGATTCGGCGTTAGTTCCATCAGACCTAAGCGACTTAGTAACACCTCTTACAGTGTCAAATAAAATATGATTTTGATCTCCATTTCTCATTTTAATCCAAACAAAATCTGGCTGACCATCGAAATCTAATTCACCATCTCCGTTGTTACCACCACTGCCATCAATAGTGATTGGGAAAGATGTACCTCCTGTGTAAGTTAATACGCCAAAATGCTCCTTGCCATTCTTAATCGTTGGCTCAGGCAGGTTGTTGGTTTGTAATTCTTTAAAACCAGTAGGCACGGTTTGTATAAAATCTTGTTGTCCAGCGTTTAAGTAAGGCTCGTAAGTGTCATAAGAAGTGGTTGGCTGCATAACAACAATTGCCAACTCTTTTGTAAAATCAACAGTTGTATCAGTGTTAATAAGACTACTGTTGTTATACATTTTTACTTCTTGGGCGTCAAAATCGATAGCCATGCCAACTTGTCCACCAACCGTTGTGTAGGAAGTAGCTGATGTGCTAGTAAAGTTAGAAAAGGCTTGTTGATACCCGCCAATGGAAGAATAATTAGCTGTTGTAGACCATGCTGTATTACTTAAACCAGCAGCATCAAGTTCAGACGTTAAACAAAGAGCTGGAGCGTTTTCAGTTGCGCCTAAGTTAGCTGTACCAGCTTCAACCCAGTATTTACCAGTAGTGCCTACAGGAAATCTAAAAGTAGCCTGACCGGTAATTGCTTGTGCAGTATTTAACACCATATTGCCATCTTTTAAACTTGGCCGTGTTTGTGGCCAAAGCGGGTTAAAAGTAGCATAATTACTGGTAGGTGTATCGGTGTAATCAACATCGCTCAACCGGTTAGAACTGCTGATTGCAGTGCTATTAATGGAAGTTGAGGTGAAGTCGTTACGGGCTGTGTGACCAGATGCGCCAATAGGTGCAGAGTCTTCACCAATACCCTCGGTAGCATTACTTTGGCTGCTATCAAACGTCAGATGAAACCCGCCGGCTCCATATTCAGCAGCTGTGAAACTTGGAGCAATAGGAACCCAAACCCCATCATCGTTATATTTGCCAAAATCTGTCTCGTCCTTAGCAGTACCATCAAGGAAATGAAAATCTGCTAGATAAAGACCTCTATCGCCATCATTGTCACCGCCTGAAAGGTTCCATCCGCCTATCCTAAAAGCTGTGCTTGGAGAAAAACCAATGGTGGTTGTTGACCATTGAACACCATTTACCCAAAGTTTATAAGAACCACTGCTGTATTGACCTACAAAGTGATACCACGCGCTTGGATCTGTAAAAGCGTCACGACTACCGCGAATGCTACTAGCTGCGCCAGTAGTGTTGTAAACAGTAAGCAAATAACCTTGATTCAAAATTGCATGGTTACCACAACCATAGAAGTATCTAAAAATATTAGTGTCGCGAGTGCCAATGCTTTTGAACCAAAACGACACCGTTATTGTTGAGCTGGACGGTGTAGCCGCAAGAGTGGATGATAATACCGAATTGTTTAGCCTTAAACGAATGCTCTGATTAATAGTGTCGCCAAGGTCTGCAGACGGCCCCTGACCGCTAGCGCCAAGCAGTGGATTATTAAAAAGAATGCTCATGAGTAGTTAGCGGTAAAGACAGCGTGGATAGAGGTTCCGCTACGTACAACATAATCAATACGATCAACAGCGTTAGCAGCAGTAGACAGAGTGGGAGCTGTTCCTCCAATAAAATCCCACGCATTTCCGTAAGTCAAAATCCTTGAACCAGTCGCGTCTTGAATAATAAAGATAGAACCACTTTGACCAGCAGTAATGTTGGTTGGGTTTTGCAGCTCACAGCTTGCAGTGTTGTTAAGGGTCAAAGCCCAGTTATTAGTAGTGTTGAAATTAAGTTGCTCAGTAGTGTCACCAGCAGCAACAGTTACGGCAGTAATAGTGCCCCGTTGTGACGCTGTAAACGTTTGGTTTGCGTCTGTAACGGCGTTATCAGCGTCAAACGCTTGAACATTAGTACCAATTACAAGGCCAAGAGTAGTGCGTTGAGCAGCTGCATCAGCATCGTCAATCAGTGCCCTACCAGCAGCAGTACAAGCAATTTCTTCTACTGCACCAGCACCAGCAGTACTACGGCCAAGCACTCGATCTGTTGCTGAAACGTTATCAGCTAGTTTTTCAGTATCAAGCTCGTTAATAGCTGCTTGAACGTTAGTAGCAGCAATGTCTCCTGCAGGTGTGTTAGTTACATCAGAAGCATTACTAGCAACACCATTAATAAAGTTAGTACCGTCAAAAACGCGTAAAACGTCGTTAGTAGTGTTGAAGTACAGGTCACCAGTGTCGTTGTCTGTGGTGTAGTCAGTTGCACGAGCAGGACGATAACGGTTGTTAAAGTCGTTAATATCATCCGACAGCTGGATAATATCGTCTTCACGAGCAATCAGCTTGTGGTAGGTATAGGTGTTAAGGGTAGTAGTGGTTTGAACCTGCAGACCAAGACCAGCTTGAACAGTAGTGCTGTTCATACTGGCAGGAAAACCAGTAATTGTGACGGTGGCACTACCAGTGGTCCTACCAGTGGTTGACGTGCCACTACCATTAATAACAAGCCCACCAGCATCAGCAATACTTACAACCGTACCAGCGTTGTCAGAGGGGTCTGGGTTGGTTGTTGGAAAGCTTTGATCGTCTGCAATAGCAACAAAACCACCCAACGAGTCCATTAACCCAACAACGTGAGTGTTAATGGCGCTTGAAGTTGGAAACTCAGTTGTTGAAGAGCCGTTAAAACTGTTAGTAAGAGTGTTACCGTCAAGCTGGTTTAACTCACCAGCAGTAGCGGTTACACCATCAAGAATGTTCAGTTCAGTAGTGGTGGCTGTAACACCATCAAGCAAATTAAGCTCGTCAGTAGTAACAGTAGCTCCGTCAAGGATTCCTAGTTCAGTGCTAGTAAGAGCAGCAAGCTGAGTAGCAGCTCCAGTCTGCATATCCCGTAGCGTTGCAATGTCTGCATCCAGGTCAACGCGGATTTGACCAGCAGCAGGCGAGTCATCAACAATGGTTACACCGTCACCACCACTAATATCGGTGGTTAAAACGGTATCAATACGGGCATCAATACCAGCTGTAGTAGCAGCGTGAGCATCGTCAGAAGTCCACGTCTCACTACCACCAATAAAACCAGCAAGAGCACTCAGGTCACCAGTACCAGAGGACAAACCACCGAAACTGTCAGAAAACTCTTGTAACGAGAATCTATTCTGTTTATCTGAGTTGTTTAGATCAGCTGCTGTAAGGGTTGAACCAGCGGTAAAGCTAACAGTAGCGTCTGCAATACTTGTTGTACGAGACAGAACTACAGTTGCGCTACTAACTGCACTGTTGAGAACAATTGACGTTCCAGCAGCGTTAAAGGTGTAATCAGTAGTAATAGTTTGAACAGTGCCGTTAACAGTGACACTGATGTCAGATTGACGCAGGTACTCAATGGCATTGCCATCGCTGTTTGTCAGGGCAAACGTAGTACCGCTAGCGCTGGTATAAGTGATTGATGCAAATGCCATTGAATTAAGAGCGTTCTTGGAGCTTGGTCAAGTAATTTTGATATTCTTCCTGCATATCAGCAGGGGCTGCGAATTTGGCCGGAACTTCATCAATAGAACCGTCCGGCATCCGAACACTTCTAGTTCCACTCAAAAATTCTACTCGAGCCTGTGCAATCATCTCTTGTTTAAGATCTTCCAATGCTTCTCGTTTAGTAAGAGAATCAATGTTTGAAAACACTGGAGGACGTTGAATTGCGTTGAGATTTAAAGCAACCTTGTAATCATCAGGAAGTTTGTCATAAGTAGTATTATCTACAGTTTGTTTACCGCTAATTACGCGGTCAAACATTTCGTACATACTGTATTCAACAGGATTACCGTTTTTATCAAAAGTTTGATGTTTGTACTCGCTGCCAAGGAAGCGCCTAAAACGGTTTAGAGCAACCTCATTTGCAAGGATACCAAACTTCCTAAACACCTGTTCTGGTGGCCGAACTCCGTTTAGGAACAGTTCGTTATCTACAGTATCTGCTTGAGCTGGGAAAGGAACAACCTTACCAGCCACAGAACTAAAGAACGTACGCTCTCTTACTCCAGGATAGGTAACATCTTCAGGCTTGTACCAGTGTGCTACACGGTAATCGCCTTCTGTAACCTCATCTGGGCTTATCTGCTCATCTAAGTACTCAACTATTGAAGTTAAACCCATAGTGTCTGCAAATTTGCTACCAATACCAGCAGCAAAAACGATTGGTTTTTGAAGATAATCACCAACTCCAGCAGCAGCAAAGTTTAACTTCTCCATATACTGCAATTTTTGCATTTCTTCTGCTTCTTCAGGAGTTAACGCTTCTTCTGTAATTGGTGCAGTGTCGAGCATTCCAGCCCTAGAACCAGTAATAATGCGTTTTGTTTTGTAAACGTCTGGACCAATAGTTGTAAGAGCAAATTTTCTTAGACCGATAAGTTGTCCATTGGTAACTTTTTCAATGTATTGAAGCAGTAAAGTTTCTGCTTTGTGAGGGTCTTTAGTTGCAGAAATAATTGTGTCTAGTCCTTGAATAGCCGGGTTATCAAGAATAGTCATTGCTGTAGCTGCAACTCCAGCACCAAAAAAGTGCTGAGAATCGCTAATGTTTTCGCTACGAATGTAGTCCCGCATGTTGGCGCTATAACTTAACAGTTCTCCAACAAAAGGAATGTACCGATACGGCATCCATTGACCGCCTAATTTAATGTGATAAGCAGGGATTTCTGCATACAAAGCGTTTCTATACGTGCCCTTTTGTCCGCCAGTAATTTCTACATCGTTGTTCATTACAAGCGCTAGCAAACCGGTGTTAACAGTTGTAGCCAGTATCAAACTAGAGTTAGCTCGTTGACGAACAAAAGCGTCTGGATGATTGAGTTGAGATTGAAATCCAAGAATCTTACGCTCTGACCGTTTCCACTTTTTATAAGCTTCTGGTCCTTTGTATTTGGAATAGAAAGCAATCTTTTTACCAGTGTGGTGCCAAGTAGATTCTGCTGCTTCAGCAAAGGCTCCCAAGGGAACAGGACCAGCAGTTGGTTGGTAGTAGACAAAGCGAGCAACTGCGTTCAAAGGTGCCTTAACGTAAGGCGAAATAATTGCTGAAAAAAGCTTGTAATTACCAGCACCAAAAGCTGTAAAGGCTCGTCCAATGTCACCTTTAATGGTGCCTTCAACAAACTCTTCTTGCATGTCAGTGTATTTTGCAAGATCAATGGCTTCTTGGTTTTTAATTGCGTAACCAATCTCCTGCATATCATTACCAATACCTGCAAAAACAGGTTCGGTGTAGTGCGTAAAGAACTGTTTTTGAACAGCAAGGTCAAATGCAGGAGAACCTTGAACGTACTTAGCTACACCTTCTTCAGTCGCCATTGCAGCTACATCATCCATAGCCGCGGCCTTTGCATAAACCTGAGCATAAATACTAGAAACGTATTCAGTTGCCCATTCAGCTCCAGCAAAGCCGATGTTACCTCCAACCTTTTCACCACCCGTATATTTGGATTTATAAGGGCTAAAGAAAGACCCACCTTTAGTAACTTCATTAAGTTTTTGCAATCCAACTTGGCCTAGCCCCTGTACGGATGCTTTGTTAAAGAAACTAGAAGCAGCTCCAGCTGTTAAGTTTCCGTCAGCACGGAGAGCTTGATCAGCTGAACCTAAGAAAAACAGATCGTTAAAGTTTTTAGCGTCTACTTTCAAATAGTTGTATTTACGTTGACCTTCTTCTTCACCAAATGCTTTAATAAGCGCTTTATAAATAGTGTTATTTTCTGGTTCCTTGCTGTTAAGATCTTTGATCATCTGAGCTTCCCTCAAAGGATCAGACATCATTTGACGGCCAAATTTAGAAGTAGTAACAGCGTCGTTAACGGTGCTACGACCAAACATCCGCATGGTTCGTGCGTTATCAGCAGCTGCACCAATTGTTCCAAGGAACGTATGGAACATTTTTCCAGCAAGCCTTGTTTGCCTAGAAGCCTCTAGCTGTGCCTCTTTGTCAGCTTTACCACCAAGAGTTGTGCGTACAAAGTTGCTGAGTTGCATGGATGGACCAGCAATTAACTTTTGCGTAAAGTCGCCTGCACTTGTAACTCCAGCCTGTACCGGCTGAATAAATTGAGTAGAAAGGCTGGTTAAACCACCAGAACGTAGAGTCCTGACCAAAATTCCATCACCTTCTAAAGGCTTAGAACCAAGCAAATGCGGGTTAGCAGAAGCAAAGATAAGGTTATTAGTTAGCTCTTTAAATACGGCTTCTTCAGAAGCATCAAGAACTTGATCAGGGTCAGATGCTTTTGCAAGGATTTCTTCAACGTGTTGCAGGTTAGAAGGAAGACCAATGTATTCGTCTAAACCGTCTTGCATGTCTGCAATTGTTTTTACAAACTGCTCGTTAGTAGCTGCAGCAAATTTCTCAAGATCGTTCTCTAGGTCAGCTGCTGTAACTCTCTTACCTCGCACCTTTTTCAATTGTTGAGCAAGATACATCCGATATTTACCTTTAAACGAAGCTAGGTAAGTACCAGCGTGGTTTCGGTACGCCATGAAATCTCCCAAAGCTTGGTAAAGCATGAGAGCTTCTTTTGCTTGTTGAGCTACGTGCAGTCGATAAGTCCGACCATCAGACATACCAGCTTCAAGGAACTGTTGAGTCTTTTTACTGGCAGTGTAAAGACGATCAGCAGTTACACCGATATTTAAACCAGTAGCAAAAGAGTATTTGATTGCTTCTGGAAGAGCTTTCAACAGTTTTTGACTCTTGAGCGCTCGTTTCTGCAAGAAATCAGCAAGGAAACCAAACCCCTGGTTTTCAGCATTAGCCAGCGCATCCATATATGGACCCATTGCTCGCAAAGCATCAGGAAGAGCGCTTTGAGGCATCTTTTCAAACTTCTTATCGCTAAGAAGCTTCATCATGCGCTCTGCTGAGTTACTAGTACCGTTAACAGCTCTAACCAAAGAACGGTCAGCACGAGCACCCCAACCAGTATCGTTACGACCGTACTCTTGAGCAAAGTTACCCCAAAACTCGTCTACAGCTTCCTGCTCAGTGGCTTTAGAAACCTCTCGAGCCATACCTTCAATATCAACAGGCTCCTCTCCGTAAAGCTCTGTCTCTGCTCGACGGGCCTCTACTTCCTTAGTAACAGCAGGTTGCTCAGTAAAACCAGTTTTAATGTTGGGATTTTCGCCAGTACGGATTTCTGCTTCGTTTGTATCAGCCAGCTGACGAAGAGGAACTTGTTGACTGGTTTTCCAGGGATCTTCAACAACCTCAGCTTCTACAGTTTTAACTGGCTCTTTAGCTGCCTCAACTTTTGGCGCTGTCTCAGCTTGCAACCGCTTGACAGCCTCTTGTACGACTTCTGGCTGCAGTTCAACCTTGTTAATAGAACTAGCGTTAGGAAGCTCGTTAAACAGCTCTTGAATGGTCTCCAGCAGCTGCCTTTCGTTTTTAATCTTGGCTAGATCAATAGTGGGATCGTCAACGCCCTCAACGGCTTTAGGCAGCAGCTCTTGATAACGTTTAACAGCCTGACGCAAACGAGAAACGCTTGCACGATAATTTAAGTCACCACGAGCCTCAGCAGGGACTTGCTGGTTGTTAACGTCAAACTGCTCTTCAAGCTTGTTAATACGCTCAATAAAGGTATTGATGTTGTTTTGAAAGGTTTCCCTACCCATACGCTGAGCAGCAAGCATAGAGTCCATCTGCTCGCCAGACATCATCTCGCGCTGTTCAATGCTCTCTACTTCTTCAAGACGACCAAAAGTGCTTTCTTCTAGTTCTTTAATACGAGTTTCGTACTCAGCTTGCTGCTTTTTATAGCGGTTGTAACGTGTTTTGTTCGTAGCTTTTTTCAGATAACTGGGATCTGCTTTTGCAGCACGATCCATTTCACGAATGGCACTTTGACGAGCCTTTGCAAGCTTTGTAAGGTTGTCAATTTCTTTTATATCAACATCAGCCTCTGCACCAAGCTCAATGCTTCTACGGCCAAAACCAATAGCCTCTTGGCTAGTACCAAGAATTGCGTCTTGAGCACGCATCAAACCTGACGCATTCTCGTTTAATTTTGTAAGACTTTTTTCGTACTCATGGTTATAACTACGAGTGTTGTTAGAAACTGTTTCAATAACAGCGCGCTGGTTGCGGTCTGCGGCTTCTGCCTCGACTTCTGCTAAAACTCTTTGCTCTTCAGCTTCAAGTTTGATTTGCTTTTCTTTCAGCGTTGCAGCTTCTTGACGGCTCAAGGTTTTGCTATTAGAAAGCTCTCGAATAGCTCTACGTTTGAGAGCGTTCTTAACTAGCGACAAGGAGCCACGGAAAGCGGCTGTACCCAACATGCCGCCTAAAAAGGTTTGAGCACGTTTTGCGTAGTAATCTTCTTCAGCGTCCGTAGTAGCAAGAAGCTCTTTTAACAAATCGTCTCTGTCTTCAGTACTAATTTGATCTAGTGCTTTACCTACTTCTGCTTCTTTAGCAGCATCAAGACGAACAGTTGAACCTAACAGCAGTTCCTCAACGGCATCTTGAGGAAGATCAAGGCCAAGCCGTTTAGCAACAACTACTCCAGCTTGTCGCAAATTAGCTGCGTTAGGACGCAAAGCTGCCCTTTTAATAGCGGTTTCAGCGCCACGAATCTTGACGCTTGCGCTGCTAACCCCTGTAGCGTTAGGGAACAGCATACTTTGCAGGATAATTGTACCTACATCTGAAATGCCGCGTCCTACCTCAGTTTTAGGGTTAGTAGCTTCATAAATTGCACCACCTTTTGCAAGAGGCCCAACAATAGGCGTATCGCTACCCATACCAAGGGGTTTGACAATGCCTTCTTCAGTAGGCAATTGGAGACCTAGAGCAGCGTATTGAGCACCTACATCTGTTTCTTCTAGTTCTTCTGCAACAAAACGAGGAGCCTTTCCTTTACGGGTTTCAACAGTTTCAAGCGATTCAGGAGCTGCTTGCTGTCTTGCCAACAGTTGACCCATATAGGCTGCTGTAGGGTCACCGCCAAAAGCAGCAGCCATTCCTATTTGAGCTTGGCTTGTAGGCGTTGTCTGAACTTGCTGTTGAAAGCCTTCAGTAGCGTCTTCAAAAACTTGAACGCCCATGGACAAAGGCACTCTCAGCGCTTCCTTAGCAAACTCAACTGTGTTTTCCCACCAGTCAGGTCCCTTTACCTCTTGTTCAGGCTGTGGCTGCTCTTCAGGCTGCTGCTCAGCTGAAACTTCAGGCTGTGCCTGGGGTTTGTAAGGACTTGTGAGTTTTTCGTCTGCTAGCTGTTTGTTGTACTCGTCTTCTGTATCAAAGTATTGGTAACCCTGATCAGGAATAAGAAAATAAGGCATCAGTCAGCAAGTCCAGTTTGAAGAATAGTGTCGTAAATTTTTACCATGTCTAATTGATTTATATTTGATCCGCCACGACGAAGTTCAACGTGAAGGTGCATACCAGTACCGCCGTCTATATGATTTCTGTAAGAACTTTGTGTGTGTTGGCGGCCTAAAGGTTCTCCAGAAGAAATAATTTGTCCAACTTTGACAGGCCAATCATAGCCGGTGTAGCCGTTAGTACCGGATTGGCCGCTACGAGCGTGAGCAACAAAGATTTGATCTCCTTTGTTTAAATTGTGCTTCGATTCTAGGTTAGACCCAAAAGGAGTCACAACTTCAACTAAAATCCAATTACCACCCTTTCCAGGTTGAAATCCAATATCAACAACTTTAACGTTTGTAGGAGCTACAAAATTTACGTCGTTATTGCCTGAGTTATCTTTACTTTCAAGATAAAAGTCAATTGCCCCATAAGCTCTTTGACCACGATCAGGGTGACCGCCAGTACGTTTTGCTCTTGTTGTATTATTTTGTGTTGTTTTTATTAATCGTTCATCTACAAGCTTTCCAGTTGTCTCCATAACTTTGTTAAAAGCTTCGTCATCTGCTATTTTCACACCAAATACTTTTGGATCGCTTTGTGCTCGAATTAACTGAGAAAGAGTTCCTTGTGGTTCCATTTGCTGAAAAACAATCATGGCGTTTCTCAGCTCGTTCACTGCTTCGCTACTTAAACCTGGAGCATTTGTTTGACTAACTTGCCCGATTACTTCAGCAAAAGTACTCGAACTTATCATTGGTTCACGCTCGTAATAACTATTAAAATCTTTTGTATTACGGTTTTTTACAAGGAACTCTTGCGGAGTATAAATAACGTCTGCTTTTTTAACAGAGCTAACCCCATCTTTGGGTGCAAGGCGGGTAGTAAACGCAAGCTCATCAGCATTGTCAAAAGTATTTTGATTTGAATCTTCAAGGTTAAAAATGTTCGTGTTAAATTGTTGGTTTTGGGCTAAGTCGTCTTTTAAATCTTGTGTTAAAGCTGCCCACCACTCTTTATCTTGTAAATCATTGAGAGTAGCATCTTGCATTTTAAACTCAATAATTGCTTCAGCTCTTTGTTTTGCTTCAGTTTCAAACTTTTTCCTGTAAACGTTGTCGTAACGTTCTTGAATTTGCTTACGTTTTACCTCATCTTGAGCATTAGCCTTTAAAGCTTCTTCTTTGGCTTTGTTGAGGTTTGCCAATGCTTCAACAACAACAGAGTTAGTAGTGTTGCTAACTTCTGTTTCAAACTGAGCTGATTTTACAAGTGACTTTTCTCGTAAACCTAAAAGGCTGTTAAAAGCTGCACTACCTTGAGGGTACTTATTTAAAATGTCGTTTTGCGTTGCTTGGTCTTTTTGACCCAAAGCCAACGTAAAAGCAGCTTTATCGTTTGTAAGCTGCATAGGGTCAGGCACTGCCAGGGACTCTGTGTAAAGTTTTTGTAACCCTTGACGGCTAAAAGTTCTAGGAATAAATAGTTCTACTTCTGTTGGTTGTCCGTTTTCATCAACACCAGGAACAGTGTTAACTTGTCCTAATTTAAGACCACGAACAAAACTGTCACCATTCCCATCTCCTTCAGCAATAAGAGACAAAGCTGTTTGAAGAGTACGACGGGTTCTGTTGTATTCGAGGCTATTCCTTTTATCTGCAATAGATTGTTCATTAACTATTTGAGCTTCAATTGCGTCTCTGTTTTCTCTAATAATTTGACGCATTGTTTTGCCGCTTTCTGAGTCTTTGTAATCAAGCAGCATTCCTTGACCATCTCCCAAGTCAAACCCACTAAGCTCTTTCAACAACAAACCGTTTAATTGTGGGTCTTCTTTAAAATCGTTTACACCGTTTTTATTGACATCAAATTGCAGATTAGTAAGAAACGGTGTACGAATATTTTCAGCAAACTCAATAGCAGTTTTACCTGCAGCCATGTACTCAAGCTGAGCTTTGCGAAGATTAGCAGCAAGAGTACCTGGAGCTTTACCACTTCTCCAAGCAGCAACACCACCATCAAGCGTTTCGTTTGCTGCTGCGTTAAGCAGCGTTACGTTGTACTCAGCACGCTTTTCAGCAATGTTTTGCTGCAGCAGTGGCATTGCTTTTGCCAAAGCTGGCGCAACCAAACCGGAATACATCCGATCAGGGATGTCAGGGTAGTTCTGTTTTAGGTAGTTTTGATTCTGTTTAACAAGCTCAGATGTAACTTCTGTTGGGTCTTCAATCTGCTGAAGACGCCCCATGTTATTAGTTACATACTCGTTAAGGTTGACAACGGATTTAGTAGCAGCGGTCTCTGCTTTCTTGTTGTAATAGTGAAACTTAAACCAAGGGTTAGTGCTAATTACCTGCTCAGCAAGATCTGGCCTGCCTTTTTTACGGAGTTGACGTGCCGTTTCACCCAGCTCAACCGTGTCTAACTGGTATTGACTGATCTGATCAAACAGCTTATCTACTTGAAACCCAACCTTTTCGGCTTGGTCTTTTACGTTCTGCCGCATGAGACCTTGACCGGTCTCTACAAGGTTTGCAATGCTGTTTACCTTGTCTTGTAGCTCTAGATCAGGTTGGTAGCTAGTAAAATCTAGAAGCTGACCACCACGTTGTTGAGAAACCTGCTCTGGTTGAGCTGGTGGAGCGATCTCTGCACGTTGTTCAGGCTGCTCAAACGTATCTCGCAGCTGACGCTGGGGCTGGATGTTAAAGCTGCTGGTCATGGCTGTCTTTCGGTTTGTTCAGTAGTTTCTTGAGTGTCGCTGCCTGATCCGCTTTGTTCAGTAGAAGGAGGCAACAAAGCCTTATATTCACCAATTGCTGCTGCAGCAGCGTTTGTTGCGTCGCCTAAAGTCAAACCCCGAGCTTTACTTGGTTTACTAGGTCCGTAAACTTGAGCAGCCAAAGGTGCCATAGGTTTAACAGGATCAGCATAAGGTCTTGGGTTGTAAAGACGTACAGAATTTGTTTTGTTTTGAGCTTCAATAGAGAAAGCCCTACCAGCGTCAAGTTTATCAGCAATTCTGTACTGACGAGTGATTAGACGGTTGCTAGCGTTTTGCAGGTACTGCTGGTTAGCGGTGTTTCTAATGTTTTCTACGGTGCGTCCTACTTGACCGCTAGCTACTTTTTTAACTGAGTTAGCAATTGACTGTAGACGAATAGTGTCTAGTTGAACCTCGTCTGCTGCCTCTTGCTCGTAAAAACGGGCTTCAATAGAAGCAAGTTTTCTACCGAGATCACGAGTAGCAGAAATAGAAGTTTCTGTTTTAATCTCAGCTGCTTGTTTAGCTTTAAGCTCTTCGTATTGACGAAGCTCTTCTACATACTGAGATTTGCTAAACCAGTTTTG
>Ga0098051_1000331_pt1 | contig 19548 bp, 19 predicted proteins | sample 14BtaG_FD_77069 | JGI IMG/M metagenome (GOLD analysis project Ga0098051, IMG submission 77069) | Marine viral communities from the Subarctic Pacific Ocean - 14B_ETSP_OMZ_AT15311_CsCl metaG | ecosystem: Environmental > Aquatic > Marine > Oceanic | place: Pacific Ocean | collected 2015-01-18 | reverse complement strand
TAGAAAGCGCAATCAACCTGACATCAATGGTATGTCAAACAAACAGATGAAGAGGAAGAAACCTATTGATTCTTCTTATCTGTTGCCTGTAGAACCTCTAACAGATAATCAAAAGATTATGTTTGAGGAGTATGATAAAGGACAAAACATCTTTGCTTATGGATGTGCTGGTACAGGTAAAACATTTGTTGCTTTGTACCTAGCTCTTCGAGATGTTCTTTCAGAATATACACCATACGATAAGGTATACATTGTTAGATCATTAGTTGCTACAAGGGAGATTGGTTTCCTTCCTGGTACACACGAAGATAAAGCATCTCTTTACCAGATTCCATACAAGAATATGGTAAAATACATGTTCGAGATGCCTGATGATGCATCATTCGAGATGTTGTATGAAAATCTTAAGAGTCAGGAGACAGTATCGTTCTGGTCTACATCATTCCTACGTGGTACTACACTTGACAATGCTATCGTCATCATTGATGAGTGTCAGAACCTGAACTTCCACGAACTCGATTCGATCATGACACGTTGTGGTCAAGACACAAAGATTATGTTCTGTGGTGATGCAAGACAGTCTGACTTGCAAAAATCTAATGAGCGTACAGGTATCATTGACTTCCAAAAAATCCTTGAGAATATGAAAGAGTTCTCTATGGTTGAGTATGGTATTGAAGATATTGTTCGTTCGGGTCTCGTTAAGTCTTACTTGATTAGTAAACTTAACCTTGGTCTGTGATGCATATCTTTAATCATGTAGATGGTATCATACCAATTGAAATGAACGCAGAGATGATTGATGGTAAGCGTTACTATCTTACCCCAACTGGTGGGCAGTACCCATCAATCACTACTGTGATCAGTAACAATTCTGCAAAGCAAGCAGGTCTTGCCAAGTGGAGAGCAAGAGTCGGTAAAGAAGCAGCACAAGCAAAGACTTCTCGTGCTGCTGGTAGAGGTACACGATATCATAAACTCGTTGAAGACTACATCAACAACGAACTTGATACAAAAAAGTACAAAGATATGCCGCTGCCGTGGACAATGTTCCACTCTTCTCGTAAAGAACTCGATAATATAAATAGGGTATACTTACAAGAGGCAGCGTTATACTCTGATTATTTGCAAATTGCAGGACGAGTGGACTGTATTGCAGAGTATAAAGGAGAACTGGCTATCATCGACTTTAAGACGGCAGCTGAACCAAAAAGAGAACGATATCTTTACGACTATTACGTGCAAGAATGTGGATACGCATGTATGTTACAGGAAGTATATGGTTTGTCGGTAAAGAAATTGGTTACGATTGTTGCTTGTGAGAATGGTGACACCCAAGTAAGTGTTGTTCCACCAAAAAAAGAATATCTCTTATCATTGCAAGCATATATCAAGGAGTACCAAGAAAAACATGCTAGAAAAACTAGAGGATAAATTTATGACTACTGCGAAATTTTCGCAAGATGTTGAGAGAATTGCATACGAAAACAAAATGAATTATATCGATGCAATTGTTCATTACTGTGAAACAAATGAGATTGAAATTGAATCAGTATCTAAACTGATCAGCAAACCTCTAAAAGAAAAACTAAAGTATGATGCACAGAAGTTAAACTTCATCAAGAAAACTACTAGAGCTAAACTATTGTTGGTATGACAAGCGAGTTTTTTAGATCCGAGATGGTCCAAGGCGACTTACAAGAACTTGCAAAGATGCAAGAGTTTTGTATGAAAAGTATGGTAGTATTCCCTGCGTTGTCTCCAGAAAAACAGATGGAATACTTTAATGTTCTTGAAGAAATGATTCAAAAACAGAAAGTTTTTTATGCTCGTCTCAAGTTGAGTGGACCAGATGACGAAGAGGCACAAGACATGGCAGATAGCATTAAGCAAGCTGCTATGATGTATGGTGCCAGCGAGCACGAGGATGCTAATGTGGTGTTCGATGATCTCATCGACAAAGTTCAGACTATGAAGAAAACATTAGAGGCAGAAGGGCCTTGACCCTGCCTTCTGCCTGTGTTATAATGCGTAAGTGACCGAGGGGTCGCACAAACCAAATCCAAATCCGAAAAATCCAATGTCTTTTGCAGATCTAAAGCGCAAGTCCCAGACTAACTTTGACTTCCTTCAAAAGGAACTCACTAAATCCAGCACTTCCTCTGGTGGTGCCGATGAACGTCTCTGGAAGCCCGAACTTGACGCTAGCGGTAACGGTTATGCAGTATTGCGTTTCCTTCCCGCTCCTGAAGGGGAAACCCTTCCCTGGGCAAAACTATATCGCCACGCCTTTCAAGGACCAGGTGGTTGGTTGATTGAAAACTGTCTCACTACTAATGGTGATCAGTGTCCCGTCTGTGCTCACAATAACAAGTTGTGGAACAGTGGGGTTGAGAGTGACAAAGATGTTGCTCGTAAACAGAAGCGTAAACTGGAATACTATTCCAACGTTCTGGTTGTGAGTGACCCCAAGCACCCTGAAAATGAAGGTAAAGTATTTCTTTATAAGTATGGCAAGAAGATCCATGATAAGATCATCGGTGCTATGCAACCTGAATTCCAAGACGAATCTCCTGTAAATGTATTTGACTTTTGGGAAGGTGCTAACTTCAAGCTGAAGATCCGTACCATTGCTGGTTACTGGAACTATGATGCTTCGGAGTTTACTGCACCTGCTGCACTCTCTACTGATGATGACGAGATGGAATCATTGTGGAAGCAAGCATACAGTCTGGAAGCATTCACTGCTTCTGGTGAGTTCAAAGAGTATGAAGCTATTGAGAACCGTTTGAATGCTGTGCTTGGTCTTTCGACTCCTCGTGCAGTAGCACAAGCACAACAGGAAGAAGAGTTTGAACCAGTTGCTACCAGTACTATTGGTAGTAATGATTTCAACTCACCAGATATCACCGCATCATCTACTGATGATGACGATGCTCTATCTTACTTCCAAAAACTTGCTGAAGAATGATACAGCGAAGGGGGTCTATGACCCCCTTTTTTTATACCCCTGTTTTCTTCAGACGTTTTGAAATAAAATCTGATGATTGTTTATAGTTATTTTCTTTTCTAAATTCAGATACAAACTGTGTAAGGTATCTTGTTTTTAGTAAATAGATTTCTCTACGACTATTATTTAATTCTTCTTCATGATCAAACGCACTCACTGGGTATGATACAGATGAACCGGGAACTGTCACTGTAGTAGTTCCATCCCAGTAGTTAAAAGATTTATTGTAAAAAGATTCATCTACTTTTAAACCTGCTTCCAATGCAATAACAGATATTTTTCTGGGTGTAGCATCACCAGTTAATGATTGATTAGTTTTTACTTCTCTGGTCTTGTAGTAGATAGTATTATAAGGATTCTCATACTTCTTCTCGCAGTACTTTTGCAGAGCATAAGATGATATCGGCCAGTCAAACAGTGGATTAATAATATTATTTGTAAGTATCACAACCCAGTCGTAGAATGGTGTGTCGTAAACAGCATTAGAAATAGTTGCTGGAGTTTCACCATCTTCTACTGCATACTTGTTATAGTAAACAGAAGAACTAAAGATCTCCGGAACTATTTCATATCTTCTGAAGAAATTCTTTGCAGTTACAAAGTCTGAACTTGTAAAAGGATATCCGATAGGTTTAGTATCGTATTCTATATTAGGAATGAGATTAAAGTACATTAGAAAGTTGCTGCTCCGACAGTGATATCTTCTGCAAATAGCATCTTCATCTCTTTAAAGTTGATTGTTATGTTAGTAGCAACTGGTGCTCCACCTTTATATGATGCCCATGAACCATCAGGTGTGTAGTTAATCGATACGTTAGTGATAGCACAAGGTTTGAACTGTGATACATATGGATTTGGACTATTGCCTGTCATAAAAGTTACACGTACTATATTTGGGACACCAATAAAAGCACCACCTCCAAATGATGGAAGCATATTCTTTTTAAAAGTGTTGCAAATAGCACGAATTTCGTTTGATTCTCCGGGAGTAGACGCAAACATTTTATAAGTCAATGAGAATGTTCTCATCTCTGGAGATTCATACATCATTTCTACATTAGGATTCACAACCGTACCAGTAATTCCCCCTAATGCTTGATTAGTTGTCACTCCAGAACCTAATGCTTTGTTAGCATTATTTACGATGAAGTCTACTGCTCCTTTTCTACCAGCGTCTCCAAGATCTTTAAATGCTTGACCGATATCAAAGTTTCCACCTGCTCCTTTCATTAAACGACCAGCAAGAAAACCAAAACCAGCACCAGACCAGTTTGCACCGTATTCTGACTGAATATCTTCAGGCATATACATTATAATATTCTTTACACCATCCGGTTTGCCTCCTAAAATATTTTCGGCGGAGGTAAGCGATTCTATAGAGGCTGAATATTCATCTTTTTTATTTCTTCCGCCAGTACCTTTAAACGGTGGTTTATATTTAAAGAATTCAAATGTAACGTAGTCAGTGTCTGCGGCTATCTGTCCTCCACCCTTCGGATACTTATAGACGGAGGAAGAAGATGTGTTTAAGTTACCAAATTTAGAGGGTTTGAAATCAAATTTTAGTGTTCTTACTTTTTCTACTGCGTCCGAAGCCGCTTCTGCCACTTCCTGTTCAGTTTTGCCTGCTGCTCTTGCAGCAACAGCAGCATCCACTGCTGCAGATGACTCTTCTATTATCTGCTTTGCTTCATCTTCTGTTGGAATCGGCCCAAGTAAAGTCATTATGTTACCATCTCCTTATCCGATTGTTTACCATAACCTTTGATGATTCGTTTTGCTTTGATACGATCCTGATCTTTTTTAGAAATTTCATCCCATACAGATTCTTTATCGTATGCAATATCACCGGATCCTTTTTCTATAACGAAGTCTTCAATAGGTAAGAAGATAGATGTCTCCCACTCATCTATAGCAAGATCCAAGAAAGGACTTTTACAATGTGTCTTTATATATTTATGTATGATTATCTTGGGTAGGTCAATAAATCCACGTTCTAGTTTCTGAATTACTTTAACTCTTGCTTTTGGTCTTAAGTAATGTAAATTAGCACCATAAAATTCATTGCCAAAGTCTTTTATTACATAGACTAATGGAAACTTATCGTAGTATGGTAGACTCTTTGTTTTTGCTTCGTACTCAAACAAATATAAGTGACCATCTCTTACTGTGGTCCGTAAAATATTTTCATCTTGTATAGTATCGAGTCGATCACGTCTTTCGATTTCTAATACTTTTTCTGGTGCTGTTTTATATGTAGATGCAAGTGACTTTACCTTGTCCCTATACCATGACACAGATTTTTTTTCTCCGTTCGTTGCATCACTAACTTTTTCAAAGATAGTTTTATATGTATTAGAAGTTCCTCCGAACCCTTTACTTTTTGTTTTTGCCATTGGATCTTCCTACTCCTAAATGATCTTCGGTAAGGATTAAAAATTTCATCTGTCTATCCTCACAGAAGTCTTCAGCGGCGTCCCATTTGGCACGGTTCTTCATAAATGTAAAGACTTCTTTTTTCCAAGCGACAGTTTTGCGTTTGGGTTTTTCATTAGGTGGTTGTGTTTGCTTTTTAGGTTTCACTTCAATAATATACTTTTGATATTTACCACTCCTATCTTTTACTTTGATGTAAAAGTCTGGATAATATCTATGTACTCTTCCGTCAGTAGGACACTTATAAGGAATGATTATTTCCTCACTGCCCCATTCAATGATGCTACCATTATGATCACAGAAGAACATAAATTTACGCTCCCATAGCGAGCGATAAATTATTCTGGTTGGATTTCCTTTGTACTTCCGTGGGTTAGTTGGCTTGTAAATGCCTGAATATGCCATACTAAATATAGATGGACCAACTGTTTTTATTTAGCGTGTCATTAGATACTTTCCTACAGAATATTGCTAAACAGGGAGGGATGTCCTTCTCTAATGGTTATGATGTTGAGTTCTATAGTTTCTCGACGCAATTAACAAATAATCTTGGAGAATTTATTGGTCCCGTTGCAACTGGCGATGAAACCAAAACGTCGGGATTAATTCAGATGCTTTGTGATGAAGCACAACTTCCTAATGTACAGGCAGCAGTAGGACAGTTGAGTGGTAGAGTTATGGGAGAAAGTCAGATTAGTTACCCATATGCTAGATTTTATAGTGATTTGTCACTTACATGGATGTGTGATGCTAATATGATACCACTCAAATTTCTTAATACCTGGCACTCTTTTATTTTCAATGGAAACGATTCTGCTCAAGATGGTCCTAGATCATCTGATCCGGGATTGATTAATATGAAGAAAGCAAAGCCAAATGAATTTAATAGGCCGATTAGATTGAACTATCCCGAACAGTACATGTGTAACTTGAGAGTTACCAAGACTGAAAAAGGACGTGGTGCTCCTAATGAGAGATCAGCAGTATCCTATATTATGGAGAATATTTATCCATATTCTATTGATTCTATTCCGTTGTCCTATGGTACTTCGCAGATCACCAAGGTGACTGCTAACTTTTACTACCAAAAACATACTGTTGTACATAGCAGGGCAAAATAGACTTTTCAGTTACGAAAAAGTCGAAAAAAAATCGCCACCAAAAATTGACTCAAAAAGTCGAACTAAATAAATATACGATTTGAACTCACATATCAATGGCATTACCTAAACTTGGCGTACCTACGTATGAACTTACGTTACCTTCTACCGGAAAAACTGTAAAATATAGACCATTTCTTGTTAAAGAAGAAAAAGTACTACTTTTAGCATTAGAATCTAATAATGAAAAAGAAGTAATTACTGCTGTAAAAAATACATTGAGAGCATGTATTTTATCCCGAGTGAAGGTGGATCAACTACCTTCATTTGATCTTGAGTATCTATTCCTTAAGATTCGTGCTGCTGCTGTCGGTGAAGTTATCGAAATGACGGTAACTTGTACTGATGATAACGAAACTCAAGCAAAAGCATCAATCAATATTGATGAGGTTGAGGTGAAGAAAGTTGATGAGCATAATAGAAAGATTATGCTTACAGACGATATGGGGATTATGCTTAATTATCCAAGTATGGATAGATTTATTGAATCGCAGTTTCTCAACAAAGATTTAGATCCAGAGCATATTTTCAACTTTATTGCTGAACATATTGATCAAATTTTTGATGGTGAAGATGTATATGATTCTACAACTACCACAAAGAAAGAGTTTCGTGAGTTTGTTGAGGGTTTAACTAGCAGACAGTTTGAAGAAATTCAAAAATTCTACGAGACTATGCCTAGATTACTACACACATTTAAGGTATTGAATCCTAATACTGGCAATGAATGTGAATATACAATTGAGGGATTACAAAGTTTTTTCGCATAGCGGTCTTTCAGAATAGTTTGGAGGGCTATTACAAAACTAACTTTGCTTTGATGCAGTACCATAAATACTCTTTGACGGAGATTGAACACCTCATGCCGTGGGAAAGAGAAGTTTATACTGCTCTTCTAATTCAACATATTCAAGAGGAAAAGAAAAAAGCAGAGGAAGCAAAGGCTCGTAGATGATTTTCAAAACCCCAGCACCAAAAGATATCGTAAGATGGTATAGGAAAGGTGTGCCTGGTGGTGGACAGAAGGATCGCATCTTTGATAGATTAAAAGCGAAGTTAACTGGTGGCACGGATGATAGTGGCACCAGTTACTTTTCTATGTTGGAGACGAAACTTTCTGACAAAGATGCTGATATAATTATTAAGAATATGAAGACGGATATCGATGGATATCCTATGTTCGAGACTGGTAGTACCAGCGGTGAAGATCAGAGAATATATCAAGAATGGATTGTTGAGAGATATTTAAAAACAGCTGGTACAGAAGGATTTACTGACACAAGTGTTGCTGAAGAAGTAGAAAAAGAAGAAGAAGTAGAAGAAGAAGCAGAAGAGATTGTTGAGGAGGCAGAAGAAGAAGTAAAAGAGAACATTGAAGAAGCAGTTGAGGTAGTAGACGAAGCAATAGAAGAAGCAGATGTATCGGAAGAAACTGGCGATATATCAGACATTACCGATATTTTACCGCAATCATTTATCGATGCAGTAAATCAACAGCAAGGAACAGATTATCAAAAGGAAAAGAAATCTACTGGGATATCAAACACCAAGATTTTATCAACACTTGTTGGATCATTACAAAAAATCCAGGGACAACTTGGTAGTATTGATAATGAACTGAAAAAGCAGAATGCTCTTATTGGTGCTGCGTTAGGGACCACTGTAAGCAATCTTAATCAGATTGAGACCAGTCATGATGGTCTTAATGATAGATTTGATGGTATTCTAGAAGCATTTGAAGCACAGACCGCATTAAAGAAAAAAGAACTTGATGATGCAGAAACTGATGCTGCTATTGATGAACAAGACGATATTCTTGATGCTGCAGGAACCAAAGATATAAAAGGTTTTGATCCTAGAAAAATGGGATCACCTGGTTATATTACTGGGTGGATTAAGAAAGCTCTTGGTAAACTATGGAAAAAATTTGCTCCTAAAAAAATACGAGCGATTGTAAGACTTTTTAAAAATAAGTTAGGAAAATTTGCTCCTAAAAAACTTGTACGATCCATAACAAAAAAAGCACTTGGTATTAGTGCTGATGCTGGTAGACGTGGTGCTCAAAGAATTGTAACTAGAAGTGCATTACAGATAGGAGGTAAGAAATTAGCCCAAGCAGGTGCTGTCAAAGCAACTCAAGCATTTGTCAAAAAAGCAGCATTAGGACTGATGCGTCCTATTATAAAACGCATCCCGATCTTTGGTGGATTGATTGATTTTGCTGTCTCATTGATGTTAGGAGAACCTGTAGGTAGAGCAGCAGCAAAAGCAGTGGGTGCCGCACTCGGTGGATTTTTAGGTACGTTCATCCCCATTCCATTTGCAGGAACCATTGTTGGTGGTCTTCTTGGAGATATGGTGGGTGGATTCTTGTATGATGCACTCACTGGTGGGGGCGGATCTGAACCTAAAGAAGGAGAAGCCGAGCAAGCAGAAACCCCGCAGCAAAAAGAAACTGGTGGATTAACTAAACCTGGACTAGCAGTAATGCATGGCACCGAAGCTATTATTCCTGTAGACCGGTATGAATCTGGTACAAAGAATCAAGATATGGCAGGTAACGTATTGTCACCTGTCGGCGGGGCATTGATTGGAGCATCTGCCAACTTCTTGACACAAGCAGGACCAGCAGCATCTTTAGTTGCTCCTATGTTTAAGCAATCTGCTAACGCATTGACAAAGTTCTTTGATGTACCTGCAACACTTGCACAGACAAATGTTGGTGGAGCATTTTCTGGTATTGATACCACGATGAAAAATGTAAAGAAAAAATCAGAAGAAGATACTGAAGATACTGAAGATATTGGTGAATTTGCTACTAACGGTAAATCTGCCGGAAAGAAAGAAAATGCATTCGAGAAAATGAAGAAAGCATTGACTAAATTCTTTAGTGGTAAAAACAGAACAAATCAGAACACTACTAATACCAACAATGGAAGACCAGAGACAGAATATAATGTTACTGGTGCCAATAAAATAACAGCGGCTGAATTTGGTAGTAGAGGATTTCAAGTTCAAGATAATCTGGGATCTGGAGCAACTGCATTTGGGCATACTGGCAGAGACGTTTCGATGCCGCAAGGAACTCCATTATCGTTAGTAGCTCCCGGAACAGTAGTAGAAGCTTCTACTGGACATAATGGTGGATATGGAAATTTCGTTGTTATCAAATTAGACGATGGTAGATATGTTAAATCTAATCACCACTCCAAGAATTTGGTTAAAGCAGGAGATCGGGTTGGTATGCAATCAGATGGGTCTGTAAAAGCATATGCAGAAGTGGGAAGCACTGGATTATCAACTGGTCCTCATATGCATTTGGATTTAGGGACGGGTTATAACCCAGGACCAGCAGCTGTAACTGGATTAATGAATCCGGACAACTTCATCTTGAAAGGCGGTGTAGTAAAGGGCGGTAGTAAAATAACAGCAAGTGTTGCATCTGCTGCTCCCTCTTCTCCTGCTCCTGATGCTCCTGATGCTCCTGATGCTCCGGCACCAGTAGTTGCTCCGATAAAAGAGAAATCAGCAGCTGAACTAAATGCGGATTATTATAAACCTACCCCAAAGCCAAAGATAACACCACCAAAGGCATCTAGTAGTCCAGCAGCACTTATGCAGGAGGATCCGGGGAATAAAAAGAAACCGCAGGTTGTTGTGGTAAGTACTACACCGCAAGCATCAATGCCAATGCCTATAGATGGTGGATCTCCTGCAGTATCGAAAGTGGATCACGGATCTCCATCAAAAACTTTGCTGATGCAAAAACTATATAAATGAAAATAAATAAAGGCATAGAGGCATAACTAATGGCAGCAGGAACAGAAGGCTTTAACGACACTTCTCAACCAGGAAAGGACCACATGGGGGCAATGATCTCCAAGGTTATTGCTGCGCGTAAATTTGCCAGACAAGAGAGAGAAGCAGCAGAAGAGAAAGCAAAGAAAGCAGGATATGATAGTCTAGATGAACTTGGTGTAGAAAAAGGATTCTTTTTCAAGGCAGCACTGAAGAGTAAGTTCGGTGGATCATACATCAGTGGTAAGAAGCAAGACATTCAACAGACGGTTGATCGTGTCAAACTGCTGAAGAATCCCAAGGCACAGTTCTGGAATTTTGTAGACAATAGAGACTCTGACGGTAAAGAGATAAAGAAACTGTCTGAAGTTGAAAGATTTCGAGAACAGTTTGATAACTATGCATTTGTAAGTGCCAAGAGAGCTCCTGAAAAGGTAGAATCATCTGAAGAGATGATACCTGATACAGCAGAAGAAACAGCATCATCAGCATCAGGAACTGGTAAGAGTAGAGTATCACGAGAAGATATTCTTACTGCAGTAAGTGCCATTGCATCATCACTTGAGCAGACCGCACAGTCTATTAATAATACACTTGGCGAGACAAAGAATATTGCCAGTGACGTACAGGCAATCAAGACTGATGTTATTGCTCAATTGAGCGAAAGAACTGATACTATTGAAGCAAAGTTGGATGCTATTGCTGCTGCTATTAATGCACAGACAGCATTACAAAAGAAAACTACTGATGATAAACAAGGTGCTCAAAAAATGAGTGGCGGAGCAGCAGTTAAAAATGCTGCTGGTAGTCTGGATATTGCCCTAGATGGAAAAGAAGCTGAAGAATCAGATTTAGATGTAGATAATATACCAAATGCACCTAGTCAAGAACCTGCTGCTGAAGACCCCAACAAACCGCCAGAAGCAGAGACTGGTGGTATTGTTTCTGGTCCTGATAGTGGTTATCTTGCCAAGTTACATGGCGATGAGATGGTTGTTCCATTAGATAATAACTATACTCAAGGCGAACCAAGTGCGATGGATGGCAAGGTGAGACCTGTACCGGAAACTCCGGCTATAAAATCTCCTGCTATGGCACCTAAAACGCAATCATTTGAGCAGGGAACATCTAACCTTGGTAGTAAGGTAGGATTCACTGATTTAAATCTTGGTATGGCATCAAAATCTAGTAGTAGTGCTGATGCTTTGGCACAACCATTAATGGATGCAATGTCACTACCTATGATGGTTGCTGGTGGTACAGTACTATCATCCGTCACTAACTTGATGAATCAACTGGGACCAGAGAGTGATTCTTTTGCGGGAGAAATTGCCAAGGTAGCAAGACCTATTGCTGATGTATTTGGGATGCCTAATAGTCTTACTAATAAAGTAACTGGACAAAAGAGTAGTAATGGGGATTCTGATAGTATAGATCGAGATAGGAAGAAAAGTAAGAAAAAAGGACTCTTTGGTAAATTTGTGGACATGCTGAAAGGCATTAACGGTAACGGAGGAAGTAACAATACCACCACTACAAATCTCACTGCGGACCCAAACTTCACTGGTTCTGAAAACTCCGAGAAAGCGATGAATTATTTTATATCGCAAGGTTTAACTAAAGAACAAGCTGCTGGTATTTCTGGAAATCTTCAGCAAGAGTCTACATTCAATCCAAGAGCTGATAATACTGGAACTGGTGAAGATTCTACTGAAGGCCACTTTGGTATCGCACAGTGGGATAAAAAGATCCGCTGGCCAAAAGTGAAAAAATGGATGTTGGAGCATAATCTTGATCCATATAGTATAGAAGGACAACTCCAAGCACTTAAGTGGGAGGCTGGTGAAAGAGGAGATTGGGAGAAACTAAAACAAGAAACTACTGCTAAAGGAGCAGCTAAAAGTTTTCTAGAAAACTTTGAAAGATCTGGAGAAGAAGCTGGAGAAGCTGGTTTTGAAGCAAGAATGCAAAATGCAGTAAACTTTGCATCTAAAGATTACACCCCATCAACAACTCCCGCCACAACAACGACAACTCCAGAAGCAACCACTGGTGCCGATACATCATCAACACCAACAGAAAAACCACAACCAGATTCTGCACAAAAAATTACCGAGAACTTTGGACTAAAACCTGACCAAAAGTTTTACTTTACGCATAAGAAAAATGGGGTAGATCTACGGTATGAAGCATACAAAACAACAAATGGGTTTGCCATATATAAGCATGGTGGTCGAATAGGTTCTATGCTAGTGGACACCAGTGATGGAAAGAATGATGATGTGGTTGCATCTCTTATTAAAGCGGGTAAAGCACGAACAGCAATTAGTTCTCCTACTTCACCAGCACAACCTGCCCAGACACAAGCAGCACTACAGAAACCAGAGACTAGTTCATCATCAAATGAACCTGCAGTTACTGTGGTATCACCGCAAGCAGCAGGACGAACCGCAGGTACTGATAAACCTACAACACCAGAACAAACTGTTGTTAGACCGGGAGAACCTAATGCATTATCAGGAACTATGTATCCATCACCAGTAGGATTAGATTAATATGGCAAACGAAGATTTACAATACGCTTCTAGTTTTAAACCAAAGAAAGTAACTATTACTTCTGTCAGTGGTGATGAGAAAGTCATCACTGATTTGGTGCAGAACTTTTATTACTTTGAGAATATCACAATGCCTACTCTTGAGGCTATTGCTGTTATTTCTGACTCTGGTGGAAACCTGATTGCAAGTCTTCCTATTCAGGGGTATGAAGATATTGAGATTGTTCTTGAAGGACAAGATGAAGAAGATATTGTATATAACTTTAAGGTGTTTCGAGTCTTTGATAGATTCAGTGCTGATAGAGTACAAGTATACAAACTTGGTATGATATCCAAAGAGGCATTGATTAATGAGACAATCAGATTACCTAAACTATTGACAGGTAAACCTGATGCTATTGTTAGTAGTTTGTTGAAAGAAAACTTATCTACCGAAAAAGAAATTAAGACAGATCCGACACTATTTAAAGTTAGATTTCATCCAGGAAAGAAGACTCCTTTTTCAATCATCAACGGACTGTTACAAAAAACGGTAGCACAAGATGCAAATAATAGTAGTACTGCATCAAGCGGTGGTGGTGCTGGTGGTGGAACGGATGGACAAGGTGGTGTTGCTGACATCGACTCTGGTTCATATGGTAAGATGAGTGGCAGCGCCGGATACTTATTCTATGAGAACTATGATGGGTATAATTTTAACTCTATTGATAGATTAAACTCTCTTGAGAAAAATCCTCCAGTTATACAACTCTATCAAGAGAATGATGAACTTGGACAATCTAAATTAAATAAGATTTTATCTATTGATTTTAAACAAGAGATTGATATGCTCACCAAGTTGAGAATGGGAACATTTTCTTCTGTGGTGTGTTTCTATAACTACAGCACAGGTTCTTATGAAGAGTTTGCATTTTCATTAAAAGATTCATTTAAAGACCAGAGTCATCTTGGTTCTCAATCTGGGATGTTGAAAGGTCAATCCGATTTAGCATCTAAACCAACAAGAATCATGTCAGCATTGATTGATCACGAGACTTGGTTTGATGAAAAAGAAATAGCATCTCCCGAAGACAAAGATGGTGGTAGTAATGCTGCCGAGTTTCCTGACTGGCAGAAGAGTTATGTTTCCCAGTCTATTTCTCGGATGAATAGTATTAATAATCAAGAAGCAAAAGTTACTATTCCATTACATCCTGAACTCAAGGTAGGACAAACAGTTGAGATTTTTATTCCTAATATGATTGCCACACCTGATAGAAAAGAAGAACCATATGATCCAGAACATAGTGGCGTGTATCTGATTTCTAAACTGAATCACGCTTATGATTTCAAGAATATTAAAGGTAATACTCATCTCACTTTGATTCGTGATTCTTATGGTCGAAGAGATGAAGATTCAAAGGCAGAAACTGCCTAATAAATAATAACGTAACTGCTGTTTGATATGGATCCCGTATTATCATCATTAATGCAGACTCACCAGGTTGGTGAAGATGGATTTCATTGGTGGATTGGTCAGGTTGAAACATCTAATACTGATGATCCAAAAGAGTCTGGAAGATATCGTGTTAGAATTATAGGACATAACCTAAAGGATGCTACTCCTACCAAGGAATTGCCTTGGGCGCAGGTAATGATGCCGGTTACGACACCATTTAGTGACGGTGGCGTTACGGGTGCGACCGTAGAACTACGTGCGGGTAACTGGGTAACGGGATTTTTCCTTGATAATGATAAGCAAAAACCAATCATTATGGGATCGATTGGTCACACTGCTGGTGCGACTGAAGTAAAAGTTGACGAACCACAAGACTCTGGTGAAGGTAAGGGATTAACTACCTATACAGATCCGAAAACTAAATCACAGACACATCGTTCACAAGACAGACAAAGTGGTGTAGACGAAGAAACTGGTGGTAATACAGATGGTGGTGAACCTGATGCTGGTCGTGCCGCTTCAGAGAATGGTGCTCCCGCTATCATCGCTGCATTGCGTGGTAAGCACAGTGAAGCAAACCCTATTGGAATGAAGACTTGTGTTACTCTTGCTAACCCTACTTGTGGTACAGAGAGTAACTTCGGAAAGCAACTGACTAACATCGTGGGTGATATGTTGGCAGCAAACCAGGCAGCTGGTGGTCAAATTGGAAGTTTTTATGTTAGTAAAATCAATGGATTCTTATATGATAAAGTAGAGATTGCTCGTTATCATATTGGTAGAGTTACTAGACTTGTAAGAAGTCTTGTCGGCAGGATTCAGTCAGAAATTATTAGAAATATTCGTCAAGGTATTGAATTTTTAGTTAAAGCAGCACTGGGTCTTAATGTACCAAAAGAGCAGAAAGAAAAAGTACCTGTAGATCCAAAAAAAGATTTTGATGAAGTTAAACCTGAAGGTAATATCTTAAAAAGAATCAAGAAAGTACTCGACAAAATCTTGCAAGCATTGGGTTGTGCTGTTGAAGATCTCATTGACAAGTTAGTGAAGTTCTTGACTGACTTGCTGTTTGATTTTATTATGGAGATTTTCTCTCCAGCAGCATGTGCTATCAAGAATTTGATTGATGGTATTCTCAATCAAATCCTGTCATTAATTGATGGATTGATAGCACAAGTTCTGGGACCTATACAACAAATTTTATCTCTTATTGGTGGTTCTGTTGACCTAGTATCATCAGCAATCCAAAAGGTAATGTCTTTCCTTGGCATCAACTGTAGTGGACCGAGTTCAAAGTGTGCTGAATCTACTAAAGAATGTAATGATTGTGGTACTGATGAAGAAGAAGAAGATTTTCTTGATAAGTTAATAGGTCAAATTGAAGCGGGTGATACTGGAGAGCGTTTGAATTGTCCGGAATCTTTAGATTATCTCGATGTAGAACCAACTAAAGTTATTTTTGTTGGTGGTATTCCTACATGGGATCCTCCAGAGATTCCTACCGGCGGTTCTAAACCACCAGGAAATGATTTCCCAGGACAAACAACTCCACCAAACTTCTTCCCTTCAACAGCAGACGATCCTGCAAATGATCCTAATATCATTCCGCAGTTTCCTAGAGGTGATGATGGTGAGGAATTCTTCCCTGGTGGGACCATACCAGTGCCAGAAGGCACTTTCCCTGATGATAATGACGGTAATAATCTAGTTGGTGATGATGTTGAACCTGACCTTCCAAGAGATGCTGGTGGCACCCCATATTACACAGTAGTAGCTGACCCAACACTTGTTACTGAAGGTGACACTATCACATATACTATTAGAACATCTAATGTACCAATTGGTACTATTCTTAAGTATAGGTTGTCTGGCGATACTATTGTTCCTGAATATATTGTTGGTGAGTCTTTAACTGGAGATTTTGTTATCAACGAAATTGAAACTGTTACTGAAGATGTCGTTGATGATGATGGCAATCTTGTGCCAGTAGAAATCCCTCTTGGTATTGGTGTTGCAACAGTACAACTTGCTGCAGATGATGTATTAACATCTCAATACCAAGATATGTTCTTTACTGTTATTGATGCGTCTGACGTAGATACTGATGCTGTTGCGAAAGTTACTATTACTTATGATGCATATGGATTGATTAATCCATTCTACAATCCAAACACAGTACCTACGGAGACTCTTACTGTAGTATCAGATAAAGAACTGTATTATGAAGGTGAAGATATTATTTACACTATCACGTCAGAAAATATCCCTGATGGTACGGTGTTAGAATATATTCTATATGGAGACATTTCTCCAGATGATCTCGTTCAAGATTCTACATCTGGTTCATTTGTTATCAGAGATAATGCTGCTAAAGTCACAGTTGGTATTGTTGAAGATATAGAAGAAGAATTTGATGAAAGAATATACTTCAAAGTAGTAGGTTACGATGCGTTCACTGATGCAACTATTGTAGGAACTGCTGTTGTTGATGATAGTACATCGACAGAAGAAGTCCGAGTTGAGTTAACAAAACCAACGGTAAATACTCCTATTACTGACGGCAGTGGTAGTATTGTTAGTATTCCTATTAAGGATACTGGTGATCCTTATTCAGAAGCACCAAAAGTTATTATCAGTTCTGGAAAAGGTTTTGGCGCAACTGCTATCGCATTATTAGATACTAGAGGATACGTATCAGAGATTAGAGTTACTAGAAAAGGACTTGGATATAAAGTAAACACTCCTGAATCTAATGGACTTCAATGCATTATTGATTCCTTCACTTTGATTGCTCCTGGTATCAGATATACCGAATCTCCGACCGTATACATAAATGGTGAGGAAGGAATTGCTCAAGCGATTATTGATTCGCGAGGATATATGATTAGTGTACAAATTCTCGACAGGACTATAAAATACACTGAAACACCCAAAGTAAAAATTATTGGTGGTGGTGGAAGTGGGGCAATTGCTCTACCAAACATGATATGTCTTGATCCTGATGATCTCGCAGAAAGAGGATCCGTTAAGATCGGAACCGGTAAATATATTGATTGCCCATAATGTCTACTAACGTAACTAATAACACCGATAAACAAAAACCATCCGCTGGTTCTGCTGGTGTTGCTGCCGAGGGTGGTGCTGCAGAACCCAAAAAAAGAAAGGATACTGCAGATACAGAACAATTTTGTTTAGCAAAACCAACAGTACATTGGGTTTCTAATGGTTGGACTTGTATGGATTGGGAGGGTGATGACAACACTCCTGGTGGATATACTGTTACCAACGGTCAGAGTGCTTTGTTCTTTGATGAAACCGGTAATATGGTGTTCACCACAGGACTTCCCCCTAATGCAGGTTGTGGCGGTAAACTGATATTCAGTAGTGCAGGAGAAATGCACAACACATCAGGAGCATACTCTATTCAAGCTAAAGGTCCAAAAGATAGTACCAGAAAGAGTGATGATAGTAAAAGAGGTGAATCTACTACAGAATCTCCTGCAGTTTCTGTTTATGCCGAGGGTAAAGTTGCTATTGAAGCACAAGGAGAATCTTGTGACTTAAAAGGTGATAACATTACAATCAATGCTCTTAAGACTCTAACACTCAAAGCAGGGGAAGCGGTTAATATCGAGGTCGGTGACGGCAACGGTAAAATGAGCATCTTCACGGGTGACTACAATCTTAATACGTCATTCAACAACAAAACTATTGGTAGTGCTGACTACACTGATGGTGCTGGTGAGAAGACAAATAATACTACACAACCTGGATCTGTCGAAGCTACTAATAGTGTTGGAACTATTAACCATTCTATTCTTGGCAACTATTATCTTGGTGTGGCGGGTCATTATAACCTTTCGGCACTCGCTAACATCAACCTTAAGTCAACTACAGGTGGTTTTGGTTTATTAACCACTGGCAGTCACTATGTTTTTGCTGGAGGAACAAAAACTGAAGAGATTCTTGGTGTTGTTCCTGCTATTGGCGACAAACCACCTGTTGTAGGTGCATGTTGGGACTTAAAACTAGGACCAGGAAAGCAATCGTTTGCTGTGAAGATGGCAAGCGGTGTTAATATTCTTTCTGCTCTTGGTGTTAACAAACTTATATTTGGTGGTGTAACTGATGTTACTATTGCTGGTACTCTTTCGGTAAAAGCGATTACAATTTTCTTGAATTGAATACATAAATACCGAAAAAAAATCGCCTGTAAAAAATAGTAAAAAAAGTCTTTCTAAATAACAGTGGTGGAACGAGTTTATTGATGCTATCTACACAATATAGATTACGACTAGAATTTATTTGTAAACGTATCGCAAATAATGATGATGTAAAACTAGATGATATGATTTGGGCACAAAAGATTGCTAAAGCAAATACATCTGCTAATGAGATGTTGAAAATGGCAAGACGCCAAGCAGCACAAGATATTGAGGAAGGTAGTACCGACGATTTTCTGAATAGGATGGGTTTAGGAGACCCCGATCCATCCAATCACAAAAAGGGGTTTACATCTGCTGATGATATGCTAGAATGGTTCCAGCAAGATAAACCTGATGATTGGAGACAACGTGACTAATGCCAAGTGAATTTGATTACGTTGAAGCACCTACAGAAGGTGAAGTTGATAAGTGGGGATTTACAATCAAACCCTCTATAAGCGATAATGAGTTAATACGCAGATGTTTGGGGAATGCTCCTTGCGGTTGCGACAAGAAGCAAGTTGAACGCTTGATTAAAGAATATCATGACTAAAAAACAATATAAACAACTGCTGCTAGATCACTTCACAGAGCAGTTGAATAAACTCACTGCAAAGGAACTGAAGGAACTTGCATCGAGGTATACATGAAAGATTATGTCTGTATCCCAATGTGGGACCCTATTTTTGAGATGATGCGCTATCATTGGGTACATAAGACAGAAAAGGATCCTGTTCAATACGTGAAAAATCTTAATCCAGAGCAAGAAGTCTTATGAGTAGTAAGATGTTATTCCTAGTTGACATTGGTAATGGTAGATGTGTCAGTCACGATGGATACATTCAGATTGGTATTTTCTCTCATAGTGTAGAGAAGCACCTTGAGTTAAATCCTGAACAAGAATGGCAGGTAACATATTGGATGCCTGATCCATTCTGTATTAGAT
>Ga0098051_1000330_pt1 | contig 19550 bp, 20 predicted proteins | sample 14BtaG_FD_77069 | JGI IMG/M metagenome (GOLD analysis project Ga0098051, IMG submission 77069) | Marine viral communities from the Subarctic Pacific Ocean - 14B_ETSP_OMZ_AT15311_CsCl metaG | ecosystem: Environmental > Aquatic > Marine > Oceanic | place: Pacific Ocean | collected 2015-01-18 | reverse complement strand
TGAGTTCGAAGAGGAAGAAGAAAGCATACGACATCAAGTCATCGTATCATTCGATAAAGATTCTGTAGATTTGAGAGGGACTGATATAGAGCTTTTAGATAAGGTTCTAGGTGATATGGTTATGAATGGTTTGTTGGTTTCTAATAAGAGAGTATCATTAGATGGTGATGGTGTATTAGTAAGATGTAACTTTGTTGGTGAAACAAATCCGATATCACTAAACTGACATTTTGTCCATTTTATGGAATGGTACATTGATTGAACAATACCAATCTCAAATTTAAAATTAAAAACGGAGTTACTATGTTTACATTAGATAGATTGCTTAGAGATATGGATATCACATATCGTACAGATTACAACTCATATAACGCATCAATGGTTATTGAGGATGATAATTTAATTATGGAATTCGAAGTTCCAGGATTCTCAAAGAAAGACTTGAATGTAAAGGTTGAAAACAATGTATTATCAGTAAGTGCTTGTACAGAAGATAGGTCTTTTGATAAATCATATAAACTGAATAATATGTGGGATGGTACATCAGTTTCAGCTGAAGCAAAGAATGGTATCCTAACTATTACCATTCCTAAGAAAGAGGAAATGAAAAGTAAGGTGATTGAAGTAAAGGTTAAGTAAGTGTTGCATAAACAAGTTATAGAAGTATCGGATAAATTATATTTAGTTTTAAGAAGAGTAAAAATAGATAATAGACCTATAGTAGATGCATGGAAAACTCATCTACAATCAGATATAGTTTTTAAGAAAGAACCATTCTATTATTTTTGTAAGAGTATCATAGATGTCGAACCGATAGATTAATTAACACAAACTTAACATAAGGGGGCTTGTATAAGTCCCCTTTTTTTATTATATTTATACTGTAAAAATATGAATATGAAAACATCATTAAAGGTCGCAGAGTTTGTCGTCATTTGTACTGCAATGGGATTTGTATGTGCGCTTGCAACAATTGGTTATTTGGTAGTATTAGAACAAATGGGTATTTAACTATGGGTATTAAATTTACTGACGAAGCGAAAGCCGCTATGCGAATCAACTTTGTACTACTGAGTACATATATGTGTATGGACTTACTTCAGATATCATCATTCCCCGTTGGTTTCATTGTGGGTATGGTGAACTATCTTTATGTAGTCAACGAACTTAAAAAAATCAAATCGTAGTTATGGGTAATTTAGGATACGCGTGTATCAATATGACATTGGGTAAGAAAGGTGTTACTACTAATCGTAGTATGATTAAACGAACCTTCTTACAGAAAGGTATACCTTACGCATCTGAACTCAGTATACAGAATGTAAGAGACTTAATTGAGATTATTAAGTGGAACGAACAGAACAACATTAAGTTCTTTAGAATGAGTTCAAATATGTTCCCCTGGTCTTCTGAGTATCCTCTATCAGACCTACCACATTATAATCGTATCAAAAATCTGTTGGATGGCGCAGGTGTTCTCGCTAACAAATATGGCCATCGCCTGACATCACATCCTGGCCCATTCAATGTGTTGGTATCTCCCAATGAGAAAGTCGTTAAGAACACTATTACTGACCTTTCTATACATGGTGAGGTGTTTGACCTTATGGGACTATCCCGTACACCATACAACAAAATCAACATCCATTGTAATGGTGTCTATGGTGATAAGATATCAGCTATGGATAGGTTCTGTAAGAACTTCGAACGATTGCCAGAATCTGTTCAGAGTCGATTGACTGTAGAGAACGATGACAAAGCTACGATGTACTCTGTAAAAGATTTGATGTACATCCACGAACGGATTGGTATTCCTATTGTCTTTGATTATCACCACCACAAATTCTGTACTGGTGACCTATCAGAAGAAGAAGCGCTCAAGCTGGCTGCAAGTACTTGGGGTGACATTAAGCCTGTAGTTCACTACTCTGAGAGTAAGTCACTACATGAGAACAATGATACTATCAAGCCACAAGCTCATTCAGATTATATCTCTGAAACCATTAACACTTATGGACTTGATGTAGATGTAATGGTAGAAGCAAAAGCTAAGGAATTAACCCTTTTAGAGTACAGAGGCGTTAACGCATAATATTCCGTTTAGCTTGTTGTAATATCTTAATTAATTTCTTTTTGATATTTATATGGGGTTGTTGATAAACAACTCCATTCTTTTATATAAGAAAGAATTTGATATAAATACAACTCAGAAATTTAATGAAACTAAAAAATAGCAAAATATTTTCAAAAAAGTTTTGGTTCATTGTATTAATGACTATCAGCACCTTAACATTGGCTGGTACATCAGCATATTACTCTGTATTTGGATTAAGTACTTTGTTTGCTGGTGCTAAGTTTCAAGTCATTATTATGGCTTCAGCATTGGAGTTTGCTAAATTAATATTAGCATCATACCTCCATAATAATTGGAAGTCAGCTGGGTGGATGAAATGGTATCTAACGATTGCATTGGTAACACTTATGGGTATTACATCAGCAGGTATCTATGGATTCCTCACATCAGCTTATCAGAAAACAGCAGACCAATTGAATGTTATTGATAAGAAGGTGGATGTAATTGAATTAAAAAGAGATAGGTTTGTAGAGTCTTTGGATGGGTACAAATTAGAGAAGCAACAACTGAATAATTCTATATCAGAGTTAACCATTGGGTTGTCTAATAATACGATTCAGTACAAAGATAAAGAAACAGGTCAAATCATCACAACGACCTCATCTTCTACACGTAGAGTATTAACACAACAACTCAACGATATGAAATCCCAAAGGGGTAGTGTATCACAGAAGATGGAATCTCTGACAGATTCAATTACTAAAATGGATTTACAGATTTTAGATTTAGAGTCAAACAATGATATAGCAGCAGAGGTGGGGCCATTGAGATACATCTCTGAAATTACAAACAAACCAATGGGTATCATTGTTAATTGGTTTACATTACTTATTGTATTTGTATTCGACCCATTGGCAATCTCAATGGTAATTGCATTAAATAAACTTATAAACAGGAAAGAAGATGGAAATAGTATTAGTAGTGGCGACATTAGTAATAACAATAGTGGTAGTGCAGATAACACACAGACTAATGGTGAAAGCATCGATGAGGTTCGAATACTTTCAGAGGAAGTGGAAAAAGAAGGATCGGAAGGGAAGGAAGAAGTTGTTGAAGCAACAAAAGAAGTTGTTGAAGAAACAAAGAAAGAAAAACAAATTAAAAAAGTAACGTCCCCACAACCTGTCAGAAAGCGGTATAGTGATTCAGTAGCTATAAATGAGGGTAGAGGATAATTTGGTTAATTCAAATTTTATTCGTATATTTGTATTAATATACTGATATAAAATATATTGTTATGAGTGATTTATATAATGAGGGGAGAACCACAAGTGGTGACGCACAAGTAAACTATTCCACCACCCCATCGGAAAAAGAAAAGTGGTTTCAAGAGTTTAGGGAGTTTGATTACGGATTGGATATCAAAGATAATATCATTCTAGTTCAAGACGATATTATTCAGGGATTAACATTCGATATCATTTCAAAAGTAAGATTACTCAGAAAGATAAACCCTGATTTAAAAACCATTACACTATTGATTAATTCACCTGGCGGAGATGTTGTAGAAACATTAGGGTTGATTGATTATATTCGTTCATTAAATACCAACGAAGGTATCAAAACAAATATGGTATGTAGGGGTTCAGCTATGAGTGCTGCTGCATTGTTATTAACCGCTGGGACTGGTGTTAGAGCAGCTTCCAAACATTCAAAGATTATGGTTCACCAATTATCAACAATCAATTTTGGTAAGTTAGGTGACATCAAATCGAATGCAAAGTTCGCAGAACAATTGGAAGATGATTGTAACACTATTATGGAAGAGTGTACAAAGAAAGATAAAAAATGGTGGGAGGCAAATCAACAGAATGATTATTTCCTATCATCGTCAGAAGCATTGGAATTAGGAATCATAGATAAAATAATTTAAGTTATGGAATGGAACTACAAACCTTTAGGTGATAGAGTCGTTATTAAGATTGTAAAACGGCATGATGAAAAAACATCAGGTGGTCTATATAAACCATCTGGTTCAGAAACCACTATGTTAGGTGAAGTTATCGCAGTTGGTAACGGATTGTTTACACAAACTGGGGACACAATCCCAATGAGTGTAAAGGTTGGTGATACAGTCCTATTGGAAGGAACTGGATTCAAACATAGAAATGGTAAAGACACATACCACATTTACAGAGAGAGTGAGTTGTTATCTGTATTAAACGAAAACTAAAAGTTATGGTACATATTTTGGACGAAACCCAAATCCAAGAGAACTACGAAAAGTTCAGAAAGTTAATTAATCAAACATTCACAGGGGATAGATTGGAATCCCTTAATAAGATGTACGACCACATTGAAGACAGAATTGTATTAACGCCCGCATCATCAACTGAGCATTTCCATAATGCTTTCGCTGGTGGGTACATCGATCATGTTCTGAGAGTCACGAGAAATGCTGTCAAAGTGTTTGATATGTATGAAGAACTTGGATTGGGTATCGGTGATTATACAAAAGAAAATGTAATCTTTACCGCTCTTCATCACGACTTGGGTAAGGTTGGTAATGCAGATGAGAGTTGGTACATCCCAAATGATTCACAATGGCATGTTGAGAATCAGGGTAAGATTTACAAAACCAACCCAACAATGCATTGGATGAATCTAAATGACAGAACCTTTTGGATGCTGAATCATTTTGGAATCAAATGTTCTGAAGTTGAATGGTTGGGTATCAAACTTACAGATGGATTGTATGATGACTCTAATAAAGAGTACTACATAGCGTATAACAAAGACAATGCGCTCAAAACATCACTTCCATTCGTAATGCACCAGGCTGATATTATGGCTGCTAGATTTGAGAATGAGAGGTGGTTGAAACTAAAGCAAGGTCAAGTTACCACTAAGAATGTAGGTGGTAGGCCAACTAAAAAACAAAAATTAGAAAATGTAACTATGCCAGAGAAGATTGATTTCAAATCTATCTTTGGAGATGTGAAAGAAGCTTAATTATGATACTGACAATAGTAATACTATCAGCCCTAACCTTAGTGTTTGGATTCACAACATTTAACTTACTTCGAAAGAATGAAAGATTAGAAGATGATATAGAATTATCTGATAAATATTTGGGTGATGTATATTCATCAATGAAGGATGCATATGAAAGAATGGTTAAGGTAGATAGGTTGGGTTCATTTGAGGCTGATGATGAAAGTGGATTTATCTTTGAAGAGATTAAATCTACATTAGAACAATTAAATGAAGAATTCAATTTAGATGCCGAGAAAAAGGAAGAATAAAAGATATTTCACCACTATTACTGAGATGGCTATAAATGCCTACAATAATTGTGATGACGATCGACTAAAGAATAAAATATACAATAGATTCATACATTATCCGTTTGATAAGTTATCAGAGAATGTAATACATACCTACAAAACTTATTACTTCGATATACCATACGAAGATGTCAAAGCAAGTGTAGTGGCATTTTTAAATGAGAAGATTCATAAGTTCAATGGTGAAAATGGTAGAGCGTTTTCTTACTTCACGGTAGTAGCTAGAAATTATTTATTCAACGAAAACAATGCCAACTATGCAAGAATGAAATCAAGAGAAGGTTTAGATGTAGTTGATTCATCAAGGAATATCGTAAACGAAGTTGTTAGTGAACAGATGAAAGAATCCAAATCAGACTTCATCGACCACTACACTCAGTACATTGATTATCATTTAGACGATATATTCTCTAAGGATAGAGATAGGGCAATCGCTGATTCAATAAATGAGTTGTTCAAAACAAGGAATGACTTATACTCTTACAATAAGAAAGCACTTTACATACTTATTAGAGAGAGGACAGGTGTCCACACTCAGTACATAACAAAAGTAGTGGGTAAGATGAAACATATTTATGTAGAGTTATATACTGAATACAATAAATTTGGACACATTGATATGTTGTATAAGTTAAAAGGAATCGATGGATAAGGATACTGAATTATTTAAGGGAAAAACATTCTCTGATATTATGGCTGATATCTACACTAACTCAAAGAGGAAAGATAGGCAGTTGAAACTTCTTATTGCTCAATTAGAACCATTGGTTAAAAACATCAATGATGCAACGGTGGTAGTCCCTTTGATAAAAGAATATATGGAGGTATCTGTAAAGAACGATGAACAGATTGTAAAACTCGCAGCTATTGTCCAGCGTATGATGAAAGAGGCAAATTCTGAAGATGGTGGCGGATTGGGATTATCAGATGACGAAAAGAAACAACTATTAGAAAACGCAAAAGCGATTGACGCAAAAATAGATTCTCTTAAAAATGATGGAGATGATGAATGAGTACATTGCAAACAGGCACAATACAATCTATAAATTTAAAAGATGATAATCCAAATGAGGTTTATAGTGTAAGAGTTCTAACCTCAAAAGGTTCAGGTCGGTCTGAAGTTGCATATCCACTTGATGTAAACATAAAACGAATTCCACTAATAGGAGAGAGTGTAATACTGATATCCTCATTGGGTGCAGAGGCGAGTGGTGGTAGTCGAAGAGCTAAACAATATTACATATCATCAACTGCCGTACAATTAAATGTACATAATAATGCATTACCTAACGGCGCCGCACCTCAACGGAGTACGAATACACTTTCTACATATACACAAACTCTTACAGGCACCCCTAATGTAAGTAAGAAATCAGAAGTAAGTTTAGGTAAGGGGTTTGAGGAGAGACCTGATGTTAGTTCATTACAGCCATTCATCGGTGATGTTCTATTAGAAGGTAGGTTCGGACACTCACTCCGATTTGGATACTCACCAAAGGAATCAGATACCACACAAAGTCCATTGTGGGAATCGTCAAACGTATCTGACCCTATAACCATATTGTCAAATGGTAGAGAGGGTGGTTCTTACAATAAATTTAGTATTGAGGATGTCAACAAAGACTTATCATCTATATGGATGGGTTCATCGCAAAAGATAAAGTTAGAACCATCCAATAAGTTTACATTAGGGGTAACCCCACAAAACTCATATAACAAACCACAGCTGATATTCAATTCAGATAGAGTGGTAATCAATTCAAAGTCAGACTCAGTTTTAATTAGTGGTGGGAAATCGGTAAATATATCTACTAAAAGTTGGAGAGCTGATATGGACGAGATATTCAATCAGTTAGAAGTAGTGGTTACTGAACTATCAAAAGCTGCATCTGTTATGGTGGGGCTTGGTATCCCAATCAATGTCGCATCTTTATCTAAAGCGGTTGCTAGTTTGAAGTCTATGAAACAATAGTGATATCATCACAAAACAAAACATTCTGATATTTATATAAAAACATAATATTATGAAACCAAAAGAATTAGCAAAACTATTAGAGGTGGTAGTTAGAAAGGTGGTTAGAGATGAACTCAAACCCATCATCACAGAGGTTGTAAAAGCATCTAAACCAGTAGAACAAAGTAGAGTAAAACAACCATCCACTAAAAAGAGTGGTGTAAGTTTATTCGAAGTATTGGGTGAAGAAAAGCAAAAACCACAAATCAAATTTTCAGACGATACGATGTTGAATGGTATATTGAATGAAACTGCAAACGATGGTGAGTGGAGAAACTTAGATGCTAATCCATACACATCACAACAAGCACAAGGATTCAACAGAGCACAAATGGCCGAAATGATTGGGTATGGTGATGGCGTAGCTACCGCACAAACAATGGCACCAATGACAGGACCTGATGGGGAGCCCATCAACACAAATATCGAAGGTACTGCTGTAGGTGACGCATTGACACGAGATTATTCTGCATTAATGAAAACTATTAATGCTAAGAAAGGAAAATGATAAATGCGCGAACGGACTGAATATAGATACAACCCTATAGACTTTAATGATAATGTAGCAGTTGGAGTTACATTACCATATGGAAAGCTTGGTGGTTTGTTTAATCTAAGTTATACTACTGAAGAACAATCCGTTTCAAACTTAAAGAACTTACTCTTAACAAGAAAAGGTGAAAGACCATTTCAACCAGAATTCGGTTCGGATGTGTACTCATTGTTATTTGAGAACATCGGATTGGATTTGTCAGATAGGTTATCCGAATCTTTAAGAGAAGATATAAATTTATGGTTACCATACATAATTATTGATGATATCATTGTTGATACAGAACCTGACAGAAACTATGTAAAGATACAATTATCATTTAGAGTTACTGAGCAAGGAGCTAATCAACAAATAGTGGTGTTTGTTGATTCTGCTGGAACAACAACTGTAGAATAGGTAGTAAGATGGCTAATAACGATTTAGTAAAAAAAGATGTATCACTATTAGGAAGGGACTTCGGTGAGTTCAGAAAGAACTTAGTTGATTTCACCAAAACATATTTCCCCAATACATATAATGATTTCAACGAATCATCTCCAGGAATGATGTTTATGGAGATGGCATCATATGTGGGTGATGTTTTATCATTCTATACAGATACACAATTAAGAGAATCTCTATTACTATCAGCAGAAGAAAACCGAAACCTATTCAATATTGTATCAGCATATGGATACAAACCAAAGAACTTTGTTCCTGCTACAACTACATTAGATGTATTCCAATTAGTTCCCGCCAAAGGAAGTGGTGACGATGTTACACCTGATTTCGATTATGCTATGACAATTGAAGATGGGATGCAAGTTGGTTCATCACAAAACAACAATGTAAACTTTATAGCTCAAGGTCAAGTAGACTTTTCGGTATCATCATCTTTTAGTCCTACAGAAATAACGGTTTATCAGATTGATGAAACAAACAACATACCCGTATACTATCTTCTGAAGAAAAGTGTAAAGGTATCAAGTGGAACTATTGAGAGTAAAACATTCACATTCGGTTCACCAAAAATTTATGATAAGATTAAGATTGAAGACCCTAACCTTATTCGAATCAAAAGTATAACAGATTCGGATGGTGACACTTGGACGCATGTTCCTTACTTAGCACAAGATACTGTATTCAATCAAGTTGAAAACAATTCAGACAACTCAACCAACTATTCTCAGTATAGTGGTGATGCACCATATCTTTTAGAACTAAAAAGAGTTCCAAAGAGATTCATTACAAGAATGGAAGATAAGGGTGAGATGGTTATTCAGTTTGGTGCCGGTATATCTCAGAACGCAGATGAAGAAATTGTTCCTAATCCTGACAATGTGGGTTCAACACTCTACAACATCGTTGGTGATTTAGACCAAGGGATTGACCCATCGAATTTCTTATACACAAAGACATATGGAGTCGCACCATCAAACACAACATTGACTGTTGAGTATTTGGTGGGTAATGGTGTATCTGATAATGTATCTGCAAAAGACTTAACTAACATTACATCTGTAGTAACATCGTTTAAGAACGAATCTAATTTGGATAGTGGTGTTGTCAGATTCATCAGAAACTCATTAGCTGTAACCAATACAGAACCCGCTAGAGGTGGTAGGAGTGAAGAAACAAACGAAGAGATTCGTAACAATGCTATGGCATTCTTCGCAGCACAGAATAGAACTGTCACTAGAGAAGATTATGTAATGAGGTGTTACGCATTACCTCCACAATTTGGTTCAGTAGCAAAAGCATATTTGATGCAAGACTACCAAATCGAAGATAAGAAAAAAGACAATACCACAATCTCATCTGAAATACCGAATCCATTGGCATTGAATTTGTATACATTGGGATATGATTTGAATAAGAATTTGGTAGGATTGAATCCAGCAACCAAAAACAATCTAAGAAACTATATCTCATACTACAGAATGTTAACTGATGCAGTCAACATCAAAGACGCACATATCATTAACATCGGTGTTGATTTTGAAATTACTGTTATGCCTGACTACAATTCCAATGAGGTATTGTTGAGGTGTATAGAAGAGTTAAAGAATTATTTCAACATTGACAATTGGAGAATCGGTGAACCAATCCAACTATCAAAACTTTATGTAATGTTAGACAGAGTGGATGGTGTTCAGAGTGTTCTCAGACCTGACAGAGAAGGAAATGGTGGTTTAAAGATATTCAACAGATTCAATGGAAACTATTCACCAAACAAATATAGCATTAGTAACGCTACAAAGAATGGTGTAATATATCCTGCTAAAGACCCATCTATATTTGAAGTTAAATTCCCTAATAACGATATTAGAGGTAAGGTAGTAACTCAATCATTCTAAGGAGGTAAAATGATATATAGAATATACGGACAAAAAGATACTACCATATACGAACAGAATGCTCGTAAGAATCAGAACGCTGGTAATGATGAAGTATTGGAGGTAACTAAGTTTTTTGATGAGGAGTTCAATACTACTTGGATCGGTAATAGTAGAATCCTTACACAATTCGATTTGACACCCATATCATCATCAATAGCATCAGGAGAAATATCAGGAGCAAGAAAGTTCTACCTTAACCTAACATCTGTTGATGAGAACGAAGTAGAAACAGAATATCAGTTAGACATATTCCCCATATCAGAAAGTTGGTCTGAAGGTAAAGGATTGTTTTACGACAACCCCTTAACGACTAATGGGTGTAGTTGGGTCTATCGTAATGATGACTCTTTATGGGGAGTTTCTTCCGCACAAATATTAAATGGGATACGACCAACAGAAGCACCCACCAATGGTATCATTTTATATGAGAACTTTGAGAATGGTGTAGGTGCAGCATTCTTAACAGAATCCATAAGAGATTTAGATGGTAACTCACCATCATTATCTACAGAGAACGATAAGTTAGTTATATCAGCATCTAACTTTGCTGGTACTACATTGGTCTTCCCAATCGCATTGGCTGCTAGTCAAACATACGAAGTACAATTTCAAATCGACCCTAACTCATTTGACGACATTCAGTTTAGAGTCCAAGACCCAAATGGTGAATTAAAAACTGAAGAAGATTATGAAGGTATGGTTGGTAAGATAACCACACCATCAACTCAGTCATTTGACTTAACATCAACTGATGCTGGCGACTACCAATTAAGATTCACATTCTTTGATGGTAGTGGGGATGGTAATACGACAACTGGTACTTTTGATGAATTGTATGTTGCATTAAAAGAAGGTAACACATTAGTACATGAAACATTTACAGTAAACACTGGAAGTTTCTTATTACGAAATGTTATCAAAAACACAGGTGGTGAACTACCAAGAATGTTTGCATCAGAATCCAAATTGAATTTGTATGCAGATAATGTGGGAGGTGGTGATGCAACTTTCATCAAAAACCTATCAACGAATTTGGAATACTCCATTAGTTGTGAAATAAATCCAGGTGATTATCCTGATATCGGATTTACAATCTATGACCCCAACGGATTGACATACAGAGATAGTGATAGTATCATTGGATACTCTCGCTCGTTCGATGAGCCTGTAACTCAATCGGTGGTGTTTACTCCTGATATCGAAGGTGATTACATATTCGCATATACATACTACGATAGTGGTTCTAATGGGGCAAGTGGTTCGATTGATAACTTTAAGATAAGATTCTCAGGCACTATACCAACTCCATCCACAACTGAAGCAGGTTACTATAAGAACTCAGGTGGAGCAACTTGGTTCACATCATCTTTATCTGGAACATATGCATCACAAACATTCAACAGATACACAAAAGATTTGAGGGTTGATGTTACTGACTATGTAGAGGATTGGTTAAGTGGTAGTAGACCAAACAATGGATTCCTCATCAAAAGACCTGTAGCACAAGAGAGTGGTTCAACGAGATATGGTTCGTCTAAATTCTTCTCAAATGAAACTCATACTATCTATGTACCTACATTAGAGGTGAGGTGGACTACTGGTTCATTTGATACAGGTTCATTGAGTGAACTCACAGAAGACAACATTACACTTTATGTAAAGAATGTTTCTACAGAGTACAAAGAAAACTCAAGAGCAAAACTCAGAGTGGTTGGTAGAGCAGCATTCCCACAGAGGACATTCTCATCTACATACCCATATACTGACATAAAGTATTTACCAGAAACTACTTATTATCAGGTAAAGGATGTTGAAACAAATCTTGCAGTAATTCCATATGACACAACCTACACAAAGGTGAATTGTGATTCAACAGGAAACTATTTTGATTTTTGGTTCAATACACTTCAGCCTGAAAGATTCTATCAATTCGACTTCAGAGTAGATAGGAACGGAAAGATTGGGTACTTTGAAGGGCCTATATTTAAAGTGGTTAGGTAATGGCTAGAATACGAAATATAAAAAGAAATACATCTAATCAAATCATCTCATACTCCATACCACCTAATAGTGATGTGGAGTATGGTGTTGTAAGATTACCTGCAGTTGAGACTGTATATGGTATTGATTCCTACAATAGAGTATTGGATAGATTGAGTGGTGATTTACTTCAGCAAGTTGATACTGATGGAAATGTATTTACCGATACCTTTAGTGGTAGATATGAGATAACCGATTCGGCTAGAACCTATAATGGTACATTAGACAGACAAAACATCAATATATTCTTTGACACAATATTTTGGGATAATGTTGTAAACGGCCCCACATTGGAAGATGGTGCTTACAGAATAACTAAAGAGCTAATCGATAGTGGAAAAAATTTAAGACTGAAAGCTACAGTTGCCATATCAAATGATACTCAAACAAACCGATTTACACAAGTTCGATTCCAAAGAAAGAGAATCCCACTACCACCTGGAAGTGGATTTGTCTTTCGTGAAACTGAAGTATCACCTGGCCAAGGGACTATCCACCAAATTGTATACGAAATAACAAATTCTGAAATGATAGAAAATGATTTATGGGAGGTGCAAGTGAAGTATGGCAGAAATAGAAATACTGAAGTTGAGGGTATATATATGAGAGGTGACCAATCTTTATTTGAAGTAGAGTTATTTTGATAGGGGTATGATATGGCTATAGATAGATTTCAAAACCCCAACATAGTAACTGACTCAAAGGTGCCTGTATCAAATGTTCAGACATATTCGATTGATGATAGTGATAGGTTAGATAAGACTACAGAACCATGCTCAAAGTCATTATTGGATGATTCTATTGTAGAGAAACACATCTACTCAAGAAGTACATTAGTAGAATCAAACACAGAACCACTTTCTTACGAATCATCGAATGGTGGTAACGGAACATATGATGTATTACTTTCTCCAGAAAAGGATATTAGATTAAGTACCATTACAAAAGGATACTATAGTATTGTTTACAATTTTTTGAAGAATGTAGTTCCATCACTCAAAGTAGAAAACATATCTACAGATTCTACAGAAGTACAATTATCAGCAGGAACATTTAGGAGTATCCAAACCTTTAAACAGAATCCGTTATCAGAGCTAAAAGATTTAGTTGACGGTGAAACAAACTACAAACTAAACTTAGTATTGAACTTCGGTCAAAACAGATTGTACACAATTACAGATATTAGCTTTGATGTAGAATTGGGTGTAGTTGTCAAACTATACAAACCATTACCATCTAATTTAGAGAATGAGTTTTCATCGATTGATGTTGTAGTCAGAGATTCATACATCGAAAGGATTTCTGTTTATGAAGGAACTGAAGCCGAGGAGAACGAAGACTTCTCTACTCCAAACTTTAAAATTGATGTAGGAACTTATGGTGGTTCAAAAGGAACTGATTTTAAAACTTGGAATACATTATTAGATGCAAACCTATCTACATCTCAACAAATCATTGATAAGTACATTAGTGGTTCGTTTGGGAATATCGAACTGAATATAGATTACACATACTTTGGTAACTTTGTAAAATACTCATCCGCTGTGGAAAGGGTCAATAACTTTAAATACAAATTAGAGTTAATTGAATCGTATAACAGCAGAATAACTACATTAGAATCAGTTAGTGGTTCAGAAGCTATAACAAACATATCGCAATCAATAACGAGAAGAGATGGTGTTATAAGTGGTATGGATGGATGGGAAAGGTGGATGTATCACGAAGCAACTGGTTCTTTGTATACACATTATAGTTCGTCTAACTATGTTATCTCACCTTGGCCAAAACAAAGTACATATCCAACGGTAAACTACAGTGTCAATTCTTCTGAAGGTATTTCTCATTACAATGGGTTGATTAGTTCGGCAAGTGTTTATGACGCATTAAACGATTCAAGATTGACAAAGGTTATTCCATCATCAATTGTTGAAGAACCACTCAATTCAGATTACATTCTTTTTGTTGATATGATTGGACACCACTTTGATATCACATGGAGTTACATCAAAGCACTTACTTCAATCAACGATAGAGAAGAACACCCATACGATGGTATACCAAACGAAATGTTGTATGATACGGCAAAGGCAATGGGGTGGAAACTTTCACATGGTAAACAGAGGTCTGACCTTTGGAAGTTTGCAGTAGGAACAGATAAGTTAGGTAATCCAATTCAGAGTGGTTCACTAAAATCAAAACCAGATGAACAAATCACCTATGAGGTTTGGAGAAGAATCGTAAATAATATTCCATACCTTTTGAAAACAAAGGGTTCTGCTAGAGCAGTTAAAGCATTGATATCTACCTATGGTATTCCACAATCATTCTTATCAATCAAAGAATATGGAGGGCCTGTTGTATCTGATGTAAAACCTCTTTGGGAGCATGACAGATTTGTATACCATTTAAGATTCGATGGTAGTGACAATTACATTGATGTTCCGTGGGATAGTGTTACTGACACAATCAATACGATTGAATTGTTCGTACAACAAAACCTAAACAGAACAACGACAGTTCTAAATAAAGGAACTGATTTTGTCGTTATGTTAGAACCAACTGCATCATCAAATAATGGTAACATACATTTATATTTGAGCGGTAGTAGTGGATACAAATCAGCATCTATATCTGATGTACCTATCTTTGATTCCAAAATGGGAACTTTGTTGGTACAAAGAAAGACTGCCGTAAATGATATTACACAAGACAACGAATACAAACTCATCTATAGAAAGAACAGAAAGGATGAGATATCAGTAAGTAAGTCATCTACCATTTCAGTAGATGGTTCTACCGAATCATCGTACAACGCAGCATGGACTGGTAGTGGTACATTGACAATCGGTAAAGAACTATCAACAACAGATGGGATATCACTTTCATCTACTGACAACTATTTAAGTGGCTTGATTCAAGAAATAAGATATTGGACTAAACCACTAAATGATACGGTCATTGACGAACATACACTTTCAAGAGAATCATACCATAGTAATCAACCAACCTCATCTTACTACGACTTAAAGTTTAGATTCATCCCTGATTCACAAATAAAGAGTGTAACGGATCCTGATGGAATCTTATCACAACACCCAAATCAAAAGGTTACATCAACCGATAATGGATATCCAATATCTGCCTCTTTGTCTGGATTCCAATCATCCGATTTGGCAGGGGTAACAGAAGAGTATTATACGAGAACACCATCGGTTGGTTCTAATAATATACTGACAAACAAAGTTAGAGTTGAAGCAAACACATTGAGTGGTATATTAGATGTTGATACAAAGAAAGAGAGGTCACAATATGACACCGCACCTGTGGACACAAACAAAGTTGGTGTATATCTATCAGCAACTAGAATGTATGATGAAGATATCTACAACCACACAGGCTTCTTTGATGGTGATGATTATTTCGGCAGTCCTGATATTAGACCTGGTTACAATGATGGTAATCCAGAGTTTGATAATTTAAGAAGATTGGTATTCCAAAAATATAGTTCGAAAAACTTAATCAACGATACAATTGATATGTTAGCAAGATACGATTTCTCAATCTTCGAACAAATCAGACAAACCTTACCTGCGAGAGCAGATTACGATTCAGGTATCCTTATCGAACCTCATACATTGGAAAGGCCTAAAGCAGTATCAAGAGTTAATGTATCATATACTCAACCAAAGTACGATACTACTTTAGATGTAACATCAACCACATTGGTATCTGCACAGAGAGATGACATTGTGAGTGTAGCCAATCCTCAAATTAAGGATATGTACTCACCATCCACATACAGATACACCTTCCTTAACTATTATACAGGAGCAGATGTAGGATTTGGTGCAAATTGGAATACGGGTTCTAATGGATATTGGAATTACGAACCAACGGCATCATCGGCACTCAATGGTAGGAAATCCAAATACGCAAAGAGTGAAGTCTTCTTTTATGACACAGCACTATCCGCATCGTTAAGATTGAGTAACTCATCATCATTAGTTCCATCGGTTGTATCTACTGACAACCTACCATTGGCATTGAATAATCTGAGGTACTTAGGGTGTAAGATGACATCCGATTCTCTGACTACAGATTCACCCGATACGCCAGATGGAAAGCCTGTAATCGAAGTGTTTACTGCTGACCCCAATGTATTAATATACACATCACAAACTGCTGATGCTGGTAATTTGGATGTAGACACAAACACAAACTTATCCACTTTGAGATTGGAAGATTTAAAAGTCAATGAAGATATTAAGTGGAGTAGGGTGATGGAAGAAAGACAAAGGCAGATAAACGAAAGGGTATTGAGTGTTCAACAAACCATCGATAGGGTAAAGCAAATCGAAAGTGAATTAGGAAGACCAATAGTACCTCACAGAGATATTGTGGAGAGTGAAGAATCTGACTTTGATACAAACTCCTCTACTAAATCAACTGATGTACTTATAAACACAACACCACTTCCATCTACTAGAACAAAGTACGGACTCTGATTGAGATTACCCAAAAATATTTATCGACATATTTATACATAGAGTTTAAATATTTATGACTATGGCAGAGGGAGTTCCATTCAATTGGGATAATGCTAATTTTACTTGGGACAATAATCCCTACACTTGGGATGAAGTCGAATTAGTAGAGGAGTTAGCTGATGCAGGTGGTGGTGGATACGAAGAGATTCTTGGTAATCAAGAAAAAAAGAAACGATTCATCAAATTGTTGTGTAAAGTCAAAGGTAAGGAATATAAAGAAACTCACGAAGTAAAAGATGTAAAAGTAAAAGCAAAAGATGTTGAGTTGGTAATCAAAGAAGTTCTCAACATAGATATAAGGGTAAAGTAAGATGTATACACTATTTACAGATAAGACCGAATTGTTCGAATGTGATTTACAATTGGAGGGGGCATCTCTCAAAAAATCATTCGCAAGATTATTAATAGAATCAGAAAACTTAAACTTAGTATTTAAGGGTGAAATTTCTTCATCAGGTAAATGTAAAATTCCTGTAAAGAGATTAAGAGGTCTATTAGATGAGAATGTAAATGGTAAAATCAAATTAGAAGTTATTGCTGAAGACACTTACTTTACACCTTGGGAAGATGACTTCAAAGTGGATACCTCTAAAAAAGTAACTGTAGAAGTTAAATCACAAAAAGATTCTAAACCAATTTTGGAAATGAAACCAAAGGTATCGGTAAAGAAAAATACCAAAAAAGTTTCCAAGCCAAAGAAAAGAAATCATAGTGATGTTTTGGTGGAGGTCTTAAAAAGAAAAGATGTAAGTATGAAAAATATTGTTGAGAATCGAAAGCTTGTTAACAATGTATTAGATACTTATATTAGAAAGTTTAAGGTAAACCCAAAAAGAAAGAACGATATCTTAGAGGCCGTTATCGACAAACTTTATTAAAAACAATAAGTTATGGCGTTACCAGATTTAACAGGCCAACAGATACAAGATACCTATCAAAGAGTATTACAAACTGATGGTAGTATTCTATATGATGGTACTGGTAGTGTTGTCGATACCCTAAAAATTACAGGATCTTTTAAAGGTAATGGTAGTGGGTTAACTAACATCCCACCATCTGGTATTAATGGTTACCAAGATAGAATCGAATCAGGAACATCAAGAGCATATATAAGTGAAGAATCCGAAGTTGGATTTCAAGTACTTAATGCAGATGCAACTTTTAATGAAGATGCATTTTTTAAGAGAAATGTAACAATAGATGAGAACTTAACAGCACCCCGATTTGAAGGTGGTTTAGGTGATGGTGGTATTCAAGTATTAAACTCATCCGCTCTTTTATTCACCAGAGGATTTAAGGGTCAAACATCGGCATCTTTAGGATTAGGGCCATCTGGGTTTGTATTTTATAGTGGTAGTGCCACCACCCAATTAGGGGCGGATACCTTACAAGGAACAGGATTTAAATTTGTAGGAACTGATAATAGTTCCTCCATTTCATTCAGTGATCAAAATGGTGGAGACCTTGAAATCCGAACAGATAAGTTTACTCTACAAAATAGTGGAGATATTACAGCATCAAATGCTTTATTTAGTGGTACTGCAATCGCAAGAAACTTTATTCAAAAATCAGTTATATTAAGTGGTTCTGATATAAATGGTTCTCCATTTGATTCTTATCTTTCAGAAGGTGAGGGTGGATATAGTTTATATTTAGATGGTACTTTAGGTGGAGAAATAGTAAATAATGTAGAATTTGCATTACCATTTTCAGGATTATCATTATCAGATATTGTAGTTAAAGATGAAACCTCATTAACAAATGATAAAATTACAATCAGTATAAGAAACAGAAATGATTCTATAGGTAGTATATCATTTGAAATTAGATTACCTAATGACTCTCAATTTTTTCAAACTTTATCTCCAAACAACATTTATACTTTTGAGATATCGTTTGATGATGAAGGTCAAAAGACTATAACCCCTATTGTAGCAACAGATTTAAGTATACCTGTTACAGCATCCTCAAATGGATATAGAATCAATGGTGATGTATATGCAACCAACTTTTATGGTACAGCATCATATGCCTCATATGCTGTTTCTGCATCTCACGAAATTATAAAAGAGGTAAGTTCCTCATTTGCTGATACAGCCTCATATGTAAATCCTTTAAATCAGGATGTTCAAATTACAGGTTCATTAGATGTAAGTGGGTCGATTAATGTTACGGGTGATCAAAGAGAAATCAACATCTTAGGAGATGATGGGCAAGTAGCATTAAAATTAAATGATTCTAATGCCGGAGCAACTGATAAAGGAACAGTTGGTTGGTATGTAAATGGTTCTGAATATGGAAATATTACTACAAATGGTACACCCGGCACCGATGGTCTTTTAATAAGAGCTAATTCCAGCAGAGGTATAACCTTTCAGACCAATGGTGCAAACAACCATATGCGGATTCAAGAAGATGGTAATGTAGGCATAGGTACAACATCACCAACATCAAAGTTGCATATATTCTCAGATACCCATTCAGACTTTCTAAACAATGGACTACTCCTAGAAGTAAGCTCTTCAGACGAAGGAGAACCTGCAGTAGCATTCCGTAATGTATCCGATATGGGATCTAATTATTGGATTGCAGGTGTT
>Ga0098051_1000327_pt1 | contig 19574 bp, 18 predicted proteins | sample 14BtaG_FD_77069 | JGI IMG/M metagenome (GOLD analysis project Ga0098051, IMG submission 77069) | Marine viral communities from the Subarctic Pacific Ocean - 14B_ETSP_OMZ_AT15311_CsCl metaG | ecosystem: Environmental > Aquatic > Marine > Oceanic | place: Pacific Ocean | collected 2015-01-18 | reverse complement strand
GGCTGTGGCGACCCGCAACTCCCAGCCGCACAACCATCTCCACAAATGAGTAGTGGTTATGACCAAGATGAATCACAGATGGCCAAGTCTCAATTATACCGGACAGCAGAATATGCATCAGAATTGGAACAAATGATTCAAGACGGGGAAGAATTAGACGCTTGGGTGCAAGCTAAAATCACTAAAGCATCTGATTACCTTTCTTCAGTTAAACACTATTTACAGTACAAGAAAACGAAAGGAGACCAGTAATGGCAACAGTTTACGAAATTATACAAGGCTTATCGCAGGCCGCAGCTAATGGCTATGATGGAGCATTAGACGAAAATGGAGAAGCCGTGAAGGTTGGGCTTCAACGCGAAGAAGGTCGTCCTTTAATCGACAAGAGAGTCATGGATGGATTTAATATTAACTTCAATGGTAATATGATGTGTCTCGGATATCATTCAGAAGTACAGTTACGCGAAGTATATGCTAATGGTTTTGAACAAGAAGTAGAGCAGAGAATTGCCGATGTCGTTAAGTTTTTGAAGAAAGAATATAAAAAGATTACTGGCTCTGGTGTTACACTCACAAAGCAGGGCGAGATAGATGTTCGTGTTGAAAACAGCTCTAGAGTTAGAAGCTGGGTAACTGCAGCAATGCACTACAAGATTGGTGGCCTATCTGAAGACATGACGCATAATGTACCTTCTGAAGACCGATTAGAAGACAGCTTTAAAAAGTTCCTTGACCAAGGTGGTTGGAACGGTAAAGGCGGCAAACGTCCAGATAACGATTCTAGAAAAAAGGAATCGTAAAGTGCAGATTACTGAACCACGACTTAAGCAGATCATTCTAGAAGAATACGCCAAAGAAGAAGCTTTAGAAGAATATGCTAAAGAATTTAATCTTGACGAAGCTATGACTCAAGAAAAGGCTGATGAGTTTGTAGCTTGGATTAAGAAAGAGGGCCCCAAGCCAGAGTGGCTTGAACGTGAATATGGTCCTGGTAGTTACAAGCGCGGAAAGCAAACACCAGCATATGATTCCAAGGTTGATCGTTCTGCTGAAACAACGCCTCTTCCTACGGATGATATGCCTCAGTACAATGACGTGCCTGACGAAGAAGGGGCGTATGATGTAGAGGATGAAGCCTCACTCGGACCTTCAGGTAATCAAGAAATAGATGTACGCGAGCAAGTTATTGGACTTGTCCAAGGCATGTCCGAAGAAGAAATGGTAGATTTATTCACTAATGTTTTAGAACAGTTGGCTCCAGGCTCTGTTGAGCCGCCACGTCGCAGAATAGGATTTGAAGAAGTTAAAGCCATGATTAAAGAAGTGTTTGATGATTACCAAGATTTTGAAGCATCTTACGACGTAATGAAAGGGGGGACGCCCCCAGCCAAAGAAGCCCCCAGCGATTATGAAAAGTTAATGACAACATATCACGCCCTTGAAGATGCAGTCAAGCACCATCCAGAATTACAAAGCGCTCTTGATAATGTCGCTAATATTTTAGATGGTTTAGACACGGGAGATTCTCTTGGCCGAGCTAACGAAAACTTAAAAGATGTATGAGCTTCAAATTAACAAAGAAAGAGATATTAAAAGAAGTAGTTAAGTGTGGTAAAGACCCCTCCTATTTCCTTAAAACTTATGCCCGTATATCACACCCGATGCACGGGCTAATCCTTTTTAATACTTTTGATTATCAAGATTTGTTGTTAGATGATTTTAATGATTACCGCTTCAACGTAATTAATAAAGGCCGCCAACTTGGTATATCAACCTTAACGGCTGGCTATATTGTGTGGATGATGCTGTTCCACCGCGACAAGTCTATTCTTGTCATGGCTACAAAGTTTGAAACTGCCGGAAACCTTGTCCGTAAGGTCAAGAGCATAATGAAAAACTTACCAGACTGGATTAGGATTGCATCTATCTCTACTGATAACCGCACCTCGTTTGAGCTTTCTAACGGTTCAACAATCAAAGCTGCTTCGACCTCTGGTGACGCCGGCCGTTCAGAAGCCTTGTCACTGCTGGTTCTTGACGAGGCCGCCCATATTGATGGGCTTGAAGACTTATGGACTGGTCTGTACCCTACGTTGTCAACTGGTGGGCGATGCATCGCTATTTCTACACCCAATGGTGTCGGTAACTGGTTTCATAAAACTTGTATTGGCGCCGAAACAAAAGAAAATAATTTTAAATTAACGACCTTGATGTGGGATGTCCACCCTGAACGAAATGAAGAATGGTTTAAAAAAGAAACCCGAAATATGTCTCGTCGCCAAATAGCTCAAGAACTGGAGTGTAATTTCAATACTTCAGGTGAGACTGTAATTGATCCTGACGCTCTAGAGTGGATTGGTGGTAACGTTACTGAACCTAAATATCGTACTGCTTTTGATAGAAATTTTTGGATTTGGGAAGAACATGACCCATCGTGTAGTTATCTGTTAACTGCCGACGTCGCCCGCGGAGATGGGGCAGACTATTCAACATTTCACATTATTAAATTAGAAACTATGCAGATAATAGGCGAATATCAAGGCAAACCAACCCCTGACCTGTATGCCAACATGTTGAACCAAATTGGAAGAGAGTATGGAAATGCTATGGTGGTGATAGAAAACAACAGTATTGGATACACAGTTCTAGATAAGCTTATTGACTATGCTTACCCAAATATTTATTATTCTGTAAAGTCTACCCATGAATATATTGAACAACATATGGCCGAACACAGAAGTTCTGCTGTCCCTGGATTCACCACCTCATCAAAAACGCGTCCACTGGTTGTTGCTAAATTAGAAGAGTTTATAAGAAACAAACTAATTACTACATATTCGTCTCGTTTGGCAAATGAATTGCGAACATTTATTTGGACAAATGGAAAACCCCAAGCATTAAAAGGATACAATGATGATTTAGTTATGGCGCTCGCGATTGCTTGTTGGGTCAGAGACACAGCATTGCAGACAAATCAAAGAGATTTGAACTACAAGAAGGCTTTCGTAGATGCTATAATAACTTCTAGAACCAGTTTTGACACAAAAATAAAAGGACAAATTGGTTATAAAGAAGATGGCATAATGGATAAAATGTCCGATGCAGAGAACCTTTACAAAGAATATATGTGGATTATAAAGTGAGAAAATAAATGGCCCCAAGAAACCCAAGAAACGGTAAAAACCCAGTAAATCAAGAATCAGAATTATTTAAAAGATTAACACGTCTTTTTTCAGGACCGATTGTAAACTATCGTTCGCAGTCAGGTCGTAAAATTCGTAGACAACATTTAGATAAATTTTCATCTAGATTCAAATCTGCCTCGGGTCAACAGTTTAAGAAACAAACTTACAACCCTTTAGATACTATCGCGGCAAACGCTATTGGAAATCAACGGCGCGGTGAGCGTTACATTGATTTTGACCAAATGGAATATATGCCAGAGATTGCATCATCGCTTGACATTTATGCGGATGAAATGACGACATTTTCGGCTTTGCGTCCAATGTTGAACATTAAGTGTTCTAATGAAGAAATCAAAGCAGTCCTTGATTTGTTATATCATAATGTCTTAAATATAGAATACAACCTTTTTGGTTGGTGTCGCACGATGTGCAAGTATGGTGACTTTATGCTTTATCTCGATATAGATGACAAGATGGGTGTTCAATCCACATTACCATTACCTCTGCAAGATGTAGAGAGACTTGAAGGTTTAGACGCGACAAACCCTAACTATGTTCAATATCAATGGAACTCAGCCGGCATGACTTTTGAAAACTGGCAGGTCGCTCATTTCCGTATTTTAGGTAATGATAAATATTCTCCATACGGTACCTCGGTGTTAGAGCCGGCCCGGCGCATCTGGAGGCAGCTGACCCTTATGGAAGACGCAATGATGGCTTATCGTGTTGTGCGCTCTTCTGAACGTCGTGTATTCAAAATTGACGTTGGAGCTATTCCACCTCAAGATGTTGAGGGATATATGCAAAAGATCGTATCACAACTTAAACGCCACTCTATTGTCAACAAAGATACCGGCCGTGTAGACCTTCGCTATAATCCTTTATCAATTGAAGAAGATTATTATATTCCTGTGCGTGCTGGTTCTGCCACCGACATTCAAAATATAGCCGGCGGCACAAATACTACCGAAATTGATGACATCAAATATTTAAGAGATAAATTATTCTCAGCATTAAAAGTGCCGCAGTCGTATCTCTCTATGGGCGAAGGCGCCACCGAAGATAAAACTACATTAGCTCAAAAAGATATTCGCTTTGCACGAACTGTTCAAAGGTTGCAAAGAACTGTTATACATGAACTTGAGAAGATTGGTATTATCCATCTTTACACTCTTGGTTTCCGCGGCGATGATCTGATTAACTTCAAACTTTCCTTGAACAATCCATCCAAAATTGCTGAGCTTCAAGAGATTGAACATTGGAAAGCCAAGTTTGATATTGCGGGTACCGCAACCGAAGGGTACTTTTCACGCCGTTGGGTTACCGAAAATATTTTCAATATGTCCCACGAAGAATTTATACGTTGCCAGAGAGAGATGTTTTATGATCGTAAGCAGGATGCTGCTCTTCAAAGTGTTGCTGAAGCCCAAGCCGGCGGCGCTGGTGGAGGTAGTGGTCTTGACCTTGGCGGGGGAGCAAGCACACCCGGAGGCGGTTTAGACTTGGGTGCTGATACTCCACCCGCTGCCCCCGGTGGCGAACCCGGTGGTCTTGACCTTGGCGGTGATGCTGCTGCACCTGCTGCTGACGCGGATAAGGCTGATGATTCTTCGTTGCTGGCTGCTCCTCCCGGGACCAGAAACGCACCCAGACTCACACCTGGCTCAAGAGGAAAAGTCTATCATCCGGTAAAAACTGATTCTCGCCCTGCTGGTGCACGCACAAGAAATTACGCAAGTATCGCGACACCAGAAACAAACACTTATCGCACTAATAATTTAGGTGCTTCAGAGTTAAGATCGCTTGGTCGCGGCATTACTGAAAGTGTTTATCAAGATAACGAGCCTAGTTATTCATTGAGAGAACAAGACGAAGAACAAAAACTTCTACAAGTTAACAATTCAATAACAAGTCTTCTTGAAGATTTAGAAAAGAAAAAAGATACATTAACGGAGCAAAAAGATGAAAGCTAAACATAACAAAAAACGTAACACCGCGTTTGTTTACGAGGCATTGATAAAGGAAGCAACAGTTGCTGTCTTAAAAAATGAAAACGAAAGGAGCAAAAAGGTTGTGGATCTTATTAGAGAACACTTTAGTGCCGATTCTCTTCTTAAAAGAGACTTAGAATGCTATCGCTCGCTATATGAAAATCAAGGCCTAGATAACGAAATTAGTGAAAAAATTATAAAAGAAGCTTCGTTATCTAAAAGAATGATTGATCCTGACGCACTATTCGCACAACAAACCGAAGTTATTAACGATGTTAACAAGAATATCTCGCCTTCTGTATTTAATAATTTTGTTCCAAACTACAAAGCTCTAGCTACAATTAGTAAAATGTTTAATACTACTTCCCCGAAAGAAAGAGTTATTCTTGAGAATAAAATAATTGAGAACATGACCGGGAGTGAACCAGAAGAAACTGATAATAGAAAAGTAGACAACGTTGTTTATAAATCATTTGTTAATAAATTTAATGAAAAGTATGAAAATGGTCTGTTAGACGAACAAAAAACGTTATTGACTCATTATATTTCTTCTTTTACTGATAACTCAATAGAATTAAAAATATACTTAAATGATGAAATAGCCCGCCTAAAGAATAAATTAGATGAAGCAACCAAAGTAGATGAAATAAAAGATGATTCTGTCATGCTTGAGAAAACCAATCAAATCGTACAGCGCCTAAAAGATTTTTCGAAAGAAACAATCAGTGAGAATGTCATCATGACTGTGTTGAAAACACAACAACTTGTAAAGGAAATCTACGAAGATGTCGGTTAAGATTAATCTCATACCATCGGATGAGCCAATACAGATTAAAGTGGGTGCCGCTGCCCGCAAACCTACACCTTCAATTACTTTAGAGCTTAACATAAGAAAAAGTCTAAGTGGCGATTTAATGATCTTTGATCATGCTGACATCGATATTGTTATGTCTTCTAAAAATAACAAAATTACTGCATTCCCAAAAGAAACTATGAACGATTTGGTATACGGCGCCCAAAATAGATTTTTTACATACCTTCGTCAAAAGGGCATTGTAATAGCTGAATCAATCCAAGGCGGTTCTTACTATGGCGCTTTGGAAGGTTCAATGGAAACTCCTTATGATGATCGCATTAACGCTGCTAAATTTGCTTTAGTTAATATTAGTAAATTTATTGAAGACGAGCGCCCATACTTTGAAAGTATGGAGGCTGTAATATCCGCAACAGACTCGGAGCTGGTTGACCCAGATAAAGCTGATTCTACAGAGATTGGCGAAGTCCCACAGCAAGCACAACAAGGCTCAATACGTCCGGGCTATGTTAGAGACCCGTATTCTTATTCTTATATGTATACAATTTAAGGAAAATTTTAATGTCTGAAATGAAAAACATAATAAGAGAATGGAATCGATTTGTAAACGAAGAAACTAAGATCGCTACCGTTGGGGATCTAAGGAAGGTTATTCAAATTTATCGCGCAAAAGAGGCAGGCACCGAAGCAGGAAAAAAAGCCTTAGAAGTGGCTGCTGAACAGATCCCCATTATAAACAATATCTATTCTCTATGGAAAGGCGCCAAAGATGGCGCCGACATTCTTAGAAAAATGTATGGCGCTGACGACGGATTTAAGAGTAACACAGGGCTTGACCTTTTGAATGTTAATGATGATGTATCTGCGATTGTTGATGATAATGTGGAGACGGCATTTCTAAATGATTTGATTGCAGCCCTAGAGAATGCAGATCCAGCTGAACCAATCCCTTCGGTAGATGATGAATTACAGGCTTTTCTAGGTAACAAATTTAACCAACACGGAGTTAAGAAATAATGGATTTAATAACGTTTATATTGTGTGCATATGGATTAACACAAATCCTTGTATATGGTAAAGTTTTTGATGGCTTACGCCCAGTAAAAGGCCGCTTAGGTCAATTGTTTAAATGTCCTATGTGCATGGGTTTTCATGTTGGGTGGTTTTTAATGCTGCTTTCACCTTTCACTGAACTATTTAGCTATGATGTCACAGTCGCTAACTTTTTTATTCTTGGATGGTTATCATCTGGCACATCGTATGTAATGAACATGATATTTGGAGACAACGGAGTAAAACATGAGCACAAACACACAGACAAACACACTTGCCACTTGGACAAACAAGTGGATGCTTCAGCCAGTTAGACACTGCTGTAAAGGTTCTTAGCTATGGGTAAGAAACTACTTAGAGAATTTTATGAACTCTGCGACGGCGGAGTTTGCCAAGACCTTCTAACCGAAGACGAAAAGAGGTTTGTTGCAGAGGGCGGTTGCATACTGACCGGAAAACTGCAAGAAGCCGACGTCGTAAACGGCAATCGCAGGATGTACCCGTACAATGTTTTGATGCGCGAAGTCAAGAACTATCAAAAACTTGTAGAAGAAAACCGCGCCCTTGGAGAGCTTGATCACCCAGACGACTCTGTAATCAATCTAAGAAATGCTTCTCACATGGTTACAAAAATATGGATGCAAGATAAAACTGTTATGGGTAAGGTAAAAGTGCTTGACACCCCTTCTGGCCAAATCCTAAAGTCTTTGGTACATTCTGATGTTAAGCTGGGTATATCCAGCCGCGGCATGGGCTCTGTTTCAGAATCAAACGATACAACCGTTGTCCAAGAAGATTTTCAATTAATATGCTTTGACTTTGTTTCCGAGCCTTCAACCCCAAATGCTTTCATGATGAAGGAAGCTAAAGACTACAACAACCAAGTATTCACCAAAGCCGACCGTATTAACAGATTGTTAAACGAGGTTTTGGATTGTGAGTAGTTACAAGGTTATATATGAAGGCTGGCAACGTCACTTAAGCGAAGCTCCTAGCTATGATTTTAAGCCGGGACAGACCGCAGCAGACACCAAAGCTGACCCTTTAAATAAGATTCCCGCAAACTTGGCTAGAACTGTGAAAGATCATGCCGAGTTCTTTGCGCAACAAATGGTTAATGATAGAGACACGGGGAGGTTGATATCATTTGTAAAATCAGTGCGCGACGTCGGTACGTATGGTAAAGGTGACGATCAGATGTACTATGTATTTGAGAAGTCAGATGGTACCCCATTTAACCCCATGGACACAGACGTTGATACCAAAGATGCATTGGGCTATTATGCTCCCCATCAGTCGGTACCCAACCCAACAGAAATTGATAAAGCTTTAGGAGACGCATTTGAAAAGATGGTGCTAATGAGCGCTGAAAAATTGATAGGGCAAGAGTTAACCTTATCGTGGCTTACCAATAAGTTTCCAAATTATTTTCACAGTCTTAAGAATGATCTTGACTTCCTTAAACCCTACGACACAGATGGGGATCAAACTCTTAGTGATGATGAGCTAAATCAAATCTCTCTTGATGATATTCCTGCTCTTAACAACTTGCCAGATTTGTCGGATTTTGATCCTGAACCAAGTCCAGAGCCAGTTAAAGCCGAGCCAGAAGCAGACCCGGACAGAAGAAAACTTTCGCCTGACGAGGTAGCGGCAAGAAAAGCTCAAGCCGATGCATCTAAGGCTGCTTCCGATGAACCGGATGACCAAGATAAAATCATTGCAGGGATCAACAGTGACGTATATCCGGATTCTTTATTGAACATGCTCAAGCCTCTTGATTTTTTAACCAAAGATGAAAAGGGACGCTTGCTTTTACTAATGTTAAAAGCAGCAGAAGAGGACAACGTTGTGTTGGAAGCGCTTGGAGGTCCAGATAGAGAGCCACGTACTTTCTCGCCAAATACGGTGAGAGATTTAAATGATCTTCTTGTATCCTTTCAACTAGAGCCAAAAGCTCAACAAAAATTAGAAAAGACTTTAAACAAGTGGGCTAAATTAAATACAGTTAAGTTCAGTACTCCACCAAAAGAACCTGACACAGATGTTGAATTGCCCCCAGAAGCTTCAGCACCTGTAGATGGTGAGCCGCAACCTGAAGATGAAGAAGGCAGTGTCCTTGACAAAGCGATGGACACCGTGAAGCAAAAAGCACAAGATTTGGGAGTTGAGATACCAGATGTGGAGCAAGTGAAATTTGCGCTTGACGCAATTAGTGTTGCCGGCGTCACAGGAGCCGGTGAGATTATAGCAACACCTGCCACGATAGCCTCATTGGCTCTCAATATAGCGACGAGAGACTGGGACGATGCTCTAATAGATGTTGTCTCGCTTTTACCAGTCGCCGGCAAAGCTTTTAAACTGAGCGCCAAAGGCGCCAAAGCAGCTAAAGCTGTAAAAACAATTGACCGCGCCGCCAAGATAGCTGATGTGGTCAAAAAAGGAAAAGCCACGGGTAATGTTGCGAAAAATCTTGGTATGATGTTGGGCTCACGACTTGATAAGAAAGAATTGCAACAAGTGGCAAGAATTAAAAACTTTATCGCCAAGATTGCAGATTCTGGAGTATTCGGAGATGCGCCCAATGAATTGTCAGAACCGTTTCTTGACATGATGACAGCTGCTAATAAGGCGCAACGAGATAAAAATAACGTAACAGAATCACTTGAACGGTTACAAACTTTAGCAGGAATTAATAAGAGGATATTATGAAAAAAGCTGACTTAAAAAAATTAATCAAACCTTTGGTGAAAGAATGTATTCACGAAGTCCTAATAGAAGAGGGCGTATTGTCTAACGTTGTTTCAGAAGTCGCCAGAGGTATGCAAACACAAGGTAACGTTGTTATTGAGAGCAAAAAACAAGAAGAGCGCCTATTTAATGAAGACTTACATATGAAGCGAAGTCAAGAAGAAGGTCGTTTGAAGCTCCAAGAGCATAGAAAAAAGTTACTAGAAGCTGTGAGCGCTGACGCTTACAACGGAGTTGACTTATTTGAAGGGACAACACCGGCCCCCACTCAACGTGAATCGGCCGCTGGTTCAGTTGACCTGGGTGATCCGAGTAGCTCCGGAGTTGATATCTCTTCCCTCATGGGCGGCGCTTCTCAAGTCTGGAAACAAATTAACAGGAAATGAAATGGGTAGTAATGTAGTAGTTAACTCGAAAGAGTGTCGTGGTAACCACGAAAAAATGATAAGACGTTTTATTAAGAAATGTAAAAAAGAAAGAATTGTTGAACAATACAAAGAGAAACAAAGATACAAAAAACCTTCTGAATTAAAACGCGAGAAAAGAGCAAGAGCAGACCGAGAGAGAAAACGACAGGAACTTAAACAAAAAAGACTGTTAGAAAAACGTAGTAGAAGAAAGAATTAGATACTATTTACTACGAATGATATAATTTTAGGAGAATTAAGATGTCAAATTGGTCAGACCCATCGTGGAAAATGCGAGTAGGAATTAACCACGCACCTGCTTATGAAGTCAGTGGGCGCCCCTTTGCTTCAGGTGCAATCAATGCTGTAGAGTCCCAGCAGGTTGTAAATTTTCCTTATGTTACTCGATGGATTGAAGTTATCAATGATGGCTCAGCATCCATAAAGGTCGGGTTTGGCCCTCACTCCTTTGACAATAATGTTAATAGTTATTTCACAGTTAAAAGTGGTTCAACTAGCGGCCGTTTAGAAATTAAAGTAAGCAGATTATATGTTAGTGGAGGTTCACACCCTGTCAAAACAGAGCACGGAATAGGCGATCAGCGTGATTTGGGCACCTCTGTTGTTGCAGGTCTTACGAGTATCGATAGAAGTCAAGTCAATCCTCCAACAGGCTCTAAAGATCAGTGGCACTTAGAGCCCGGTAATAACGTTAGCTGGTCAGGTTCATATAACGGAGTCGGCTAATATATGTCAAGATTTGGATGGGCATACGTAAATTGTGACGAATCGTCAGATGTAAGTGTAGCCGGCGTGACCGGCTCAGTTATGTTTTTGACCGGAAATAATTCAATTTCCGGTTCAAACTATTTCATGTACAACTACGACGGGTCAGTTCCCGGCGCAGGTGGCACAACAAGCAGCCTCATCTTAACCGGAACATTTTTTATCTCTGGTGCAATCTCCGCAAGCAGCTATCACTTTGAAGATATAACCAGAATTGACTCTAGCGGTTCAACAAGATTTGGTAATACTAACGACGACAACCATTTTAGAACTGGTAGTCTTATTGTAGGCAAAGCTGCAGGCTCTGTCATTCTTGACGCTGATGTAGATAACGTAACAATTTCACTTTATGGTGGTGTCAAACATAAGTATACCAATGTCTCCGGCGCCGCCGGCGTCATTAAGTATCAATCGTCATCCATTAGCGATTACCTCATAGGTGTAAAAGGTCAATGCCCGGTGGAGATAAGATTACACTCCGCGTCAGGATCTGCGGGCTATAGCACCACTGGCTCTATAATAGTGATCAAGGATGAATTCACAGGCGAACGCATGCCGATTGATGGTGTTCCTGCTGCTATTGTGCTTTCTGGTACTGATGGCGAAACCATCGATGGGGAGCCATATTACGAAATGACTGGTACTATGACGGCAATATCTGTTTATTCTAATGGTTCTAACTGGTTTGTCTTCTAATTATAACTGTATAGTTATATTAGAGGGCTGATATAGATGGGATACAATGTCTTATCGGGAAACGTATTACTTCCTGGACAATTACTAGCGGATGGGCAAGTCTCATCTAGTGCATTCGTGGGCGATGGTAAAGAACTAGAACACGTCTTAAAAATTACATCTAACCCAGATCAATATAATTTAACAACCATAGGTTCTGACGCATATAGGCTTACTGGTGAGTCAAATCTTACATTCAATGGCGGCACAAATACATTAACAGTAACTGGTGAGCTATCAGCGAGTGTGGGGATCTCATCTTCGTTTTTTATTGGTGATGGCAGGTTCCTGACAAATGTTCCCGGTACTGGCGGCGGAGGCAGCGGCGGAGGTATATTCACCGAGCTAGCCGCTGATACCGCTTTCACCACAAGTAGTATAGCAATCGGAGGTAATACTGCCCCTGACCATGCTATAGCATTAAGCGGTGCTATGTCCGCTAGTTTAAACGTTTCTGCTTCAGGTTTTGTTGGTGGACGTTTACATATATCAGGCGCGGTTGTACTTCACCACAAAACTTCAGCCGCCACTATAACTGCATCAATAGACGATTATTACATTGGAATGGATTCTACAGCCGCCGCAGTTGAACTAAGATTACCAGATGCGGCTGTGCTAACAGACGGCCACACCTACATTGTAAAGGACGAGGGAGGTAACGCCGGCACCAATAATATAACAATTTTGGCCTCTGGATCACAAACTATTGACGGCGAAAATTCATTAGTATTGGAGTCGGCTTACGCTTCTTTCTCGCTTTATTGTAATGGTGTCAACAGGTACTATGTTTACTAGCCATTAATGGCCCTATTTATAAGCGATGGGCGACTTGTGTTTATGATCTAGGTCATATCCATGGCTGCTTATCATTTTATAAAAACTAAATTATATGGAGGGTTTTATAATATGGCTTATAAATTTCAATTTGGTACTACCAAACTTAGCGGTTCAACAACTTTTGAAGAATCGTTAATTGGTCAGTCCACAATTTCAGGTTCAGGAAGACTTTCTGGTAAAGAACTTATTCTTGATGCTGCAGGTGTTATTGGTACAAGTGGCGACGCTGACCTTATGACACTTACAAACGATAAAGTCTCTGTTGCTGGCGATATTTCAGCTTCATTGGCCGTATCGGCACTTGACCTTTTACTTGATAGTTCAGGTAAAATTGGTGTCGAGGGTGATGTTGACCTTATTCAACTTGGCGCAAACTCGGTTGAAGTTAACGGTGCTGTTTCGGGCTCCGGCGCTCTTAGCGCTGCTGGCATTGTATCGGCAGGTAACGGTAAATTTACAGTTTCTGTCGAAGGTGTTCTTTCATCTTCAGCGACTGCTACTTTGGCCAACGCTACTTTAGATCAAATCACTGTTGGCTCTGCTGATATTAACGGCGGTGCTATTGATGGTGTAACCATCGGTGCTAACGCTGCTGGTGCTGGTACCTTTACCAACATTTCTGGTTCTGGTACATTACACGCCGGTGGAGTGGTTACTTTCGGTGAAAGAGCGCTTACAGTTTCGGCTGCTGGTGTCCTGTCATCTTCTGCAACTGCAACCTTGGCAAACGCTACTTTAGATCAAATCACTGTTGGCTCTGCTGACATTAACGGTGGTGCTGTTGACGGCGCTACTATTGGTGCCGCTGTTCAGTCTTCTGGTAAGTTTACTACGATTTCGGGTTCTAGCACCTTACACGTCGCAGGTGTCTCTAACTTCGGTACTGAGGCTCAAACAACTGTTTCGGCTGTTGGTCTTCTTTCATCATCCGCTACTGCTACTTTAGCAAACGCAACATTGGATCGTATTACTGCTCCAGTGCTTCTTGGTGATATGAGTGGTTCTGGTGGTCTTGACTTAATGGGCAGTGTATCGTTCGGTAACGCACGATTAGTTGTTCAAGATACTCAAGTGCTTATAACCGGCCCTGTGCATGTCTCTGGTGCTGCTTTCGCTGAAGAAAGTATCACTACCGCTAACGTTGCTGATAACAAGTCACGTCTTGCTTTCTTCGATATTGATTCGGGTGAAATGAAGACAACAGACTTCAAAGTCTATGCTGACGTATTAGCTGGTACAGGTATTACTGCTACTGAAGGTGTTCTTTCTGTTGATACCACCGGTGGTGACAGTATGTCTGCCGCCCACATTCCAGTAGCCAACTACGGTAATGCTACGCTTGCTACTGGTATCAACTTCATGGTAAACGATGCAACTGGCTCTTGTAGCTTCTTGCTTCCATCCGGCTCTGCTGGAGATGTTGTTATCATCAAGACTGCTGCCGGTGTTAGTTCCACTAACTTTGTCAAGATTAGTTCATCTGTCTCTCAAGGCGATGAAATTGATGGATTCTCTGAAGCACGCATCGAATCGCCATTCGGTGCTGTATCATTGATTTATTCTAACTCTGACGCTAAGTGGGTAATCTACTAGGCCGATATTGTTTTATACAATTTCTTTTCTGGATGTCCCTCCTTATGGGGGGCATCCTTTTTTTCGTACTATTTAATACGAGGAAGGAAAAAGAATGGCTTATAATATTATCAAAGGAAGAGTAGAGTTTTCAAACTCATCAACAGGTTCTGTTGAAAGTTTGGTTGATATCTGGAGAGATCAAGCAATTGGTGGAGTTAAAACTTTTAGCAGCACAGTGTCAGCTAGTGCGTTTTGGGATACTACAGCCGAGGGCGAAGTTAGAGCACTAAAATCTTTGATTGCTGGCGATGGCGCCGACCGAGTTATAACTTCTGATGGTGATGGAACACTGACGGCTGAATCAAATGTCACTATTACCACAGCTGCTAGCGTAACTAGTTTAGGCGTAACTGGCCACATAACCGGCTCAACCTTCTCCGGTTCTGCTCATGGTTTAACAGGAATTATATTAAACCCCGATCATCTTGCCGCTACAAATTACGACGGAATGGCCAACAGATTATCAGCATCAAATATTGTTTTGGGTCTTGGTATATCCAGTAGTATTGACCCTGCAGGCCTTGGCCATGGTGCTGAATTACAAGTGACTGGTGGCCAAGGTATTACTGTTGACACTGAGGGTGTCCGTGTTCTGACGGCTTCAAACGGGGGACTCGCATTTACTGGACAAACATTACAAGTAGATGCATCCAAGACCACGAACAAAGGCGGTGGCCCATCAAACAACGATCAGTTTATTATAGCTGATTCAGGCGACAGTGATACTATTAAGAATCTAACTTATACCCAGATTAAAACAGCAATCACTGATAGTATTGCCGCCGCGGCCATATCAAGTTACACTAACAGTGGAAACAACAGGATTATAACATCAGTAAACAGCTCCACAGTCAACGGGGAAGCTAATCTTACTTTTGATGGTTCATTACTTTCAGTTTCATCATCTATGAGAGTAAGCGGCGCAGCCCACGTCCCAACACTTTCCGTTTTACCCGGTGGTGCGAGCTTTGGTAAAGTTGGTATTAATGTCAGCGAACCCGGTGTTCAGCTTCAAGTTGGAAACAATACCGGCGCCGCAATTTTGGGTCTTCACCGCACATCATCAGCATTTTATATTGACGGTGACGATATTGGAGATCTGGTTTTTGTGGGGTCTGCTGCCGAGAGCGTTTTAAATATCTCTTCTCGGATTAGAGTTGAAGCAGATGGTTCAGAATGGAATAACGAGTCGTACCCAACTCGCATGTCATTTTGGACAACCTTAACAGGAACCTCTACACCCGTACAACACATGGTAATTAATAATTCTGGTAATGTTGGTATAGGCATAACAGGATCCGCACCAAATAGCAAATTGCATCTATCTGGTAATTTAACAATTCAAGAAACAACTCCAACTTTACATTTTAGTAGCAGCGCTGGCGAAGATTTAGCAGAATTTGGAGTTAATAGTTCTGATAATATTTTAATACAGAATAATAGTACGAACAAACACATTGTGTTTAAAACAAATGATGCCGGCACGATGAAAGAAGGATTCAGAATTGACGGGGCTGTGCCAGAAGTTGTTGTAAACCAAGGCTCTGATTCTCTGATTGATTTTCGTGTAGAAAGTAATAACAATACTCATATGCTTATGGTTGATGGTTCTGGAGACAAGGTTGGTATAAATGCAAGCGTCCCCACCCACACACTTACTGTGATCGGTGATGCATCTGTATCTGGTGAGATCACGGGTTCAGGTGGAGTGCACATCACAGGCTCATCCCCGCGATTAGCGATTGGGGACAAGGGAGGTACCGCTTTCAATGACGGAATGCTGTTTATAAGACCGTCAGACACAAGTAATAGGGTGCTGACGCTTATGCAGGCAAGAGAAGCTGACGGCAACAGAATATGTTTTGGTGTCACGGGTTCCGGTCAAGTTCTGGTCGGAGGCGCACATTTTGGTGGAATTTTAAATGTCAGTGGTTCAGACGCTGAAACTCTAATAAGTGTCAAAAGCGATAGTACTAACCCTGCACTCTCACTAACTGGTGTCGGAGACCTATTTGTCGCCAGAGGTGCATATCTCAGCGGCGCGGTCCAGCACAACTACTTTGTAAAAACAACTTCTGCTGATACCTACATCTCCGGAGCGACAGACAGAGTGGCGATCTATAATTTAACGTCGCCTCATAATGCTTACTTACCATTATTATCCGATACGTTAAATGGCGTAACAATAACAGTCAAATGTGTTGGCTCAGCCAACATCACAGTCACTGGCTCCGGTCCTTCAAATCAGCTTATTGATCAAGCCGCAAATAAAGTTTTAGAAACAGGCGATTCTATGACAGTCATGGGCTATAACGGTCCTGCTGGATACCAATGGGCAATACTGGACTACTATAACGCATCCTGATAAAGTTATTAAAAATGGTTTTTGCAAATATAGCACACTATTTACAGTGAAATACTGTTTTATAGGAGTTATTACATGTCATCTTTACTTGAGCAAGCATTCGTCGATGCTAAGGCACTTAAGGAGGCAGCCTTGAAAAATGCCGAGGCTACAATTGTTGATAAATATTCAACCGAGGTCAAAGAAACCTTAAACAAAATTCTTGAGCAAGATGAATTAGGCCTTGGTGCCCCCGCTGCTGGCATGGACCCAATGGGCGCTGCTCCTGCACCCGCCGCTGGTGGCGATGCTGCTGAGGACGTACCACTGGGCGCCGCAGAGGGTGAAGAGCTTTGTGCTTGTGACGACGAAGGCCAAGAGACCAAGATTAAAATTAACTTTGACGAATTGGCCGAGACACTCCAGAGATTAGAAGAAGAATTAGACGAAGATACCCTTGAAGAGGACGAAGAAATTGAACTCACCGAGGATGATAGTGATGATGAGGCGGACAAAGGCGCCGAGGTTGATTATTCAGCCGGCGTAACTGACGAGAAGGGAGATCCAGCCGGGGCAGAAGCAGCCACGCTCCAAGCCAACACTGAAGCGGAGAAGGAATTAGATGAAGAATTCGACATGGACTCTCTTGTTGATGCTATTATGGAAAAGATTTCACTTGATGAGGCTGACGATGAACCTAAGACACCTGAAGAAAAAGAAACGGCCGCAAAAACTTCTCCAAAAGATAAATTAAACAAGGGCGATTTCTTGCCCGACGATGTACAAGACGAATTAGACGAGAGCCATTGTGCTGGTAATAGAAAAGAAGAAGACGAATTAGACGAGAGCCATTGTGCTGGTAATAGAAAAGAAGAAGAAGAGTTAGAAGAAGAAGAAGCGCCAAGAAAAGATCCAAGAGCGCCACGGAAGATCGCAAAGGATCCCCGGGGATATATGAATGCAGCTAATGATCGCGAGTTTTGCAGGCGCAATCCCAATGATCCCAAGTGCTTCTACACCAAAGATTCGCCCACGGTAGCTAAAGACAAAAAAATGGCACGTAGTTATCCACAGCCAACAGCAGGTGGCCCTCAAGGTTTTGGTGAATCTTATGATGCTGACGAACTTATCGATGCTATTATGGAAAAGCTTACCGTCGATATGGGCGCTGACCTTTCAGGTTGGGCCGGCCGCAGAGCCGAAGACAAGATGTACGAGATGGAAAAAGCACTCGCATCCCGTAGATCTACAGGATTAGAACAAGAGACTCACTTGGGTCGTGGAATGGCCGATAGAACGGACACCGATCCCCAGACTGAGTTAGAAGATTTGAAACAAGCTCAAGAAGAATTGGTTTTTGAAAATAACCAACTCAAAGAGAAGCTTCAAAACTACGAAAACGTAGTTGAGCAATTAAAAGAAAGCGTCACTGACGTTAATCTTTCTAATGCTCGTTTGTTATACACGAACCGTGTGTTGAGAAATACCTCCCTAAATGAGCGGCAAAAACAAAAAGTTGCCGAAGCGATTTCTAAAGCTGGTTCTGTTCCGGAAGCAAAGACAATATTTGAAACACTTCAAAGCACAGTGGAGTCCACACCTAAACGTGGTCCGCAATCACTGAGCGAAACTATCAACCGTCGTTCTTCCATTCTTCGTGCTAGCAACTATAGTGAGGCTAAAAAAGCCGATCCTATTGCTGATAGAATGAAGAAACTAGCAGGTATTAATTAAAATTATAAGGAGATATTAAAAATGGCTGGTATTATTGAAAGATTAACCGAAGGTATGGTTAATCGTGATATGCGTGCTGAAGGTCACGCCCTACTGTCAAAGTGGGAAAAGACCGGACTTTTAGAAGGACTTGAGGACGACAAAAGCCGTAATGGCATGGCTCGCCTCCTTGAGAACCAGGCTAAAGAGCTTCTTCGCGAAGCAACCGCTATGAACGCAGGTGATGTACAGGGCTTTGCTGCTGTCGCATTCCCCATTGTTCGTCGTGTTTTCGCAGGCTTGATCGCAAACGATCTTGTTTCTGTACAACCTATGAGCCTCCCAAGCGGACTCATTTTCTTCCTGGACTTTACTTTCTCGGGAGATCTTGGCGACGGTAGTCGTAGTCAAGCTGGTAAGCTTGGTAACGTTGCTGGACAATCCATCTACGGTACCAACCGTGTTGGTGCTCAAATCACCGGTGGTGTTGACTTGGTTGACGTCCGTGGTGGTGACCTTAGTGGTCCTCGTGCATCAGCACGCGGTTACTCGTATGGTTCTCCAAGTGGCTCGGACGCGTCTGTCGCGGCTGTTTTCGTTACTGGTGCTGCTATCCATGATAGTATGACTAACCTTGACCGTAAACTCATCGAGTATGATCCAGACCTTCTGGCTCTTACCCAAAAGACCAGAGCACTCGCTACCCATGCGTACAGTGTTATTGCTATTTCGGCATCTGCTCTTGATCAACTTGATCAAGAAAACTTGTCTGCAATTACATCGTCGGCGACGGCTGGTGTTAATGCTGAACTCATGGTTGCAGGTGGCGGCCTTCGTCTTGTTGGTCCCGGTGCTCGTTTGGTGCGTCGTTTGACTCGTCCTGTTCCAGCTGGAATTGCTGATCAGCTTGGACTTGCCTTGGACTCTACAACCGCGGCTGACATGATGCTTCTGACATTCGTTGGTACAACCGCATCGGCACCCGGTGTTATTGCAGCATCGAGACCTGATGAAATTAGAACCACTCTCGGTGTCGGCTCTGGTACTGATGCTGGTGGTGCTCAATTAGCTGGTTTTGCTATGACTGCCTCTTGTACTTGGGAGTTCCCACAGACTGACGATTTTGCTAATGGTGACAATGCTATTGGTTCTATTCAAGGTCAGGTTGTTTGGGGACTTGAAGGTCAAGCAGACATTCCTGAGATCGACATCAAGGTCGACAGCATTGCTGTTACCGCTCAAACCAAGAAGCTCAAGGCTAAGTGGACTCCGGAGTTAGGTCAAGACCTTAACGCCTACCACAACCTTGATGCTGAAGTTGAG
>Ga0098051_1000306_pt1 | contig 20180 bp, 38 predicted proteins | sample 14BtaG_FD_77069 | JGI IMG/M metagenome (GOLD analysis project Ga0098051, IMG submission 77069) | Marine viral communities from the Subarctic Pacific Ocean - 14B_ETSP_OMZ_AT15311_CsCl metaG | ecosystem: Environmental > Aquatic > Marine > Oceanic | place: Pacific Ocean | collected 2015-01-18 | reverse complement strand
TATGCAGGTTGGGTGATAGGACTTGATTTCAGTAGTTCTAATCCTGGTGGTATTGACTTGTGGAGTTATGGTAGTTCTACTGCCCAAACTTATACTCAAGCGGGTCCTAAGATCAATGACGGTAAATGGAAACATATTGCAATTCATTGGGGTAGTAGTGTTGTCAAAGTTTATGTAAATGGTATTTACTCTGGTCAATCACCAATTCCTAGTGACAGACCATTTACTGGTAATTCTACAATTTACATTGGTAGAGATTCTAATACAGTTCCTGGCAGACCTTTCACTGGATACCTATCAAACATCAGAATTATTAAGGGAGCAAACGCATATACTCCCAGCACACTATCACCTTATTCATTTAACCCTGGTCCTATTGATTCGATTGATCAATATACAGTTGATGGTGGTAGTAACTACAAGAATATTAGTGCTCATGTTCAGTCATGCTTTAACTCTAATGACAAAGCATCGACTTATAACAAAGGTTCTGAACCACAGTATCAGTTAAGACCTTTTGTTGGTTCTACTAATCAAAGTGGTGTCCATCATCTAGCAACCATGTGTGGTGCTAGTAAATATGGTAAGTCTTCACTCTTTATCAGAGGAACACAAGCAATCACACCACATGGTTCTCATTGGGATTTGAGTGGGGATATTGATTTTACATTTGAAACATGGATTAAAATTGATAGTTCTCTGACTGTTAGCAGAGGTCTTATTTCAATTGAAAAGGGCGATGGTGCTAGTTATAACTCATATGAAAGTCTCCTGTTATTCTCATCAGCTAGTAATACTCTTGACATTTATGCTTCAAATTCCAGTTCAAAAAGTTGGAGTGCATTTGATGGAGATACTGTTGGCACATATACAATTGGTAAATGGCATCATTTTGCATATTGCAGATCTGCATCTGATAATGTTGTAAGAGTATATTGGGATGGTACTCAAACTCAGACTTATACTGGACAGTTGTGGCAATTCACAAATCCGGCATTAATGTTGAATGGTCGTTGGAATACTGGTTATACTAGTGATACTCATGTATATTTTGATAGTATGAGATTGATCCGAGACCAAAACATCTATCCTAGTGGTACAGCATTTACTCCTGGTCCTACATCAAGCACTACACAATATACAATTGATGGTGGTTCAAATTACTCTAGTATCACTGGTACAGTTCCATTCTGTTTAGATGATCAGAGAGAAACATTATGTCAAGATAAATCTACATCTGATGGTACATCTCCTAATGGTGCAGTTTTATATAAACCAGCTAATGAAAGATTTATACAAGCCTTCCAGTATAATAATAGAGAACGTCCAAGTCTTATTCATGGGGATTCTCCAAGAAATAAATTCTTAAAGTTTAATGCTTTAATGAATGGTAATCATGCTACTCTAATAGCTAATCAACCTGTTGATATTGCAGGACTTGAAGTTACAGCTGGTACTGCTAATGGTAATAATTACAATCTAGTTGTTGGTAATTTAGGATTTACTACTGGTAAATACTATTTTGAATGTAAAGGTGTTCTTGCTAGGGGAGATAATAACCTTTTTGTCGTTGGTATTGGTGCAATTGATAGATATAGGTTTGGTCAGGCCGTCATGACGGGTCAAACTGGAATGTATGGAGTTATAATAGACGGTTATACTGGTGGTAGTGTAGGTATCAAAACATTTTATCACACAGGTGGATATGGAAATAACATAAGTAGCGATATAGGATATACATCACCGCAAGGCCATGGTGATGTCTATGGTTTTGCATGGGATGTTGATAATCATAGATTATGGATACATCAAAATGGAAGATGGTTAGATGGTAATCCAGAACTTAATGTAGGTGGATTGGATATTGGTGACAATATGAATAAAGTTCATGATGATTCCTGGTATTCTCCTGTTAGTGAATCGGGTACTCTTGGTGATAGATCATTGGGTTATACAGTTTGGTGTCAACCAGCTACACAGAGTGCAAATACTAATGCATGTGGAGTTATATTTAACTTCGGTCAGGGATCTCTAGGTGATTATCATGCTGATGCCAGTGGAAAGGGTAAGTTTAAACATAAACCACCTGCTGGATTTAATTCCATGTGTACTGATAATCAACCTGCACTATCAACCGCTGCATCAAATCCAGATGCATATGTTGGTGTTAAAGAATATACTGGAAATGGATCTGGTCAGCCAATTACTGGTGTGGGATTCCAACCAGACTTTATGTTTACGAAAAGACGTGATAATACCTCTGGATACCATGATGTTGCCGTAGATAGTACTAGAGGAACTGGTAGATATTGGGCACTTACTTCACGAGATGCCAATACTAGATCAAATTATACATATACCGATCAAATTACATCATTTGATTCTGATGGATTTACTGTAGGTGATAATAGTTCTAATGGTAACTTAATGTCATCTAATGGTGGTGATTATACTGCTTTTGCATGGAAAGCCGGTGGTGAACCTGGAACTGGTGCTGATGCATTTAAAAAAGATGGATCTAATTTTACTCCAGAGACATCATCTTTGTTAATTAATAAGATGACTTGTAATACTGACTCTGGATTCAGTGTTGTGAACTATACTGGATTGACTGGTTGTTATAACTATAATGGGACGAGTAATGTTACTGATATTTCCAATTCCCAATCTGATTTGGATGTTGGTAGTGGTGATTGGACTATTGAATTCTGGACTTATGGTGACGGCACTGGTGAAATTGTAAACAAAGGATATAACATTCAATTTTATTCATCTACTGGTAATTCTATTTCATTCTATGCGTCTAGTGATGGTTCTGCATATGATATTGCAAGTGCTCAGGAGATGGTAGTTGCTCCTACTGGGTCTGGCGGAACAGTGGAACGAACTAGTAATAGATGGCATCATGTTTGTGTCGTAAGAGATGCTACTGCTGGAACATATACTGGTTACTTCAACGGTAGAAAGAGTTTTGCAGTTAGTAGTGCATTAAATGTTGCTGACGCATCTGCAACATGGAAGATTGGTTCTTATAATAATAGTACTGGAATTGGTGGTTTAAACTATCACCACGCTGGTTATGTTTGTGATCTTAATGTATATAAAAGTAAATTATATGATCCAACTTTAGATAGAATTGATGTGGTAAAACCATCTTGGGATAATGTTAGTGGTACTGCCACTAACTATCAGAAGTCAACAACTAATTTGTTGTTTGCTTTACAAATGAGAAACAGTAGTTTCACAACTACAACAGGAACAAGTGGTCTTGGTGGATATTTCAGTACTGCAGGTACTTCTACATATCAAACTACAGCTAGACCACCACAATTTGTTGCACATGGTCAACCTGGCAAACCAAACATGATGGTTATTAAGGGTACTTGGAACCGTGGTTCGGGATTAAATAACTTCCCAGTTGTTATTTGTGATGGTATGACTGATACTACACCAGTTCTTGGATCAACACATGTTTGTATTAATGGTTATAGAGATAATACTTATCTTGCTGATCCAAATTCAGTAAATTCTAATTACACATTAGACAGTCAAGTTAATGATGAAGGTGGTGACTATACTGTTTACATTTGGAAACAAATCCCTGGATTCTCTAGGTTTGGTTGCGGTTGGGCAATGCCTAATGACAATAGTAATTATGTTCATTGTGGATTCAAACCTAAGATGGTTATGATACTTAACATAAGTGATAGTGATAGTAATTACAATTGGCACCTGTATGATACCACCAGAACAACACCTAAAAACGGTACTTATAATTCAGGATTTTGGCCATTCTATTATGCCGCTGGTACTTATCCTGGTGGTACAAACAATTTCCATATTTATTCAAATGGTTTTGAAGCAGCACCTAATATTACTTCTGGTCAAGGATTTCACCAGGGAGAAGGTACAGATCAAAGATTACTTTACTTTGCATGGGCAGAACAACCATTTGCATATGCCAATGCTCGATAAATAACTAAAAAAGATACTGTATCTAAATGGCTTATGTAGGGCGCGAACCGATCGCGGGAGAAGTTATCGTTCTAGATAGTATTGAAAGTTCCTTTAATGGAGTACTTACATCATTCTCACTAACTAGAACATTAAATGGCAATCAGACTCCATTCTATCCGAAGGAGACTGGGCAACTTATAGTGTCTTTGGGTGGTGTTGTCCAAAAACCAGATAATAGTGGTAATGAAGGATTTAAAGTATCTTTTGACCAAATTGTGTTTGCTGTTGCACCTCCAACAGGTGCAACTTGTTTTATAATTTCATATGGTAATATATTAAACATTGGTGGTGGATTACAAAATGTTAACGTAACTGCTGGAAAAAGTTTATCTGGTGGTGGTACGATCACCACAGTTAATGGTGGCAGTGTAACTTTAGATCTTGATATTGCAGCTACATCTGATCCTTCAACTGGTAATGTGGAAGGTGATATTGTCTTCAACACCACTGCAAATAAACTTAAAGTATATGATGGTTCACAGTGGAAGAAAGTTGGTGGTGGTGCAGGTGAAGAATTAGATGCAGTATCTGAAGAGATTAGATATTATATTCCAACAGCAACACTAAGTACAACTGGTACTGTACAAGAAACAACAACAAATGCAACTGACTTCTTTACACCTGCAAGTACAGTTACAATTTCTGATACAACTGTAATCACAGTCGCTGATGGCAATACACTGACGATTGGTGAAGAACCACCTAAACAACAGCCATTAGTGGTAAGAAGAGATGGTGTTGGAATCTATAGACCATCGATGAACGCTGGTCTGACGATTAGAGCAGACTTCACCAAACCAAATCTATCTGGTTATGTTGCACCTCGTATTAACTTTCAAGGTCCGAGAGGCACTAGTACTGGTGCAATTACACAATATGCAACAATTCAGGCTAGAGGATCTGGTTTATTAGATCCTACAGAACTTGATGATGGACATTTAGAATTCTATACAAGACAAAATGATAATTTAACAAAACAATCTACCTTACACCGAAATGGTGTTTTAGAACTTCATAGTGGTGGTATTAGATTTCCAAACACATCTACATACAGTTCTAACACCCATGACACACTAAGTCGTTTTGAAGAAGGATTTTGGAGTCCATTCTTGTCCGATAGTAATGCAGCTAGTTCTACTGCTGGGAACTTAGATGTAACTTACGATTACACCAATGGAATTGGGGAGGGTGGGACTGCCTCGCGAACCTATGGTTCGTATACTAGAATTGGCAATTTAGTTTATGCGATGTGGGACATGCGTATTAGTGGGTTTACTACAACAGGAGCAACTACTAATGTTTTGAGAGTTAAAGGTTTCCCATTTCCAGGTGCTTATGGTGATTTTGGTGCTACTTGGCCAAGAGCACTTCTTAGAGGTTCAACGATGTTCACAAGTATCGCTGTAAGTGATATGATTTCATGGTTTGATAAAGCATATCCAAGTTTAGTACTTACTAAATCTGGGGGTTCTGGTACAGAAGATAATATATTAGTTTCTGATTTACACAATGGTGCAGGTAGATTAACAGGTTGGATCATGTATCATACAAATGATTGATAAATAAAAGAAAAACTTAGATAACTATGGCACTATCAGAACAAGTAGTTGTTGACTCGGTTGAAGTCAACGAAAGAGGACTTGTCCTTGTAAAGGAAGTCACTAAAATTATTAAGGACGGCGCAACTATTGCTAAGTCTGCACGTCGTTATGTCTTAAGTCCTGGTCATGATCTTGATGGACAACCACAAAGAGTTCAGGATGTTGCTAATGCCATCTGGACAGAAGATTTTATGACTGCTTGGAATACCCAAGTAACTGATGATCAAGGCTGATAAATACTAAAAAAGAACCGAAAGAATGACTAATAGATACCCATTAGTTGTTAATGCAACAACTAATCAGATTACTGAAGTTCAATCAGGTGATGACCTGCTATTGGATAACACTGACCTGACTACTTCTAGTGGGGATCTTGTACTTGATCCTGCAGGTGATGTTGATATCAAAGCAGATTTAAAGAACACCGCTGATCCTAACCTTAAGGTAGATGATGACCTATATGTAACTGGAACTGTTGGTATTGGTGTAGCACCAATTGGCAACTCTGACATTACTATCAACAGAACCTGGAATAATTCTGCAACGACATTCTTCGGTACAAATATTGATATTACCGATACTAACTCTAATGCCAATTCTAGACTCTTAAGACTTGCTGTTGGTAATGTAACCAAGTTTGATGTTGACGTAGATGGTGACACGAATATCTATGGTACTACAACATTACATGGTGTAACTAATGTAAATATTGGTATTGTTCCTGATACTGATGAAGGTGCTTATATTGGAACAACAACAAAACCATTCTCTGAGGCACACATCGATGAGATCAGAATTGGTGTAAGTGGTGATACTGAAATTGATACTGCAACTGGTGGATTAACTCTTGATTCTGCTACTGGAGAGACGACAGTTGATGATAACTTAACTGTATCTGGAAATTTGGATATTGGAAATACTGCAGCTTACTATACTGGTATTTCTAATCAAACTCTAACTCTTGGTAATGCAACAAGAAGAATCACCCTTGATGGTACTAATGGCAACATCACAACTACTGGTACTCTTGATGCAACAGGTAATCTAGTTGTAGATGGCAATTCAACTCTAGGTGATGCAAACACTGATGATTGTGCTATCAATGCAAGAGTCACAACTTCTGTTGTACCAAAAACTGACAGTCAGAGTGATCTAGGCACAACTGCATTACGTTGGAGAAATCTATTTGTAGATGATATTACAGTTACTACTGGTATCAGTGTTAGCACATTAAAAGCTCTTGATGGTACAACTGCGCTTACACTTGCAAATACAACTGGTGATGTAACTGTTGCTGGTGATCTACAAATCACTGGTAATGAAATCAAATCTAGCACTGGTTCTACTGCTATTACATTGAGTGGTAGTGATGTAACAATTGCTGGTAATCTGACTGTAGATGGCACTCAAACCATCATCAATACATCTACTCTGAGTGTAGAAGACGCTACAATCGAACTCAGAAGAGGAAATGATCTCACTGCTGCAACTGGTGGTATTCAAGTCAATCAAACCACAAATAGTAGTGGTGTTGTTCAAACCTATCAACAATTGGTTTATGATTCAACTGCAACGAAGTGGAGAACATATGATGGTACAACGTATAAATCTCTGGTAAATGAGACTGATGCAACAACACTAGGAAAGATCACATTAAATGGTGGTGTTGTTGAGAACTTCGATGATGCTTCTGCTGTTGGTAATGGTGGTATTGTAACTTTAGATCAGAATAGTTCTAATATACACCTGCATACAAACCCAGGTGGTGACTTCTCGTTCAGAGTCACTAATGTACCAACAACTAATTTGTATGCTACTACTGTCCTGTTAATCATAAAACAAGAATTGACACCTGGAAAACCAACTACTTTATACATCAATGGTACTAATGTAAGTACTGCTGCATTGGGACTATCTAATTTTGACAAAGGATCGGATGGCGAGACTGATGTATACTCTTTCCAGTTACTCAGACAGAATAATGCATGGCATATTCTATCAACTAGAACTAATTTTGCATAATAAATACTTGAAGTTAATGATTAGACCATGACTTCAATTGAAATGAAAGGCAATTTTGAAGACCAACAAAAAACGTGTCTAGAAAATATTAGGACACTTGAGGAACAACTTCAACAACAAAAAGAATTATATTTAAAACTGCAAGGTGGGATCGAAGCATTGGACCTGCTTGCAGACAAACAGAAAGAAAGTTCCGCTGATGATCTGGCGGAAGCTTTAATTGGATTGCCAACCACTTGACAGACCGCTAGCGGTGTGGTATATTAAATGGGTAGTCAAGAGAACCCCATGTTTGTTCGCGTAAAAAACGGTCAGGTTGAGCTGCGTGACCGTAATGGTTGTTATCAGACCTTTGGGTGTGGTAAAAACATCAACTATGCCGTGATTCAAGGTGACGAAGTAGTTTGTAATTCTACCGATGGTAGATCTTACATCTATGAGTTTAACAATGGCGGTAAATCTGTCTACGGTCCTACTCATGTCGTCTCCTAGATTTTATTAAGGAGATTTATAAATAATCACATACTGGAATACATTATGGATCGTAACTCTGCAGAAAAAATTAAACTCGAACTCCTTCAAAAAATGAAGGATATGAGTAATACACTAGCAGATTCTTACGGTGATTTCTCTCGTGGAAAACCAGTGTTTTGTGATGCGTCAACTGTACAATCACGAATGTCTTATTGTAATGCATGTGAACATTACAATAAAAGTAGTACACAATGTAACAAGTGTGGATGTTTTATGAGTGCTAAAACACGATTAAAGCATGGATCATGTCCAATTGGCAAATGGGGGAAAGACATCTAATGGAAAACAGCAGACCCAAACTATTAGAACCTGAAGTAATGGAGGCTATTCTTCTAGATAGAATGGATAGACTTCAAGAACTAATTGATGACGGTAGATTTGATGACGCTGTAAGTATCGGTGAGGAATTTGACGAATGGCTGACAGATGTGATGAACTAATTGATGAGATTAATCAACTCAAAGAGTTGGTCGCTTATCAGTCAACTACAATCAATAAACTCATTTTGATGATCAACCTCTCGGATTCGGATCTAAAAAACTACCTGCACATTCTAGAATGAACACCTTGACAAAAGACCCATCTCACTCTATAATTACTGAGTTCAATCAGGGTTTCCTATCAATGCTTGACCAAACCTCACATAACAAGCGGTCGATTGTTGACGAGATTCGCGAGGATCTTGCTCTCGATAATTATTATCGACGATTGGAAAATCGTTGTATTGATTCGGAATACGATGAAGATGGTGATTCTGTCATCGAATTTGAATATGAATTTAAAATTGCTGAGTAAACTTAACAAGAACATGGCTCGATCTTATCGGAAGTACAACAACTCCCGTAGTTACAACTCTCGTGTAAAACAGAATATGCAGGAACAAGAACGATACTTTGATCCTGATCTAGAATTTCAATTAAAAGGACTTAAACTTTCTGGTAAAAAACGCTGGAAAAAGAATCTTGCTGTTGAATTTGACGACTACGAGTAAACTCTGATTAAATTATGAACATGACTGAATACACACTTCCTGAAAATCTATCTTCCGCTATCGGATCACTGCTGTTCGATGATTCCAATCAACAAATTGGTGTTACATTCAGGGGTCGTGATACCAAATACATGTATAATGTAAATGGTGATTATGAGATGACCAAAGATGATCTAATGATCGAAATGGATGGTGCCTACGTCAACAAAGAGAAATTCTCTGTTGGCAAATACTTCAATCAAATGAGATCTAAAAATCGTTTGGTCGAGATTTAACCTGCGCGTGGGTTAGTTACATAAACGCTCAACTTGAGCAACTACACTTATGGATCATTTGATGAACTAATGTAATTGATAAGGCACCCTAATGACCCAACCTCTTGACAGGGGTTGGGTTTTCTGTTATATTGACATTGTTAAGACATCTCGCATGACTATCAATCCGTTCAATCGTTTGTTCTCCAGCATTGAAGAGAACTCCAAAGAGATTTGTATCGCTCAATTGACATTGATGGAGCGCCAATTCATTAAAATTGAGAAGGATAACCCTGAAGATGCAAGGGCATTGGCACAAGAATATGCTGAGTGGTTAAATGATGATGAAGAAGATATGGGTTTCATGTATATGGCACGTTTATCTGAACTATTGAACTGATAAGATACACTAATCGACCAGCCTCTTGACTAGGGGCTGGTTTTGTCGTATATTGGCTACATCAAGACAGGTGATCAATGCAACTTCGTCCCCATCAGCAACGTGCTCTCGATGCAATGGACATTGCCGATAAGGGACAGATCATTGTTCCTACTGGTGGTGGTAAAACTGTTGTCATGATGCAACATTGTTTGCGTCATCTTCGCGAGTCCAGTAAGTCACAGACTGTTGTGATTGTTGCTCCTCGCATTCTGTTGTCCAATCAACTCTATGATGAGTTCTTTACCACTCTCAATGGTAAAGTTTCTGCTGAGACAATTCATGTCCACAGTGGTGAAGTTGTTGGGTTGAGTACAACTAAACTGCAAACAATCCAGTGTCATGATGCAGTATGTAAGACTGCAAATCTTCATCAGTTGATCTTCACCACATATCACAGTCTACACAAGATTGTGGATGCAGGTATCAATGTTGACATTATGTATTGTGATGAAGCACACAATGCAGTTCAACGTAACTTTTTTGTTCCTGTTGCTGCAATGAGTATGAGTACAAAGTATTCCTACTTCTTTACTGCAACTCGTCGTGTTGCTAACAGTCATGATCGTGGGATGAACAATCGTTTGGTGTTCGGTGACATCATCGAGAATGTTCCTGCACCAGAACTGATCAACAACGGTTCAATCTTGCCTCCCTCCATAGTCCCCTACAAGACCGACATTGTACGCACTAAGTATAGTGCTGCAACAATCGACTCGAACACCGTACAGGACATCATAGGACGCTTAGACGAGGAGAATGCTGCAAAGATTCTAGTTGCTGCACCAAACACCCGTGTTTTGTGGAATATGCTTTCACAAACAGATCTTATCACATCACTTGAACTCTTAGGATACAATGTCCTCCACATCACATCAAAACATGGTGCATATGTCAACCGCACTAAAGTCGGTCGGGAAGAGTTCTTCAATACATTATCCTCATGGGGAAAAGATGCAACTAAAAAATTTGTGGTCTTTCATTACTCGATTCTGTCGGAAGGTATCAACGTTCCTGGTCTCACTCACACAATCTTGCTACGAAACCTTAATATCGTTGAAATGGCACAAACTATTGGACGTGTTATCCGTGTGGACAAACAAGATGCCCAAGACATTGCTAACGGTGTTCTTACTCCTGGCGTGTGTCAATTTTATCGTAAACCCTGCGGCTATGTTACTGTCCCTGTTCATTCTAACTATGGTGACAAAACTGTCAAAAGACTCCAAAATCTGATGGACATGATCTTTGTTGATGGTAAAGCTGTAGAATCGCTGGTACGATAAGTACTGCTAATCAACCAGCCACTTGACCTACGGGTCTGTCTGGTGTATATTAGCCATGTTGAGACAAACACCACCCCACTTTCCTACATAATGGCAACTCGCGCTCTGATTGGACTTCAACTTGATGATGGTTCTATTGTTTCTGCTTATCACCATTGGGACGGTTATCCTGCTTGGTTGGGCAAAATACTCACAGTGGAATATAATACGAAGGAGAAAGTAGAAGAACTGATTGATGGTGGTGACATGTCATCCTGTTGGTCTGATAAGATCTGGGGTGAAAAACTCCCAGAGGGTACATATGCTCCAGAGTATTACTCTGCTCGCGGTGAGGATTGTCCACCTAAACTCTACAAAGATCTGAATGAGTACGCTACTGAAGCAGACAATAATTTTGGTGCGGAATATATTTACAATTTTGTAGATGGTAAGTGGAAGTGTTATACAGTAGAAAGTTTCAAAACTAAACTTTCTGAAGACTTGGATGAGAATGCAATCGTAGAAACGGAGATTACGGAATGAAAAACAAACAACTTCGATCATTGAAGAAAGCAATTGACTTTGCAGAGAATGATATTTCATCTAAATATACAATCGAAGAGATTCGATACATGAAAACACGGTATCGTCAACTCAGAGAATACATTACGTTTGCACAAAAAATGCAAAACAATGGATTCGGACTCAACATTCCTGACACTGTAGTACCTGAAGATGGACCAAAAGACGAAATTGACAACAGCATTGATGCAAGTGGATAGCATTGTGGAACTTACACAAGACAATGAATGGAAGACTTACATCTACAATCATTTGTCCCCAATCAAATACGAATTAGAACGTCAACTCTCAAATTTGTCTTATGAAACAAACTAACGCATACAACGATTACGCATATGAACAGATTGAGGCATTTCTATCCGATCTAATCAACTCTGATGAAGTTGGTTCTGCGGACATTGCAATGGAACTCAACAAAATGATTGCGGAATTGGAAGAGTATCATGCCAAAAAGTTGAATAAAATCCGCGATCTCCGCGCAGCGATGTTTAATGCCACGACAAAGACTACCACGAGAGACACCAGAGAGGTACTATACGAAGACATTGTATCTTCTGGTAGTATAGACTTCCTTTCATAAGGAACCCTTATCGACCAGCCACTTGACCTGTGGCTGGTTTTCGTGTATATTAGCCATGTTGAGACAAACACCCCCCTCCTAATGCAACTCACAAACTCTGTCTGCGTCGTTGATTTCTTCCCTGAGGCATTTATTGCTGAGGCAGATGACAACAAAGGTATGAAAGTTGTTGTCAAACGTTTCATCAAACGTGTACAATTCACTGGTGTTAACAAAGGTTCTTACAGTGTAATCAGTGCTACTAACTTCAAACATGAGGTTGCTGAACGTATTGCTGGAGGTGCTGAGGTGACTAACTACAACACCGATCAAATGCCACGTTCTGAGTATGCTCCCATGGCATGTGTGGGGTGATCCGAGGGTAACACACAGTAAGAGGCAACGACAAACTGTTGCCCACCCTCACTCTTTTGTTATTTTCACAATGCCTATCTGGAACTGCTACGGTTACGACAACAAAAAAGAGATGCACGATGTGCTTTCTTATATGAGAGAAACTGCTGCCGAAGCGTACGCAAGGTGTAAAGAATTACATCCAAACTTTGAGATCATTACGGTAAAACTTCGCCCTGAATAATGAAAATCACACAATATCTACTCAGTGGCATCATCGCCTTTGTCACTATCACATGCTACCTGTTATTCTTAGCAGATCGTGACACTAAAATGATGAACTACTATGATTCAACTATTGAACGAACTGCCAACTGACTTCCCTCACGAACCACCACAAGGTTTCACATACTATGTTAAAGAACATAAGACCAACATCGTTGGCATTTGGATTAGGAATCACGCTCGGTTTAGTTACACTAATGAGCCTGTCCAATCGATCTGGGGATTCTACAACACAAAAAAGCAATGTTACATTGCCCCAATTAACCACAAACGTCCTGGCAAACCAGTAGACTTAAACAATACTACGGCATACTCTGCTATGCCATTACTCAAATCATTTGTATCAACTGATTAACGATGGAAGAAAATAAAAAGATTGATGATGTTACTCATTCCTCATCCGATTGGAATGATTTCTGGAACTCTGAATCCAACCGTGAAGAGACAAAAATGAACAAGAAAAGAAAACTAGGGTTTTATATTGGTATTGTAGCTGCATCTCTTGCAATACTTTTGACTCAGGCATGGTGTATGACCGTGATTCTTGGGTGGTTCGCTGTACAGATTAACATGTGGCAAGCACTTGGAATGATCATATTAATTAAATCCATCACTTCAAGATCATCCGATAAGTAACACTTATCTAAAATCGTCTGTAAGCCCCTTGACTTTGCCCTCGCCTTATCGTATATTGGCTATGTTGAAAGGAACGCATTCATGACGCTCACGATGAAACAGTACAGCGACCAAAAGGACGCACAACACACCATTCAGTTAAACATCGTGAAATATGGGTTGATGCTGTGTGATGCTCTTCAACACAACTACCAGACCAAATCTATTGGTATGGCAAACTATGCTTTCGATCTAGATTCTTCTGGTCGCAAGTATCACAAAATCTTCATGAATATCAATGGCAAACGTGATTCAATTCACTGTTTCATTGATAAGAAGACTGGTGAGATGTACAAACCTGCATCCATCAAAGCACCTGCTAAAGGTGTACGGTTTAATCTGTTAATCATCAAGGAACGAGAATTTGTTCTCGCTAATTGTGATTGGGCAGGTGGTTATCTCTACCGCAACGCCTACTACACAGGTTGACAATTCACCCCTTATGGGGTACACTACATTTGTTCCTGATTGATCTTGTGACATTTTGTTCTTGATCTGATCAGTGTTCTTTATCCACTAACTCAAAATGACTGTAACTCAAACTAACCACGCACCATCTCCAAATTCTTACACTGCATATTTGTACAAATATACAAATTTGGTCAATGGCAAAATGTACATCGGATACCACACTGGATCTGTGGATGATTACTATACTCACTCATCTAAGTGTAAAGAGTTTCGTGAAGATCTAGAGAAAGATGATTTTCTATATTGTGCATTGAACTACGGTAATACTGAGGAAATGCAACAACTCGAAAACAATATGTTGATCGAAGTTGATGCTGCAAAGAGTCCTATGTACTATAACAAATCAAATGGTTTCCGCAAATATGTTGCAGCTGACATTAAGGGGTGTCAAAAGTTTGTTAAAGATTTGATGAATGATGATCTTTATCCTATCACAGATGAAAAGGTAAGTGATCACATTGCAATGGAAGCATTGCAGGTTCGTTTTCAACACGATCCTGAATTGCAAAAGACAATCAAAGAACGTATTTTAGATAACAATGGTTCTACCGAGAAATGCAATCCTATCCTAGTTTGGGAAGGTCGCGGAAGTGAAGGTAAAGACATCCGTGGAGATGGAAACCACACATTGCATGGTGCAAATGCAGCAAATGCTAATACAATTCCTGTAAAACGTGTACCATTTGAAGATAGTTCTGAGTTCACATTTGAGGAACTTCGTACTATTGGTAATCTTTTGAACAAGATTCCTGACACTGTAAAGAAGTCAGTTAACCAAGCTGATGGTATCAAGTGGGTTCTTGATATGTTTGAAACAGGTGTTCCGTATGGTGCTCCAGAGAATATCATTGCACTTAAAGCAATGGGTTTCACTGGTAGTAAGTCAAAGGGAAAGATCAAAACGATTCTGGATAAAGTCAAAGAAATAGTGGATACAAAAAAAGGGAAAGCTGCAGGTCTTAACTTCGTCAAATACGATGCAGACTCACACAAACACATTCTGAAGAATACTGTAGATCAGTATCAAGGAGAGAAGAAACTTTGTTCAATTCCTATGACTTCAGGTAAGACAAGTATTGAACGTATTCTTGAAGCATTGGATGCAGGTACTATCACTGGGAACAAAACTTGTATGGTCGTTGTACACCACCCAACTCCAGAAATGGAAGAGAAGTGGAACACACAAATCAAACCAAAGTGGTTGCGTATCATTGATAAGTTCATTGTAAAGGAAGTGTCAATCAAATTTGTTGAACTTCCTGCCTGGGAGAAGGATCGCACCACAATCGCAGTCTGAGAACCCAGTCTACCACTAGAGGGAAACGTGGAAAAATCCATATTTCCCTCCACCAAGACCTATCACAGGTCCAGTACAGCTCAAATGATTGAAAAAATCATTTATATCATTTAACCATACATACATCAGTTTAACTCTCATCCAACAATGAAACTTAATCGCGAAGAACTTAAGTACCTCAGTCAAGTCCTATCCGCTAAATCTCCTCAACCAAAAACTGATCATACAAATCATCAAAAGATAGAACAAAAGATTAATGATGAAATCTATCGTCTGTCTGTATAATGGCACGATCTAAGACACAAGACTCTCTCGCTAAAAACCTCGCTAAAACAACTAAACCAACCAAACGAAAGAATACAAAGAAAGAACCAATTAAGTTCACCAAAAGAAAAGATCCTAAACTCTTCCCACATGCACCTACATTCTCATGGAGATTAGAAGATAGAAAGGATAATAAAACTGCATGGTTTCAATGTTTCTTTCATGCTGAAAAATATATCAACAGATATAATCTCCAACCTAAAGATTATAAACTCATGGAGAAGGCATAATGTTTGTAGTAATTACATATGATAATGAATCACACGCAACAGTACATCATCAAGTATTAGATGCTATAGATTTCGATGATGCTGAACATATTATTAAAGAACAATTCCCTAATCAAATACTCATAGGAACAACGTTTTCCACAGATTCCGTAAAAGTTGTGGAAAAACCTGTGGATAATTAAATGGTTAAATTAATATGGCTGAGAGAATTGTATAGATAGAAGATTATCTAGATTATTATCATATATGCTAGAATTATTAACATATATGTGTGTGAATCCTCTGAGAAGTCTCTGAGAAGTTGTTGTCCTTACCCGTGTGCTATCGAAAGACGCCGAACGCTGCTGAAAATACCTCCGAGGCACTCTAAAGTAAGCCCCAGCCTCAAATTATTAACATATATGCCTAATGTAATGTACTGAAATTATTAACATATATGCGGCCATCATATCATAATAACTCTCAAACGTCAATTATTAACATATAAGTATGACTGATTATTATCATATGATATATTTGAAATTATTATCATATATGTGTGTGTATGCCTGTTGACAGGTGTGGCGCCGTATGGTATGATAAGCTTGTACAAAAGTTTTCCACAGGTTGCTATGTCAAAGATGCCCAGGATGAAAGGTGCCGTGACAGGCAACTTCGGAAGACAAAAGATTAAATCACGCCCAGGCACGTATGATATATCAAAGAGGACATTATATAAAACTAATATGCATATCCCACGGCCGGATGATGCCATAGCATTGTATATTGAAGCATATAATGAAACAGAAGATCCTAAGTTACAACAATCATTAATGGAAATGATTCGTAATCACTATAACAAGAGGTCACACTAATGTTTAAAGAAGGTGACTTAGTAGAATACAAAACAATCAAAGGAAAGGTTATATTTGTTTGTGAGTTGTCATTAAGTATACTAGTTGGCGATGAGTTTCCGAGACAACATCAGTGTCGAGTTGTTGTTTACAATTATGAATGGGAAAGTATAAAGAAGTTATGTGACAGTGACGAGATTGACACACGGGCCGAAACCAATTCTGGAACTGTCCACTAATCTCGCACAGGGGTCGGTTTTGATGTATTGTAGTTTCAAGTTCAAAAATCACATGAATTTTACTCAAGGTCTCATCGCATCGGGTTATGTATTGGACACCGAGAATTTCGATGACTGTTACGTCAAGACCGATTCTGAGGGTGTTTTGCACCTGTATCAGGAAGGAGAAGACGACAATGAGTGGAATTATGTGACCATGGATGATGATTTCAATGTCATCACCGAGAAAACATTCACCCTTAACTGATTCAAACACAATGTCAATGTACAACAATCTCAAAGAAATCTTCACTGAGGATGAATGGAATGCGATCTATGATGCCATGGCAGACTATCAGGATCATGGAGAGAATGAGACTGATTTAGCACATTCTGTCCAATCAAAAATCACTGAATTGTTTTCCTGAATTATGTCTAGAAAAGATCTTGCTCAACGATTTCGTCATTTGATGGATATTGAAGGATATTCTTTCAAGGAAGACTATCAGGAAATCTCTGAACTTTGGAGAGATTATGTAGACTTCATGTTGGAGTTGGGTAACATCACACCATTAAAACATTATGCAGTTTATGATCACTATTGAGGTGACGGTCTTGGAACCGTCCACTACCGCTTGATTTCTGCCTCAGATCCTGTATTGTAGCTACATGAACAAAGAAACACCAAGCAACAACCCCTACGTCAACAACCTGGTTGAGATGGGATACGATCGTGCCGACTGCGAGATGGTCGCTCAAGCAGGTCGGGATGCATCTTACCCCCGAACCATCCACGGTCGCACCTTCGAGACGAAGGCAGACTACGATGAAGCGGTTGCTGACTACATCGCTGGACTGTGACGATCAACTAAGTGTCACACGGTTTCGTCACAGACCTGAAAACCGTGTATTGTAGCTACATCAACCAAACGGAGACCAATTTTGAGAAAGATCGAAACCCAGATGAACACTGCCATCCAGAACAATGCTAACTGGCAGTCTGCTAACACCGCTGTTACTTTCGACGAAGAATCTTCCATTTCTTCAGTGTTCCTCCACGGTAACAAGATTGCCGAAGTGGGTGACACTTTCATTCGACTATTTGATGGTGGTTGGCAATCTGTTACGACTAAGAGTCGTTTAAACGCGATTCTCTCAGAACATGGAGAATCAGGTGATTGTGTGTTTCAAAAGAACTTTAATTGGTTCGTTCGTATGAACACTGCTCAAGGTCTTTCGACTGTTCCTTTCTTCTCCTCAATGCGTCTCGGTTGATGTTTGAACTACTAGTGATCATCGCCCTTGCCGCAATTGGCAAGGCATTCCTTCAATCTTTCGGTTTAAAATGAACGACGAACTAAACGCTATTTGCTATCTGGACTGCGCCGACGTGTTCCTGCAGGAGGAACCCCGCTGGGAGGATGAGGACGATCGCCAAACTGACCCTGATGAGGATACAGGTTGGCAGTGACCCTGTACAATAGCCACATACCAAACAAACGAGATCAAATGACTGAACCCACTTTCGCCGTCCAACCTGCTTTCTGGGATAAGTTCGATTCTTGGGGATGCGATTGGGCGATCAACATCTCACACGCTTACAAGATCTGCTCAGTCTGGCAACAGATCCACCCTGGCGACATGATGATCTGGCGTGTGACACCAGGTGGCGAACCGATCCGCTGGGTTCGGGTCTATCAGGACGAGTCGGTTGATAGTGTGACGACTGAGGACCTGGCACACCTGGTCTGATATCGGGACTGCCCGCCTGTACAATAGCCACATACCAAACAACGGAGAACAAATGAACGGCTGGTCAACCTACGAAACTTGGAACGCTGCCCTCTGGATCAACAACGACGAGACGATCTATCTCCATGCTAAGGAGAACAAGAACCTCGGCTACCGCAAGTGGGCAAAACGCTACATCGATGAGTTCGGTGAGTACATCACAGGGGACGGGGTTGCCTGGTTGCACGATGACATCGACACCGACGAGATGGATGAGATGCTCGCTGAACTGTAAGGGGTCCGCCCCTTCTATGGTACAATAGCTAAACAACCAACCAACGACATGACGACCGCCACCCAGAACCTGCTCGACATCACTGCTGCTCTGCAAGCAAACGGCAAGACCGTCAAGATCACAGTGCTCAAGACTCGTGGACCACGTAAGGGAGAGACCCCCATGAGCATGACGAAGGGCAGTCGCTCCAATACCAACCGCCGAGGACAGACAGCACCATCTGCTGTCAGGGCGACTCGTTCTGTTGTTTCTGGCAACGTTGGATCATACTTCAAAACCTCCGGCTGATTCAGTCGCTCATCCATCCTACCATATCCTGCTGCTATGTCAATCCGCTACGTTTCCGACCTCGACTGCTACACTGTCACCCGTTGGGGCACTGATGAACCCTTCGCTTGGGCAGAGACACCCTCCGATGCTATCGCTATCCAAGAGATGGAAGCAGACAGGGCAGGGGCAGATAAACTGCCGAATCTCGCTGTTGACCTAGGACCTGACTCGGCAGACGATGATCCGATCCAACAGATCAGCGACCTGCTCTATGGTGCCGACCTAGAGATGTAACAAGAGGGCCCTAGGGGCCAGTTCATAGGGGGCGAAAACCCCTAACTACCCTAATCTATAACGTACCCAATTAGCGAGAGAGATATTCCGAGGTTTCAAAAAATTTTTTGCCATAGAAAACCACCAAGGCCCTCGTTGAGATTATCCGAGACATATATAAAAAATAACACATTTACAATCTAATGTCAAATTTTGAAACATCCACCGAAGTACTTTATGATGAAGTAGACGAAGAATACATGGTAACAATTCCAGAACATATCCTTGAGGAGTTAGATTGGAAGGAGGGCGATGTACTGGAATGGGAGTATCATGATTATAACGGACTTCCAGGCCTTCGCCTACATAAGGTAGGGAAAGACTGAGGTTAACTCTCAGGCATATAAAAAAAATTTCTCAGTATTTTTCAGGTATAAAGCACCGTAGCGTTTTTCAGATAGAGTATGGGAACTGTCAATTCAGGGTTTAGTTGTCAACCCAGGTATGAGGAAGTCAAGAAGACCGTTGAGATCGAGTGTCCCAGCGCGTCTTTGCAGGATGAAGGTGGATATGAGTCCAGCTTTAATAGTGAATCGTATGATTATATTGAGACACAGTATAATGAAGTAATACCTACATTAACCAATGGCACATTAAGGG
>Ga0098051_1000301_pt1 | contig 20474 bp, 30 predicted proteins | sample 14BtaG_FD_77069 | JGI IMG/M metagenome (GOLD analysis project Ga0098051, IMG submission 77069) | Marine viral communities from the Subarctic Pacific Ocean - 14B_ETSP_OMZ_AT15311_CsCl metaG | ecosystem: Environmental > Aquatic > Marine > Oceanic | place: Pacific Ocean | collected 2015-01-18 | reverse complement strand
TAGTTGATTTAGATCAAATAGACTTTACAGCTTTTCAGTCAGATGCTTCTCAATTAGCTGTTGAAGATACTTCTGATGAAGCTAAAGAAATAAAATTAAAATCTAATCTATTAAGATCTAATTGTAGAGTTACAAATCAACCGGATTGGGGAGATGTATTTATTAAGATCAAAGGAAAGAAACTTCCATCAGCTGATTCGTTAGCAAAGTACATTGTTAGTCATAGAACTGTAAGTCATTTCCATGAAGAGATTTGCGAGATGGTTTACAAGCATTTATCTGAAGCATATGAACCAGAGCAGTTAATGGTAGCTTGTCTTTACACCCGTAGAGGAGGAATAGATATTAACCCTATTAGAGCTTCACATTCTATGTTGATACCTGAGTTTTTTACTAACCCAGATTACGTAATACAAAAAACTTTAAGACAGTAGTGGTTAAAGTAGAATATCAACTATCTCCTGCACCCCAATGGCCTTTAAAGTATATTGAATGCACAGAAGAGGAATGGGAGTCAGGAGATTGGAAGTATAAGGAAAGGTACCACACGTTAATTTTTTCTTATAAAAGAGTTGCTTGATTAAGTTATTCTTCTTATATTTAACTAAATAAAAAAGGTTATGGCAACAATTACTTTAAAGATTCCTGACGTATTGACAGGAGTAAACTTTTCAACTGAACAAATAAGAAGATTTGAACTATCTCTACTCCCGGAGATGGCAGAAGCACATGCTTTGAAGATTTGTGAAAAAAAATTTGGAACTAAATTCAAATTAGGCAAATACAACTCAGAAGGTTTTGATGTAATGTCGGTAGACGAAATTATTGTAGTCGAAGTAAAACAAACATCATGTGTAATGAATGATGGTAGTAAACGCTTACAAATTCAAAGTTTTATGAATAAGTTGGGTAAGTGCACACATATTCTTATATTAGATTACAGTTCTTTCAAGGGATGTATATTAGAGCATGACGATTTTTTCTATAACACTCATCATTACCCTACTAAGTCTTTCTGGAGATGGGATAGTGAATATAATATGAAAGGATCAAAAAGATGTGCAGAAAATACAAAATGGTTTTTAAATAATTTAGTTGAATTATAAATGCAGTTAGAAAAAAAGTATTACACCGTTCAAGACCCCGAGACTTTAAAACTAATGTTTCAACATATACAGGAATCAGATACGATTGCTGTAGATACCGAAACTACCTCTCTTAACCCTAGAACTGGAAAGATTGTAGGTTGGTCGATATCTGGTGATGAAGGTATAGGATTTTATATTCCTACTTTGGTTTGGAATTTTGATAGAGGAGAACTTGAAGTTCAAACTATAGACGGTACGTCTTGTGAGACTATATCTAAGAATCTTCTAAAGTTACTCTGTGATAAGAAACTTGTATTTCATAATGCATCTTTCGACGTTCAGTTTATTGAAAATTACTTCGGTATTGATTTAGGACCCTATGTATGGGTAGACACAGGCTTGCTTGTTCATACTGTATATGAAGAAGGAGCATTTGGTTTTGGTAATCCTTTTGGATTGAAATCTATTGCTATAATGAATCAAGAAGCTTTAGGATTAGATGTTGAAAAAGCAGCTAACGAAGAGCAGATTGAACTAAAAGAGAGTATAAAAAAGAACGGTGGAGCTGTTACTAAAGTTAATTTTGAAATTTATAAAGCTGATCTCGATATTTTATCAAAGTATGCAGCTGCTGATACTGATCTTACTCTTCGTATCTGTAATCTATATTTACAAAAGCTTAAAGAAGAAGGATTAGAAAAGTTCTTTTTTGAAGATGAGGTTATGCCGATTTATAGAGAGGTAACTTTACCGATGGAGAAAGCAGGAGTTGATTTAGATTTAGAACTCCTTGATAAAGTACATAAAGAGATATCTGCCGACTTAATTGAAAATAAACAGATAGTATTAGATTCCTTGAAAGCTGAAAAGTCTGTTCAAGACTGGATAGTTAATACTTCATTTAAAGAGTTTCCTGTATCTCATAAAGGTAACTGGGCTCAAAAGTTAGTTGAAAGATATTCTCTTCCTTTACCTAAAAGTGAAAAGACTGGAAAATACTCTCTTACTCAAAAGTATATAAATGAGCTTGAAGACTCTCCGATGAAAGAGTTTCTTCAGACTGGGAATGAAGACCTAATTGAGCTTAAAGAGAGAGCAAGGATCTCAATGTCTCTCTGGAAGGAAAAGAATGACGGTGAATATATTAATATACAATCTAAAAAGCATTTAGGAGAGATAGTATTTGACTATATGGGTATAGAACCTAAAGTAGCAGCATCTCAGACTAAAAGTGGAAGAGCTAAGTTTGATATGGATATGGTAATGGATTTAGCTAAGGAATATACCTGGGCTGAAAACTTACGTATTTATAATAAGCTATTGAAGATTAAGTCTACCTATATTGATAGATTTGTAGACGGTCAAGAGAATGGTAAGTATTATTTCTACTTCAAGCAGAATGGTACAGTTTCCGGACGATACGGTTCCGATGCCCAGCAGCTACCTAAACCTTTAGAAGAAGGTCAAGATGCTGAGATACTAATGAAGTATACTAATATTGTTAGAGCGTTTCTAACTGCCGGTAACGGAAGAAAGGTTATTGATGCTGATTACGAATCTCTAGAACCTCACTGCTTTGCCTCAGTATCAGGAGATGCTAAACTTCAAGAGATATTTGCTAACGGATGGGATTTCTATTCTTATGTCGCTATACAGACTGAAAAGCTAGAAGGAGTATCGGCTGATAAAAAAGCTGATAATTATCTAAAAAAATTAGATCCTGTAAAACGAAATAAGGCCAAGGCTTACTCGTTAGGGGTTGCATACGGAATGGAAGCTTATGCTCTTAAAATGACGCTAGATGTAGATCAAAAGACTGCTGAAGGTTTGATTGAAGGTTACCTAAATGGATTCCCTGGATTGAAAGAATGGAGAGAGAATTCTAGACGTCAAGTTAAAGATCATGGGTTTATAAAAAACTATGTTGGTAGAGTTAGACATTTGCCTAGAGTAAAAAAGATATACTCTAAGTTTGGAGATCAGATGATGGATTGGAGATTTAGAAAGGATTTAGAGAAACGTTTTGGTAGAGATCAAGTTGTTCAAGCTTATAGAGACTATCGAAATGGTCTTAACAACTGCCTTAACTTTCAATTACAGTCTTTAGCAGCTGCGGTAGTAAACCGAGCAGCTTTAGTAATAAACCGAAAGGCTAAAGAACTTGGCTATGACGCTTATGTACAGGCACAGGTACATGATCAATTAATTATAAATGTAAGAGAGGATCAAGCAGATGATTTTGCCCCTATCGTACAACAAATTATGGAAACAACAACTCAGCTACCTGGTGTTATACTAAAAGCTCCTCCAGAGATAGCTGATAACTGGAGAGACGGACATTAAAATTAAATAAATTATGGATAATCAAACTATTGAAAGAACATTTGAAAACTTAAATAATAGTATTTTAAATTTAAGTAGAACAGTAAACGAACTAATGACTAGAGTAAAAGAATTAGAAGAGAAGAAAACTAGAACTACAAAAAGATCTTAAACATTATGACCGATTCAAAGTATGTAGAAGAGCTTTTATTCAAAGCTGCTGCTTATGGACTTCGTACTGAAGTTATAGAATGGGCTAAAAAAGAAATGAAAGAAAATCCTAAACTTAGTAGAGCTGATGCGTATGAGCTTGCCTACCGTGAATGGGTAAAATAAAACATTATTTTGTAATATGGAAAAAGTAGGAAAATCTTTTCAAGAACATGATTCTAGACCTGATAGTGATTGGGGTGTAAAAACAGTAGAAGGTTTTAACATCAATTCCAATTATAATAAAAGATCGTGGACTGTAGATAATTTTTGGGAAGATCCTCACAAGGTAAGAGAGTATGCCTTAAGTCAGATGTATTGGGATAAAGAACATGGGGGAGTGGGTTGGCGAACTAGAAAACAATTTAGCCTACCGGGAGTTAAGGAAAAGTTTGAGTCTATTATGGATATGAAAATTACCAACTGGATGGAAACTTACTCTATTTGTGGGGTATTTCAAGCAGGCTTTGCCGGCACTCCTAATGTTTACCATATGGATAGTCAAAAGTATGCTGCTATGATTTACTTGACTCCTGATGCTCCTTACCAAGCTGGAACTAAAGTAGTTGCTAATAAAAAAACTGGTTTATTTCATTTAAGTCAATCCGATAACCTTTCAGATTTTTTCCCTAATCAAGAAACTTTTACGGATGGAACTCTATTTGAAGACATAGATGTTTTTGGAAATGTATTCAATAGACTAGTAATATTTGACAGTAAATGTATACATACTGCCTGTGATTATTTTGGACACTCTATCAATACAGGTAGATTATGGCAGATGTATTTTTTCGATGCTGAGTAGGATTTATTTAGATTTTTACTATATTTATATTAAAGAAAATTGACCCCAGAGCAATTTTTATTTTATATTAATCCGACGATCTAAGGACGTCACAAATTTTAAATGATATGAGTACATTATTTTATGAACGTACACCGTTCGATATTTTAGTTAGAAATTTTTTTCAAGACGCCGGCACTTATCTTCCGCTGGCAGAATCCAAAGTTCCTCACCCAGTTGACATTTACACAAACGAAAAAGGACTCTTTTTCGAAGTAGCTTGTACAGGAATTTCAAAAGAGGATTTAGAGATACAAACTCAAAACAATACCTTAAAGATTAATTACGACAAGAACAAAGATAAAGCTTGCTGTGATGTTAACGATTGTGATTATATACACAAGGGTATTGCAAGAAGGTCTTTTAACTTAGGTTGGAAGATTGATAGTAAGTTTAACCTAAGTAAAGCAATTGCTGAGTTTAAAGACGGCTTACTTAAAATTGAAATTCCATTTGCTAAAGGATCAGAATTAAAAACTTTAGCAATTAAATAGGTTTTATTTGGCTCTGGGGTAAATTTTTCTTATATTAAATAATGAATCAGGTTATAGAAACAAATGGAAGAGTCTATGAAGTAATTAGAACTATACCGACCTGGCAAGTAGGAGATAAAATCGATGCTCTAAAAGCTTGGGTAGAGGTTCTACATTGCGATAGATCTTTCAAACATGGAGATAAATATTATATAGTTAGAGACATAGAAGATATTAGTTATGAGCAAATCACTTAAACCAACAAACGACAGAATAATTGTCAAACCTATCGACGAAGGAGAACAGACTTACGGTTCGATAGTCATTCCAGATCTTGGAAAAGAAAAACCAGAGATGGGTGAAGTTATAGCAGTAGGACCAGGACGTTTATCCGAATACGGACAAATGATTCCTGTTCGGAGCTGTAAAAAAGGAGATGTAGTTTTAGTTCCTAAAATCGGTACTTTACGTATTGACTTTGAAGGAGAAGAATACTACATTGCACAAGATAGAGAAATATTAGCAGTTATAAAAGATTCAGAAAATGAATAAAAAAGTTACATTAGGAAATGATGCTAAACAGAAACTACTTAAAGGAGTAGAGATTTTAGCAAACGCAGTTACAGCAACATTAGGACCTTCCGGACGTAATGTTTTAATAGAAAAGCAAAATGAATACCCTTCTTCTACTAAAGATGGAGTTACTGTTGCTAAGTCTATTAAGTTAGAAAATCAGTTAGAAAATCTAGGAGCACAGACTGTAAAACAAGCTTCTATTAAGACTGCTGATCAAGCAGGAGACGGTACTACTACTTCAACTTTACTTGCATACGAACTATTTAAATCAGGATTGAAAAGTCTAGGTAAAAATGATAATGTAGTAGAGTTTAAAAAAGGTATGGATGATGCAGTATCAGATGCTGTTAAGTACCTTAGATCTGACTATTCTAAAGAGATCACAGATGAGAGTCAGCTTAAACAAGTAGCTATCGTATCAGGTAATAACGATGCTACAATAGGAGAGTTAATTTCTACTGCTATAGATAAAGTAGGTACTGAAGGAGTAGTTACTATAGAGGAATCTAAAACTGGAGAAACTTACTTAGAGACAGTTGAAGGAATGCAATTTAGTCGAGGATATAAATCTCCTTATTTTGTTACCGATAATAATTCTATGACAACAGTTCTTAATAATCCTTTGATCCTAATCACTGATAAGAGATTAAATACAGTAAAAGAACTTTTACCTATCTTAGAAGGAGTATCACAGCAGAATAAATCTCTTTTAGTTATTGCAGAAGATATAGATGGAGAAGCTTTATCTACTATGGTTGTAAATAAAGCAAGAGGAATTCTATCTTGTGCCGCAGTTAAAGCACCAGAGTTTGGAGATAAAAGAAAAGCACTACTTGAGGATATTGCTACACTCACCGGAGGTAAAGTAGTATCATCTGAAAAAGGAATGAGATTAGATAAATTCCAATCAGAATGGTTAGGTAAAGCTAATAAGGTTACTGTAGGTAAAGACACTACGACTATTATAGATGCATCAGGAGAACAAGAAGCAATCGAAGCTAGAGTAGAAGAGATAAAGAATCAATCGATCAATCAACTTCACCGTACGAAAAAGAGACTCTTCAAAATAGATTAAGTAAGTTCTTAGGAGGGGTAGCTGTAGTACACGTCGGAGGACATACTGAAGTAGAGATGAAAGAGAAGAAAGATAGAGTAGAAGATGCTCTACATGCAACTAAAGCAGCTTTAGAAGAAGGTATTTTACCTGGAGGAGGAGTAGCACTACTTAATGTAGCAAAATTTCTAGATGAAAATATAGACGAAATGACTATAGATGAATCTGACGAGTATCAGAAAGGGTATTACTTAGTTGTAAAGGTATGCTCGACTCCTATTGTTAAGATATTACAAAACGCTGGATTCAATAAAGCAGGTATAAACGAAGTAATTTCAGATATACAAAAATCAGAAGATAACTGGTACGGTTATAACCCTAAAGAGGACGACTACTTTAATATGTTCAAAGAAGGAATTATTGACCCTACTAAAGTTACAAGACTTGCATTAGAAAACGCAGCATCAGTGGCCGGAACTTTATTGCTTACTGAAGCTACAATAACAGATATTAAAGACGAAAAAGAAAATAACAGTGGGATAGATCCCAATATGTTATTAGGTTAAATTAAATTAAAATTAAAATTATGAGCAAACAAACATTATTTGAGCAGATTGATTCTCTTTACGAAACGTTTAAAGAGGAGCATAATGGAACTACAAAAGCATCTCAACAACGAGCTAGAAAAGCAATCGGTGAAATTAAAAAATTAGTTACCGATTACAGAAAAGCTTCTGTTGACGAATCTAAGTAATACAGTTAGATGAAAAAGATATTGTTTTTACTTCTCCTATCTACTTTAAATGTTAATGCCGATTGGGGTAAAACTGGACATAGGGTTATAGGAGAAGTAGCACAGAACCATTTAAATGCAAATGCTTTAGCAGCAGTAAATGAAATCCTAGACGGCAAGTCTTTAGCTTTAGTAAGTAACTGGCCTGACGAAATGAGATCAAACCCGGACTTTGATAAATACGGCCCTTGGCATTATGTTAATTTACCTCTTGATAAAGAGTATCATGAAATAGAACGTAACCCTGAGGGAGATGTGATTCAGACTATAAAGAAAGCAATTCAAATTTTAAGAGATGATTCAAGCTCAAAAGAACTAAAAGCTTTTTACCTTAAATACTTAGTTCATACAGTTGGTGATGTGCATCAACCAATGCATACCGGTAGAGCAGAAGATTATGGAGGTAGTAAGATTCCAATAACGTTTAAAGGGCGTAAAGGAACTGGTACTGAAACTAATTTGCATGTACTTTGGGATACTAGTATGATTGACGATTATAAAATGTCGTATACGGAATTTGCTAAATCTTTAGAGGAAGAAGATATAGACGATTTCCAGCAAGGATATGAAGAGCTTTGGGCTTATGAATCTCATCAATATGCTAAAAAAATTTATGCAACTGTTAACTCTGGTGACTTTATAGGTTACGATTACTTGTACCATAATTTTCCTACCGTTAAAAGAAGACTTTATCAAGCAGGAGTTAGATTAGCAGGTATATTAAATAATATTTTTTCTGAATAATAGTTTAGATGTCTACTCTCATAAATTTATTTGGAGGACCAGGAATAGGAAAGTCTTCTATAGCTGCTGGTATAACCTATAAATTAAAAAAAGAGCATATAACTTGTGATAATCCTTATGAGTTTCCTAAGTTACTTGCTTGGGATCAGAACTTACCAGCTATCAAAGATCAACTATACGTTTTAGGTAATCAACATAGAGGTATAGCTAAAGCATACGGTAAAGTAGATTATATAGTAATCGATTCTCCTATACTGTTTTCATTAATTTATAAGAACTACTATAATACAGGTTACCCGGCAGAGTTTTATTCATCTGCTTTTGACCAGATGGTTATAGATTTACACCACAAGTATAAAAGTTTAAATATTCTATTAGAGCGAAATGAAGACAGTGTACATAGTGTTGAAGAGAGGTACCAAACTTTAAATGAGTCGTTAGATTTGGATAGGTATATAAAGAGTACACTAGATAAAAATAAGGTAGATTACCATACAGTAAAAGTAGGAAAAAAGACTATAAAAAAGATATTAAAGTTGCTTCTTAATTAGTAATTTCTTATATTAAGGTATATTAAATTAAAGTTATGAGTGATACAGTAAGCAAGTACTGGGAGGATAATGATACCTTTCCTAAAGAGACTAAAAAAGAATGGCAAAAGAATATACAGAAGTTAATTGACAGCGATCCTAACTACAACGGAGAGTTAGATGAGCTTGTTGAACGACCTAAACTGAATAAGACTGTTTACCGTATTCTAGCCGAATATGATGAAGATGATATTTTAGCTGCTGCCGATCTATTAATGTCTCAAAGACGTAGAAAAAATGATGAGTTTAAATGGAAGTAAGACCTGTTTCATTACCGTATAGCCCGGATAATACATTAGAGTGGTTAGAAGAGTATTTAACTACTAACTACTTTAAGAAACCTTACGATAGGTTTATGTGGTGGAGAAACTATACTCCTAGAACTAAACCTTTAAATAACCGTAAACCTTTACGGGAACGTATTACTAACGGAGATTTCGATACTTCATCTTTTAAATACGAAGCTCAAGTATCTGAACATAAGTTGAATAGAATGTTTGTAGAAGCTAAAGGTGATATGGGAGTTTATTCACATAACTCAGCTTTGGAGATCAATCGTAGGAAAAGACTTATGGAAGACTTTACCAAAGATGAGAATAAGAAACTGGAAGACCTATACTTAGCTTTTAGAGACAACTTCGGTTTATCTAGAGAGTTATACGAAGAAGAGATTCTTAACTGGGACGGTGAATTAGTAGAATTTTACGACTATATAGAAAAGAAATACAAATAGAATATTTATATGCAACAGAATATTAACTTAGACATGTCTCAAACTTCGGCAGTTACTTGTGATGACTGCGGTGGAGTTTATTTCGAACAGGCATTAGTAATGAGGAAAGCTTCTGGACTATTGACAGGAACAGGGCAACCAAGTTATATACCAATCCCAGTTTTCGTATGTAGAAACTGCGGTCATGTAAATGAAGAGTTTTTACCAAAAGAGGTCAAAGACTTAGGATAAGATTTTAGGAGGGCAGTACCGTAAGGTACTGTGGTGTAAGCAGGAAGGGGGGTAGGAGCCCCTTTCTGTGTATATTTATATTAAAACTGTATTATGGCTAAAATTACACCTAAAGGTATAATCATTCACTCAATGGCTGAAAAATTAAATACTCCAATTGGGGTGATGGGTGCACATGATTTTTTAAAGTCAATTAATCTCTCAGTACATGGTTTTATTCATCCTGATGGAGAGTATGAAAAAATGATTGAGTCACCTAACAAAGCAGCTCATGCCGGCGTAAGTCAATTTGGAGAACTGAAATATTTGAATTCACATTTTTTAGGAGTAGAATTACTTGTTGAAGGCACACATGATTTTGCTAGTTTTTCTAAAGCTATTTTAGATCCTGAAACTTATACTCAAGCTCAATACGATAAGACAGTAGCGGTTTGTCAATGGTGGATGAAACAGTATAACATTCCTATTACTAATATAGTTAGACATTCAGATGTATCTGGCGATGATATTAGAGGAGCTGGAAAAGGCAAAACAGATCCAGGACCAGGATTTAACTGGAAAGTTTTCAAAGAAAAATTAGTTGGTTAATAGAATTATTATTCTTACTTTTATGTTATGAAAAAGCATTTATTTGGTATCTTTATTGGTATCGGTCTAAGTTTACTTGCCTATAGGTATTTTGCTATGGATACTGTAGACATAAGAGATAAAGAAAAAGAGATAAAAGAACTGCAAAAGCAGAGAGACTCTTTATCACTAATGACCACAGAACTCGGTGCTCAGGTTAAGGAGTTACAGTGGGAACTGACTGAATATGATAAGCAGGTAGATAGTGTTTTAACTCAAATTTCTAAAATAAATCGTGAACATGAAGACGAAATTAACAATATTAATAAGTATACTCTTTCTGACCTCCAAAACTTTTTCGCAATCAGGTATAGGTCACAGCGTGAGTTCAAAGGGCCATTCCCTGGTGTGGCTGACTGAAGATACAGCCAAGCAAGTTGCTAGAGACCTTACTAAAGGAGATTCAAACGAAAAGAAAGTTTTAGAATACGAAGGACTCTTCAACATTCTTTCAGCTAAGTCATCTGCTAAAGATACTTTAATCTATAATCTAGAACGTCAGATTGCTATACTTACTATAGATAAAAAAATAGCTACAGTACAGTTCGAACTTCAAGATGATATAAATGAAACTCTTAGAAAAAAATTAAGAAAGAAAAGATTTCAAACTATACTTCTTGCTGCTTGTATTCCGGCAGCTGCATACCTTAGTCTAACTCTAAAGTAAAGCATGAAAAACGGAGTTAAGTACATCTTTCCAACCCTTATTGCATTATCAGCTTTATCGGTATCTACCTCAGCTGCTTTTTATTCTGTAACTGGATTAAGTAAATTATTTGCTGGAGCTAAGTTAGAAGTGACTATCATGGCAGCATCCTTAGAGATTGCTAAACTGGTTATTGCTTCTCTACTTCATCAATACTGGAAAGAACTTAATAAAATTTTAAGAACCTACCTCTCTACAGCAGTAGTAGTATTAGTTATTATCACCAGTATGGGTATATACGGCTTTTTAACAGCTGCTTACCAAGAGACATATAGAAAGTTAACCCTGAAAGAGAATCAAATAGAGTTTCTATCTCAGAAACAAAATTTCTTTCAACAAGATGTAGACAGATATGACCAAGAACTGGAAAGAATTTCTACTAACATTAGTACTCTATCTAATGCTAAGGCGACCTCAATCCAAGTACGAGACACCACGTCATCTTCAGGTGTTCGAAACACCATTAGTACGACTGAGCTTAGGCTGGCACAGGCTCGTATTGAAACTGAAGAAGACAATAGAAGAGAAGTTCAAACCAGAAGACAAGTAGCTGCCGACTCTTTACAAAGCTATCAACTAAAGATTTTAGATGTTGAGAATTCTATGGAAGAAGTAGGAGAGTTAGGACCTCTACAATACATTGCGAACCTTACAGGATCTACTATGGATAAAGTAATTAATATTCTTTTATTAATTATAGTATTTGTTTTTGATCCTTTAGCTATTTCTATGGTAATAGCAGCTTCATTTGCTTTCAAACGAATAAGAAAAGAAGAAGCTACAGTAGAAGAACAAGCCAAACACACCGATTGGGAAGATGAAAATGAAACAATATTTGTTGACGAAGATCTAACTATAACAGACCTCACACCAGATCCAGAAGATTTACCGGACCTCAAAGAAGAGTTTTACGATGATGAACCTCAAGACATATACACTATCCAAGTAGGGGATCAACCGATAGTATCAGGAGAGGATTTATTAAACGCTTTAGATCAACTTGAATCAAACACCTCCGGAAGTGATGAACCTGATTGGGAGGTAGTAGAAGATGTTACTGAAGAGGAATTAAAAGACGAATTAATAGAAAACACTTCTAAATCTGACAACACGGGGAGTTTAAGTAACAGCCTTAAATCTAGACCGCCTAAAATTCGATTAAAAGACACTGGTAAAGATAAATAATTTATATTTATATAAAAATATTTAGCTATGTCTCTTAAAGGTATGTTTAAAGAAACGAACGACATTAACGAAAAGAATGTTGTTGGGTTTGCTTCATTTGTTGTAATGGTTGTATTTGCTTTTGCCGATATCGTAACAGGGTTCTTTGGAAAAGATCTAGTAGTCCAGAGATTCATTTATGATTCTTTTCTTTTTATTACATTAGGTTCTTTTGGCATTTCAGAGTTCAGTAAGTTCGGATCTACTAAAAAAGACGACTCTCCAGTTGGGTAATTGATTTATTATTCATATATTGATAGTATGAGTGATAGAGAAATTATGAATGCTAAAGGGTATACAAGAAAGTATAGTATTCCGAATGAAGATAGATATGTTCAATCTGTTAAAGAGATGTATGAACAAAGATCTCAAACCGGTATTAAAAAATACAATACTACTTTAGAAAGAAACGATCTTAGCTTTATTGAGTGGTTAAACCATCTTCAAGAAGAGCTAATGGATGCGACATTGTACATAGAAAAATTAAAAGGTTATGCCGAAGAAGCTGAAAGGGCTAGTAAAGGAAGTCTGGGAGAGTAAAATCAAACAGAAGCCTTCTAAGAACAAACATATATCATACTCGCAGTTGAGTTCATTTGCTACTTGTCCTAAACAGTGGTACTGGACGTATGTGAAGAATCTAGCTCCATTCCAACCGTCTATTCACGCTACATTTGGAACTGCAATGCATGAGACGATTCAATCATGGCTTGAGACTTTATACCATGATAAAGTAAAGACTGCTATGGATATGAATCTAGATCAGTTACTGTACGATAATATGATCAAAGCGTACAAATCTCAGAAAGCACAGAACGGTCATGAACATTTTTCAAATCAAGATGAGATGACTCAATTTTGGTTAGACGGTAAACATATACTCAACTTCTTAAAAAAGAAAAGAGGAGGATATTTTTCAACTAAAAAAGTTCATCTTGCCGGAATAGAAACATTACTGTACCATGAATTGAGGCCTGGAGTAAAATTCAAAGGCTTTATTGATTTAGTTTTCTATAGTGAAGTTTTAGACAAATGGACAATCGTAGATATAAAGACTTCTACTTCTGGCTGGAGAGATAATGCTAAAAAAGACCTAAAGAAAATAGCTCAGATACTTCTATATAAAAAGTTCTTTTCAGAGCAGTTTAATATACCTATTGAAAAGATAGATGTAGAGTATTTTATAGTAAAGAGAAGAGTTCCTAAAGATGCCGAATTTGCTTCTATGCAAAGTAGAGTACAAAGCTTTAAACCAGCAAACGGTAAAGTAAAAGTAAACCAAGCTGTCGAGCTAATGAACAACTTTGTTAGTGAAGCAGTATCCCAAGATGGAGAATATATTGAGAAAGAGTATAAAACCACACCATCAAAATACGGGTGTATGTTTTGTGCTTTTAAACAAATGCGCATATGTTCTGATGCGGAATTGTAAAAGTTAAACAGTGACTATTTATATATATAAGAGAGTAATATATATTTAAATGGAAAGATTGAAGGTTTATATTTACGGGTTATATGATAAAGATGATGTTCTATTCTATGTTGGTAAATCATCATCCCCACAGAACAGATTATACCATCATAAATCCAGAAATGCATATTCAGATACAATAAAGTATATGAAAATCTTAGATATGTTCTATGATAAAGAACAAGATTGGTTGAATAAGTTTTTACAAGAAGGAGTTAAGTTGGTCAATAAACAACAGGTTATTATACAGGAAGAGGTAAAGGTAGGAGAAATCATTACAGCTAATACTGTTCATAAGGTAAAAGTTATGAATACTGAAACACAAAGGATATACTCTTCGATAAGAGAGGCTTATAGGGAAATGGAAAATATATTAAACTATCAAGTATTTAAATATTGGATACATAACCCAAATGCAAAAAGGATAAACAAATATAAGGAGTTAAAGTTTCCTTATATCAAAGTTGAATAGTTATGGAAATCAAAAAAGAAAAGCTTACATCGGTAAAGATAACTCAACCGCTTTTCGATAAGTTTAAAGTTTCGTGTTTTGAAAATAATTTTTCATTCAAAAAGCTTGCTGATCGAGCAATTTTTTTATATCTTACTGATGAAGAGTTTAGGGGTAAAATCCACAAACAAGAGAATATAAAAATAAAATAAGTTATATGAAAGATAAGTTTCGCTATCTTCCTAAAGACGAAAGGAAGAATATACTTTTACTCTGTGATGACATAAGAATGCATTCAGGTATTGCTACTATGGCTAGAGAAATAGCGATTGGAACATCACACCATTTTAATTGGTTTAATCTTGGAGCAGCTATAAATCATCCTGATGCAGGTAAGATATATGATCTATCACCTGATGTAAACAAACTTTCCGGTATTGCAGATGCCGATGTAAAAATTATGCCTAACAACGGTTACGGGGATGTTCAAACTGTACGTAATTTACTGTCTCAATTTAATTTTGATGCTATTTTTATCTTTACCGATCCAAGGTACTGGGTATGGTTATTTGATATTGAAAGAGAAATAAGAAACAAGATACCTATTTTCTGGCTTAACATATGGGACGACTACCCAGCTCCTTTATACAATAAAGATTACTATAACTCTGTAGATGTTTTAATGGCTATTTCTAAGCAAACTAAAAATATTAATAAAATAGTTTTAGGAGATGATGCTGAGAATAAAATTATAGAGTATGTACCTCATGGTATAAATGAAAAGGTGTTTTTTCCTATAAGAGAAGATCATGAACTTTACCCTAAACTACAGGAATTTAGATCAAAAACTATTCCTAATCCGAACATAGATTTCGTAGTATTCTTTAACTCAAGAAATATTCATAGGAAAAGACCAGGGGATGTAATAATGGCTTATAGACATTTTTGTGATCTTATAGGAAAAGAGAAAGCTAAAAAATGTGCATTAATCATGCATACTCAGCCGGTTGATAATAACGGTACAGATTTAAAAGCAGTTAAAGAAGCTTTTTGTGATCCTGAATATGTAAATGTATACTTTTCTTCTGGAAGAATAGATTCTCATCAAATGAACTTCCTTTATAACATAGCAGATGTCAGTATGCTTATTTCTTCAAATGAAGGTTGGGGATTATCTCTAACAGAGTCTATGATGTCAGGCACTATGGTTATAGGTAATGTAACCGGAGGTATGCAAGATCAAATGAGATTTGAAAAGAATAAAAAATGGATAGATTTTTCTCCTGACTTCCCTTCTAACCATAGAGGTACAGTAAAGAAATGCGGAAGATGGGCTGAACCAGTCTTTCCTTCTAATATATCTTTAGCAGGTTCTGTACCCACTCCTTACATATACGACGATAGGTGTTCTATAGACGATGTGTCAAAAGCAATAGAAAAGGTTTACAGCTTAGGAAAAGAAGAAAGAGACAAAAGAGGTATGGAAGGACGTAACTGGGTCACTTCTGATGAATCTCAAATGTCTGCTACTAACATGTGTAAGAACGTTATAAACGTTTTAGACAAAGGTTTCGATACTTTTGTACCACGTAAACGTTACGACATAGAGAAAATAGGAGAGAACGAATCTAAATACGTTAATCATAAACTAACAGGTTATTAAATGGAAAAGATATCAGTTGTAGTAAGTTGCCCATACGATACATATTCAGGATATGGAGCAAGATCAAGAGACTTTGTTAAAGCACTTTTGGCTTTAGATAAGTACGATGTCAAAGTTTTATCTCAAAGATGGGGTAGTACTAGATTTGGCTACTTGGCAGATCATAATGAAGAAGAGCTATATAAGTTAAAAATAGAACAAATAACCTCTAAACCAGATGTATGGATTCAAATTACAGTTCCGAATGAATTTCAACCTGTTGGTAAATATAACATAGGTGTTACTGCCGGAATAGAGACTACTGTTGCTGATTCTACTTGGATTGAAGGATGTAACAGAATGGATCTTAATCTTGTTTCTTCACAACATAGCAAGGAAGTTTTCTTAAATAGTAAATTTACAAAAAATGACAAGAAAACCAACCAGACAATAGGAACGATAGAGTTACAAAAACCTATAGAAGTTTTATTCGAAGGTGTAGATATAGAAAAGTATATTGATTCAAGTAGTAGTTTTGATTTTTCTGATGTAAAAGAATCGTTTTGCTTCCTATTTGTAGGTCATTGGCTACCTGGTGATTTTGCTCAAGATAGAAAAAATGTAGGGTTTACTATTAAAGCTTTTTTAGAGACATTTAAAAATAAACCAAATCCTCCGGCTTTAATCTTAAAAACATCTCACGGCAATAGCAGTATAATGGATAGGAGTAAGATACGGACTAAAATAAACGATATTAAATCTGCTGTAAAAGGTAAACTACCTAACATATACTTAATACACGGTGACTTAACTGATGAAGAGATGAACAGTCTTTATAATCATTCAAAAGTAAAAGCTATGATTTCTTTGACTAAAGGAGAAGGATTCGGTAGACCGTTATTGGAGTTTTCTCTAACTAAAAAACCTATCATAGCATCAGCCTGGTCAGGTCAAAGAGACTTCTTAGACCCGGAGTTTACAAAACTTATACCTGGAACATTAGAACCAGTTCATAGAAGTGCTTTTATGAAGGGAGCAATAATAGAAGGAGCTTCTTGGTTTCAAGCAGACTCCGCTGCAGTAGGAAAAGAATTAAAGAATATGTTTAAGAACTACAAAAATTTTCTTAACTTAGCTAAAAGACAAGCTTTTAAAAACAAAAACGATTTCAGTTTAGATAAGATGACTGAGCTTCTAGGTACGTTATTAGATAAGAATATACCTGAATTTCCTAAACAAGTTCAATTAGAATTACCTAAATTAAATTTACCCAAATTAAAAAAGTTATAAATGAATAACAAAGATAAATTAGTTGAAGGTCCGTTTGGTAGCAATGCTTGTTACGAACAGACATTTGAATCAGACGGTAAAGAGATTACTACATGGATGTGTATGGGAAGCGGTTTTACAACCTCTACTTTAATGACTTCCGGTTCTAAGTTACATAACGATTTACTAGAAACGTCTCCTGAACTCTATAAAGATTTACTCCATGTAGATGAAAATAATAGAGTATGGGCACCTGCTACTATAACTCTTCCAGAAAAAGGTATGGTATTTTTAGATGGTAACAGTAAAGAAAACTGGCAGTGGGCTGCAGTTAAGTCTGTTTTAATTACAGAAGAAGATAGAAAGATTAAAGAATTTCCTAAAGATCAGACTCATAAAATGGATATGCATTCTATTAAGCACTTTGGTCAAAGAGACTTTATGGATGCTTGTGACGAAATAGGATTTTTTCAGGTATGAAAATAAGCTATGCTGTAACGGTTTGTAATGAATTTGTAGAGATACAGAACTTACTTTCTTTTCTTTTAGAGAATAAAAGAACTCAAGATGAGATTGTAGTTCTATTTGATAAGAAGAACGGTAGTCCTGAGGTTTGGTCTTACCTTGATGATGATAAATCAATTGATAAATTGGAAGCAGCAACATTTAAGAACCATTTTGCTGACTGGAAAAATAAACTTACATCCCTCTGTGATGGAGATTATATTTTTCAAATCGATGCTGATGAATATCCTCATGACTTATTAATAGAATCGCTTCCAGAAATATTACAAGACAACCCCGACAATGAAGTTTATTTAGTTCCAAGAGTAAATACAGTTTCAGGTTTAACTCAAGAGCATATTACCAAATGGAGATGGAATGTTGATGAAGAAGATAGAGTTAACTGGCCGGACTACCAATGGCGTATCTGGAAAAACAAACCAGAAATAAAGTGGATAAATAAAGTACATGAAAGGCTAGAAGGATTCAAAACATACGCTCCTTTACCTGCCTTACCAGAGTTAGCTTTATACCATCCTAAGACTATAGAAAGACAAGAAAAACAAAATAATTACTATGAAACGTTATAAAGTTGGTATTATAGGAAACGGCTTTGTTGGAGAAGCAATTGCATTTGCTTTTTCTCCTACAACAGATATAAGGGTGTATGATATAAATCCTTTGAAATCAACTCATACTAAAGAGCAAGTAGACGAATGTGATTTTATCTTTGTGTGCGTCCCAACACCAATGCGTAAAGATGGTTCTCAAGATACCTCTTATATTAATAAAGTATTTAACAATGCAGTACCTGGACCTATCTACATTATAAAATCTACAATATTACCAGGAAATACCCAAATACTATCAGAAAAGTATCCTACGTTAAATATTATATTCTCTCCTGAGTTTTTAACTGAACGTACAGCAAAGCTTGATATGTTAACTCAAGCAAGAATTGTTCTAGGAGGAGAAAAAGAATTCACATCTAAAGTAGCTAAATTATTTGAACAGAGGTTTATGAACAGACATATCATTGAAATGGATTCTACAACTGCAGAATTAGTTAAGTATATGAATAATACTTTCTTTGCTACTAAGGTTAGTATTATAAATGAATTTAAAAGACTATCAGATAATTTAGGTACGGACTGGGATAAAGCATTATATGGATTTACATCAGATAGTAGAATAGGAGATAGTCATTTACATGTACCTGGTCCGGACGGCAAACATGGGTACGGAGGTACTTGTTTTCCTAAGGATGTAAATGCTTTTACTAGATTTGCTAGAGAACATCATGCTCCTTTAAATACTATTGAGGCAGGTTGGCAGACTAATTTAGAAGTAAGACCAGAAAAAGATTGGGAGAAAGATAAAGGAAGAGCAGTAAGCGAATGATAAAAGATAGTTTTAGATCTGATATAGAATTTTTATTCGAAAGATTAAAGAATAAAGAAAAGTTTAGCTTCAGTAAATATGCTGACGGTGAATTTGCTATCTTAGCTGATCAAAAAATTACTAATGTTGATAACTGGACTTACGATCCAGAAAAACATTCAGAGATGAGAGATGAACTTATTCGTTCATTTAAATTTAAGGATAAAGATTATTATGTTGGTGTAAGTTGTAAATGTTGCCAGCCTGAAACTCATGTCAATTGGATGAGAGAACAGTCAGGTCAAGATGTTTTAACTTGGGCTAATATTTTTGTTAACAGTAATTATCCATACTTTATTGAGAAGTTTATTCCTGAGTTTAGAAATCATAAGGTAGTTTTATTTGCAAGAGAAGACGCTAGAACGCAAGATTTACCTTTTAATTTACATGCATTTATACCTATTACTTCAGAAGCATTTATAGATAATTTCGATATGGTTAAAGATTTTCCTATTGAAAGTTATCATGATTGTCTATTTTTATTTTGTGCTGGACCTTTAGGTAATATGTTGGCTGCTAAACTTTGGGAGAGGAATAAGAACAATACTTATTTAGATATTGGTTCTACACTCAATCCCTATCTTACTGAAACCAACAGAGGATATTTAAGAGGAGGTAACACTCAATTAAAAACTTGTATATGGTAAAAGAGTTACTTTTATACGGAACGAAACTAGATAGGTTGAAAAGTATCTATGGAAAATATACATAAAAGAATATTAAGAAATGAAAAAAATATTAGTAACGGGAGGTGTAGGTTTTGTAGGATCTAACTTAATTAGACTCCTATTAGAAAAAGGGCATAATATAGTTTCTTTAGATAATTACGACTCTGGAACAAAAGATAATCATCATAATGGTGTTACCTATATTGATGGTGATATAGAGACTATTGATACATTAGATAGAGACTTCGATATTATTTACCACTGTGCTGCTTTATCTAGAATTCAACCCTCATTCAACAACCCAGACGAAACTTATAGGGTAAATACTTTAGGTACTCAAAAAGTATGTGAGTTTGCTAGAAAAAATCAAATTAAGATTGTATATGCTGGTTCATCTTCAAAGCATCATAACCCTTATCAATCACCTTATGCAGCTTGTAAATACATGGGAGAAGAAGTTTGTAAGATGTACAAGAAAACATACAGTATGAATATTGAAATAGCTAGGTTTTACAACGTATACGGTCCAGCTGAGATAGTTGATGGAGATTGGGCTGCTGTTATAGGTATTTGGAGAAGACAAGTTAGAGATAAGCAACCTATAACTATAGTTGGAGATGGAGAGCAAAGAAGGGATTTTACTCACGTAAATGATATTTGTGATGCATTATGGAGAATAGGAATGAAAGAAGAAGTGCATAATGATGCTTGGGAGCTAGGAACTGGTACAAATTATTCTATAAACGAAGTTTATCAGATGTTTAGAAATCATTTTAACAATACATCTTATATTAGATTACCAGATCAAAACGGT
>Ga0098051_1000287_pt1 | contig 20928 bp, 20 predicted proteins | sample 14BtaG_FD_77069 | JGI IMG/M metagenome (GOLD analysis project Ga0098051, IMG submission 77069) | Marine viral communities from the Subarctic Pacific Ocean - 14B_ETSP_OMZ_AT15311_CsCl metaG | ecosystem: Environmental > Aquatic > Marine > Oceanic | place: Pacific Ocean | collected 2015-01-18 | reverse complement strand
AGAAGGGAGATGTTAAATGATATTGAGCCAAAAGCATGTACTAGATGCTACCAGGAAGAAAGAAAAGGAATTGAGAGCAAACGTGTCTACGAGTCCAAGATATATAAGGACTTTGACCCCGATTACGCATCCAGAATTACAAGTGAGGATGGTAGCATACCTATGGACCTTCGTTTTGTTGAGTTGCGTCTTGGTAATGTATGCAACGTTAGGTGTCGTACATGTAATCCAGCAAGTAGTTCACGTTGGGTGGCAGACTATAAAAAAATTGTGGATTCCCTGGAGTTCGTAAATGACGGATACAGTTGGTTAGATCACAAACATGACTTCCAATGGCCTGAAGATGAAAACTTTTATAATGATTTATTTGATTGTGCTCCTAATATGGAAGTACTGTACATTAATGGTGGTGAACCTACACTTATAAAAGCACATTGGAAGTATTTAGAAATGCTAGTAGAGAGTGGACGTAGTAAAAATATTATACTATGGTATAATATAAACATGACAAGCATACCAGATAAAGCAGTACCACTATGGAAAGAGTTTAAAGAAGCCAGAGTATGTCCTAGCATAGACGACTTAGCACACAGAAACAAATATATAAGATTCCCTACAGAATGGTCAGATGTAGAAAAGAATTTAGATACTATTTTAGCAGTACCAGAGTTAAATGTTAGAATAACACAAACAGTAAGTGCATATAGTTACATTTACTTAGACGAGTTTTTAAATTGGGCACCTTGTCCAGTTGATATGAACTTTGTATATGACCCTGATTACCTATCGCCTGGAATACTACCTCCCGTCGTGAGACAAGAGGCCCATGCCAAGTTTAGAAAAACGATGGGTAACAGACATGAGCTTGGAACATTGTTGAGCATGTATAATGACGATGATTGGGACGAAGTTAAGTGGGAACACTTTTGTCGGTACAATGACGAGCTAGATAAAATACGCAACCATGAAGATGGTTGGAGGGAAATATTCCCTGAATTAATTGAAATATTGGATAGACATGGAATTCAGCACAAATATTGAGGATCATGACAATGATGTAATGTGTATCCTGCCCTGGATTCATATGCACCCTTGGCCTAATGGCAAAACTATGTTATGCTGTGACTCTCCTTGGGAAGATAATATTGGCGATTTAAGAGAGAACAGTTTAGAAGAAGTTTGGAACAGCGAAAAAATGAAACAAGTTCGCTTAAACATGTTAAACGGTAAAAAGTGTTCGCAATGTGTACGTTGCTATGAGAAAGAAGAAAAAGGACATGACAGTTTAAGAGTCAGAAGTAATAAGGACTGGTTACAGCCACACTGGAATAAAGTAGCAAACACAAATCCTGATGGTAGCCTAGATGATTTACATATAGTTTATTTAGATTTCCGTTTTAGTAATGTATGTAATCTACGTTGTAGATATTGCGGCCCTGAACTTAGCAGTAATTGGTATGCTGATGCAAAAGCAAGTACCTTTAATATAAGTCCAACAGAACGTATCATACAAATCCGTAAGGACGTTGACAACTTTATGGAAGAGTTTGACCCTATGCTAGAACACATAGAGCAAATATACTGGGCAGGTGGCGAACCTATTATGATGGACGAGCATTGGGGTATTATGAACAGGCTTGTTGAGATGGGGAAAACAGATATACGCATTTTTTATAATACAAACTTTACAACATTAACATACAAGAAACATAATGTATTAGACTTATGGAAAAACTTTGATAATATAAGTGTTGGTGCAAGTTTAGATGCAGAGGGTGTACGTGGAGAATATCAACGTAAAGGAACTGTATGGGCAGATGTTGAAAGCAATATAAAGCAATTAAAAGAAACATCTCCCGAAGTAGATTTTTATATTAGTGCAACAGTTAGTGCCTATAACGCCTGGCATATTACAGACTTTCATAGAAGTTGGGTGGATAAAGGATATATAAAACCAGCAGACTGGTATATGAACGTATTATTAAACAACGAACGATTTAGGATGAGTGTGTTGCCAGAAACACTAAGAAAAGAAATTAAATATAAATGGGAAAAACATTTAGCATGGTTAGAGCCACAAGATCACATCGGAAGAGCAACTGATGGGTATAAAAGTGCTATTAAATTTTTAGATGACGATCACACCCATTTACTAGACGAATTCAAAGCATTTAATGTAGAATTTGATAAATTAAGAGATGAGAACTTTGATGATGTTTATCCGGAGTTGAAAGGAATATGAGTTGCGTACTACCATTTATTAACATGGAAGCCAGAACAGACGGTACTATAAGTGTCTGCTGTATTATGCAAGATCATGCTAAAAAAGAAGATGGTACAGATTACAACTTAGCAAATGGTGATACAATTACTGATGTAATGAATAGCCAATGGTTAAAAGATAAACAAGAAGCCTTTAACAAAGGAAAACAAATTGAAGCCTGTAATAATTGCTGGAAGGAGGAAGAAGCAGGAATTACAAGTAAAAGAGAACGTGAAAATATATATTGGCAACATACTCCACATGATAAACTAGTTGCGTTAGATTTAAAATTAGGAAATATTTGTAATAGTAAATGTAGAATATGTAGTAGTTTTGCAAGTAGCCAATGGGCGGCTGAAGAAGCCAGAATGGACCCGTTAAATAAAAGTAAATATACAACATTTAATAAACTTGGCCAATGGCCTCAAACAAATGAAAACTTTTGGAGCGACATAGATCAGTATTTAAACAATGTTAAAAAACTAGAATTCTACGGTGGTGAGCCCTTGCTCATTGCTAAACATTTTGAAATATTAGAAACCTGTATAGAAAAAGATGTTGCAAAACATATCACTTTAAGTTATAATACAAATGGTAGTATCTATCCTACAAACCATGTAGATCTTTGGAAACATTTTAAACACGTAGAATTATTTTTTAGTTTAGATGACACATTTGATAGATTTAATTATATAAGACATCCAGGAAATTTTAAGGAAGTAGTAGATAATTTAATAAAATTTAAAAATTTAAGTTTAGATAAAAACAATGGTAATTATACTTTAGGAATATTCCAAACAATAAGTGTATTTAATATTTTAGATTTAGATGAACTAACAAAGTATGCACATGAACATTTAGGAATACCTATACATTATAATATGGTTTTTACCCCTAATCATATATCGCCTAAAGTGCTACCTAAACAAGTAAAAGAATTCATTAGTAATAAGTATAAGTATCATCCAGAGTATATACAACGTACATTAAATTTTATGAACGGTGAGGATTATCATAGGAAATACTGGAGAAGATTTATTCAAATTACAAAATTTAGTGATAAGTATAGGAAGGAAAGTTTCACAAAAACTTTCCCACAATTATATGAACTTATAAAAGAGGAGTGGGACGATGGAGAAGTATAGTAAAACATTTTGTCCTTATCCTTGGATATCGATAATGACCCAGCCCACTGGTACTGTCAGTTGGTGTTGTGTTGCAAGAGACAATTTTAAAAATGACGATGGTTCAATGGTTGATCTGAATAAAGGGCACAAAATAGAAAGTGTTTGGAACAGCGACCATATGCGTAAAATCCGTAAGCAAATGATAGAAGGCGACGTGGTAAAAGGTTGCGAACATTGTTATGATTTAGAAGATATGGGTTTTCCTAGTTATAGAACTAACTATATTAGGGATTGGTTTGAATACAGTGAAAAAGGAGAAGAGATTCATGAAATTATAGAGCGTAGTATAAACAACGACTATAGAGTAGAAGACGCCCCCATGTACTTGGATTTTAGGCTAGGCAATATGTGTAACCTGAAGTGTAGAATGTGCCAACCCCAAAATTCAAGTCAAATACAGAAGGAATACAAAAAGATAGAAGCGGCTGATCCCAGTAAGGCACAATTTATTAAAGACAACTTTACTTGGGGTCAGTTCGTTGATGACTTAACTAATTGGGAAGACGATCCTGAATTTTTACGACAAGTAGAAGAATGGTTACCCGGTGTAGTAAAATTATATTTTACAGGTGGAGAACCAACTATTATAGAACGTGTATATTGGATTATGGAAAAATGTGTAGAGTTAGACATTGCTAAAGATATTGAATTGGTGTTTAACAGCAACATGACAAACATACAAAAACGTTTCTTAGACCTTGTAGAACAATTTAAGAATGTATTAATGTGTGTAAGTGTAGATGCTTATGGACATGAGAACGAATACATAAGAGGAGCAAGTCATTGGAAACAAGTCGAGAAGAACCTCAGAACGTATTGTGCAAGTGATGTTATAGGTACAGTACTGTTTAGTCCAGTAATACAAATTTATAATGTATTAACTATTACAAAATTACTAGACTTTATAGAAGGCCTAGAATTAGAATACGGCAGAGAAGTATTTGTTACATTTTTAATATGCGATTATCCAACTAGTTTAGACTTTAGGAACTGCCCAGAACAAGTAAGAGAAGTAGCCGCAGGTAGATTAGAACAATGGTTAAAACAAAGTAAGGTACTAGCAAATAGACCTGAAAATGTACAGAGTATTAATGCAACTATAAAAGCATTAAAAGAAAATCGTAAAGAAAACTGGCAACAAGAATTAATCACATTTGGCAAATATACAGATATGCTAGACGATCAAAGAAAAGAGTCTATGGAAGAAGCACTACCTGAATTACATAGACTAATGTATAGGAGTAATAGATGATATATGCATTTGGCGACAGTTATGCCGCTTATAGTTCCTATGTTTTTCAAGGACGTGATCCTGTTCTTGGTGTTGATCCGGATATGGACTCAACTTTAGCAATAAAAACTACTAAATCTTACTTGGATTATTTGTCTGATTTTACAGGACAAAGTATAGGACATTTAGGAACATCAGGTCGAGGTCCTTTAGATACAGTAGAGCAATATCATAATTTTCTTAATAACACAACCTTAAATCAAGAAGACATATTAATTTTTTGTTGGAGCGGAATGAGTAGAGATATAGATAAATGGGGAGATCCTTATCTAGATCCTAAATTCGATAATACAAGGTATGAGGGAGAAGACTTACAAAGATATAAACAAGCAGTTTCTTTATATTGGCTATATTTAGAATCTCCTATGCAACATAAACAAAGTTTCTTGTCTTCAGTATTAGCAGTTGATGGCCTATTACAAAATTCTCCTACACAAAATGTTTTTCATTTTATTTGTTTTCAACAAGAATTAGATTATATTAAAAAAATTAATTTTAATTTTAAAAATGGTATAATGATAAAAGATTGGCATTTATACGATCATGCACATAGTTTTGATGATTATGGTATTAATGGTATAGACGATATGGATTACCCAAACCACTATTCACCTAAAGGTAGTATTGGATTAGCAGAATATATAAATGAAAAAGTTATTAAGTAACGGCTGTAGTCATACAGAAGGAAGTGAGTGTAATAAATCTTTTGGAGATTTTATAGACGGATATGAACATGTAAATATAGCAAAAGGCGGCTGTGGTAACCACAGAATAATGCGTACAACCATGGAATATTGTGAGAACAATCAAGTAGATTTAGTTATTATAGGTTGGAGTACACACGAAAGATTTGAGTTTAGTTTTGATAATGAACGTAAGGACTATACACTATATAAACAAAGTGAGAATGAGGATTTACAAAAATTTTATAGATATGCAGATTTACATTTAGCAGATTGGTCTACTGGTTTAGAAGATACAATAACATATATTTTTGCATTACAAACATATTTAGAAAGCAAAGGTATAGAATATATTTTTTGTAACATGTTTAATAGCATACCGGACAACTGCCGAATACCGCTATGGAATAGCATAGATACAAGTAAATACTACATGCCTAATAAGAGTTTTATAGAAGAATATTTGGAACTATATCCAGATAATTTTTCGGAAAGTATGCATATTAAAAACGAAGTTCTTTATGAGAAAATAGCAAAAGAACTATATAATATGTATTTATGGAGATACAGAACATGAGCGACGAAAGAAGAGAAAAAAATGATGCACAGAAGGAACATGAAAAGAAAGTTTTTAATGACGATCTAGAACTAACTCCTGATGAAGAAGAAGCATTGAAAAAGAAAATAGCAGAATTAAGAAAAAGAGATCCATTTATATATAGATGAGAATATTAGGTTTAAGTTTCGGATTTCACGATGCAGGTGCTTGTATGCTGGATGGTGATCAAATAGAATTCGCTGGACATTCTGAACGTTATAGTAAAGAAAAAAATGATGCGTGGATTAATAACGAATTAATCAATGCCGCTATAGAAGGTGGCAAACCTGATGTAATTGTATTACATGAAAAAGCATGGGCAAAACGTATGCGTAATCTATATGCTGGTAATTGGAGAGCTCTTAGAGAACCAACACAAAGACAATGGATTAAAAAGTTTTATCCTCAACTTGCTGGCATTCCAATTAAAGACTATTGGCATCACGAAACACATGCTGGTGCTGGTGCACTTAGTAGTGAGTTTGATGAATGTGCCGTAATGGTTATAGATGCTATAGGCGAATTTGATACCGCAAGTATTTGGCATTGGAAAGATAACAAATTAAAAAAAATACATAGTATAAAATTTCCTAGTAGTTTAGGATTATTTTATAGTGCAGTTACTCATCATGTTGGTCTAAAACCAATGGAAGATGAGTACATACTAATGGGCATGGCCGCATATGGTAAGCCAGAAAACTGGAAACCATTGAGTAAAAAGATGGGCAAAAGATTTTTTCGGCATAAACATCCATGGATTAGCCATAGAGAATCTATTTTAATGAAAGAAAACCTACAAAGAGGATTACCTCAAAAAAGTTTTGTAGGTGTTGATGAATTTGATATGGCCGCGGCCGCACAGGATCAAGTTGAACAACGAGTAAATGCGTATGCTCAATACGCCAAAGAACTTACTGGTAGTAATAACCTAGTGTACATGGGTGGTGTAGCACTTAACTGTGTTGCTAACAGTATGTTGACAGATATATTTAAGAATATATTTATAATGCCAAACCCAGGAGATTGTGGTAGCAGTTTAGGTGCCGCCGCTCTTGAGTTACATAAGGAGACAGGGCAAAAAGTAGACTGGAAAACTCCTTATTTAGGATATAACATAGAGGGCAAGTATCCGATTAAGAAAGCATTAAAAAGTTTAAAAGAGGGGGAACTCTTTGGGATAGCAAATGGCAGAGCCGAATTCGGACCACGTGCATTGGGCAATAGAAGCCTATGTGCTGATCCAAGAGGGTCTGAAGTTAAAGATAAAATGAACGTAATTAAAAAACGTCAAAAGTTTAGACCGTTTGCACCAATGATATTGGAAGAACATGTGCATGATTATTTTGAAATGCCCGGAGGTATTTCACATGCACCATATATGCAATTTGTTGCAAAGTGTAAAAAGCCAGATGAGTTTCCTGCTATTATACATGAGGACGGCACAAGCCGTGTTCAAACAGTAAGAAAAGACGAACATCCTGACTTGCATAAACTTCTCACAGAGTTTCACAAGAAAACAGGCTGTCCAATGTTACTTAATACAAGTTTAAACATTAAAGGACAACCTATTGTAAACGACGAAGAAGATGCTGAATCCTTTGCCAAACATTATGGGGTAAAGGTTCATGTCAGAGACTGATTGGCATAAAATACAACGCAAACTAGAAGGCAGATGCCATTTCTGTGCAGGTGAGTTGCCTGATCATAAAGGCGTATGTCCTGTTTACGGTGAAGAATTGCAAAGAAAGTATGACGGTATAAACAAAGGCATAGATGAAATTGAAGATGCTGTAAATTATATTATGGAAAATAATAAAAATGTTTGATATATTTTACATAGGCAAAAATGCATTATTAGAACAAGAATTCCCTTTTGCAAAAAATGTTCCTGATCACAAAAGTATTAAGCCGAATACCAAAATGTACTGGATTGTTGAACCAAATATTGAAGTTACCGATACAAGTATATTTGACTTTAGACCACAAGAATATGATATGGGATATACACATGTTTGGAAGTGGGATAGTAATAACTACGGTGGCGTAACGTTACTACCTAAAACAAAATCGGAAGGAACAAAGGAAGTAAACAAGATTGTATGTAAAAAATCTTTTGATATCTTACATACTAAAACTCCAGGAAAATACTTTGAAAGTAATCTACTAGCGACTCATGTATGGTGCGTAGATAAAGAATATAAACTTCCAGATGATATTAATTGGGCACCAAATAATTTTGAACCTAATTTTATACACAGTTTTCATTTACGAAATCAATTAGAACATAAGTACCCTAAAGAAGAAGGCGGTATCAAATTATATCCAAGAGAATGGAAAGAGTGTGATATTAAGTATCATAACTTTTTAAATTCTAGTGCAAACTATCCTGTATTTTATGTAAAGGATGTAGAAGATTACTCTCAACGTAGGATCTTTGAGGATGATTATGTATGGTTAGTAGATGCACAATATAAAATAAATGCATTTACATTAGACTGGGTACCTAATCCTTTTGAAGACACAATGATTCATGTATTTAAACTACCTTATCAACTACAAGAAAAATATCCTCAAGCAATGGGAGGTATAAGACTTGTACCTAAGAAATGGCGTGAAGCAGAAACTAAAATACATCCTGCATGTCCGGTAGAGGACGAAAGTTATGATGTGTTTTATATTGATGAAGACGAATTTAATGCAGACTCATATACAGAGTGTGCAGAACGAAGTAAAACAGAATGGTTTTGGGTAGTTGATAGAGAATTTCAATTTAATGGAAAATTACTTTATGTTCCGGCAATACATGAACGAGAATATATTCATGTTTTTAAAATACCCGGCCATTTAGACGAACGTTATCCTACTGAGTATACAGATGCCTGGGATAATCGTTGCGGTGGTGTGAGACTTGTACATAAAGATTTTGATATGACTAAACATAAATATCAGCCTAATATTGTTCCAGTAAGATACGATATTTTTTATGTAGATAATCCATCTGATTTTAGTGTATCTTTAAAGAAAAGCAGAACTAAAATGTGTTGGATAATTGATAACGAGCACTCTATAAATAATGTGTTAAAATATGTACCAACAAAAGACGAACAGAAATATCTATTAAACTTTAAAATAACAGACCAATTACAGCATAAGTATCCTGAAAAGGAAGGTGGTATTTACCTTGTACCTAAATCATATAATGTAAATACTTCTACAAAATATAAAGGAAGTTTAAGTGTACATAAAAAAGAATATCCTATATTATTTGTAGATGATGTTGAAGATTATACAATAGTTACAGAAGACTGCTGGTTAATAGATAGAGAATATCAAATAGATGACGATATAGATTGGTCTCCAAGTACATTTGAAATTAGAAATGTACATACATTCCATGTACCTAATCAACTTAAACATAAGTACCCTGAAGAAATGGGTGGTGTACGTTGGGTACCTTTAAACAGAAATAAAGATGTTGTTATACATAAAGATTTACCAGTAAAACCCAAACGATATCCTATGAATATAGTATTAGATCCTAACGATTATTCACAGGCGAAAGGCGAGTGCTGGTTAATAGACAAGGAATATCAGATAGATCAAGATATAGAATGGCTACCAAGTAATTTTGAAAAAAGTTTTATACATACATTCCATGTTGAAGGGCAATTAGAGCATAAGTATCCAGAAGAGATAGGCGGCGTACGTTGGGTGCCTTTAAATTGGGAGGAAGCAGAAACTAAAATACATACAGAATCTCCGTTTACAAAACCTGTATTTGAAAAATATAATACTGAGGAAGAAGGTAGACAACAAACAAGTAAAGACTGGTTCTGGGTAGTACAAGACGATGTAGATATATTACCTGACTTTGACTTTACCTATGTGCCTACAGTTTGGGATAAAGGTAAAACTCACGTTTGGCAAAAACTAAATCCTATAACCGGGAGGCAATACGATTACGGTGGAGTAATGTTATGTCCTAAAGAGCCTCAAACTAAAGGCCGTCCTAAATATATGAGAGAACATGCCTGTATACAACAGGAATATCCAGTATACACACTTACTGCAGAAGACTATATAGATGGGTTACAGAGCGCCTATGAGCGTCTAGCAGGGCAAACTAATAGTAATATGTATTGGGTTGTAGATGCTTTTACACAAATAGCAGAAGATTTTAAATTTGATTATTACCCTACACAATGGGATTTAAAAAATGTACACGTCTTTTTAGACGAAGATAATCAACACCGTAATGTAAAATTAGTACCTAAGAATACCTTTTTAGATCAACAATATACAGACAAAGAGATAGCAAATAATACCTATAACAGTTTAAAAGAAATAAATACTATTGCAAGCCTTAGACCTAAATGGCCTATAGTATACTTGAAAAGTTTAGAAAAGAAAGAGTTTATAAACGCGACAAAAGACATAGTAACACCTTTTGTTTGGACTATAGACCCAGATGTTAAAGTAAACGAAGACATTTTAGACAAAGGATTTATGCCTGAAATAACAGACATAAACAAGATACACACATGGCAAAAATTCAATATAATTACAGACAAGGTACATGCATATGGTGGACTTAGACTGTGGCCTACATCTACAAATTTTGAAGATATAAAATCTGATGATCTAAAATTAAACAGATTTAAAAATTTACAATATGTGAAACAAAAAGGAAGTTATTCTAAACTTGCTGATGTTATATATCTAAGTTATAAAGAAACATTTGCACAACAAAATTTTGATAAACTACAAGAGCATTTAAAATCTATTAATGAAGACATAAATCTTATATGGATTAGAGATGTTAAGGGGATATTCGAAGCACACAAACAAGCATCACAAAGAGCAAAAAGTAAAATGTTTTGGGTAGTAGATGCAGATGCAGAAATAAAAGAAGATTTTAATTTTAATTATATACCAGACGTATATGATGAAGACGTAGTCCACGTTTGGGGTAGTGAAAATCCTGTAAATAATTTGGAATACGGATATGGAGGAGTAAAATTATTCCCTACAAAGTTAGTACGTGATGCTACAAGTTGGGGATTAGATTTTACAACAGGGTTAAGTAAAAGATTTAAATCTATGCCAGAAGTAAGTTGTATAACACGGTTTAACACAGATGCTTTTAGTACTTGGAGGAGTGCTTTTAGAGAATGTGTAAAACTTACACTTAATGAAGATGAAGATAGTAAATCAAGGTTAGATACTTGGCTGAATACTAGGGGCGATGTAGATTTTACTGAATATGCAGTAGAAGGAGCACTAGCGGGGAACAAATTTGCATTAGCAAATAAAGATAATTTAGAAGAGTTAGATAAAATAAACGATTATAGTTGGTTAAATGAGCAATATAATAAATCTTAATACTTGGAACGAAGTAGAGCATTATATAGATAATAGTTTTCTATATATACCTCCTAGTTACTTTGAAAGAGCATTAATGGATAGACGTTATCCACGTGATGCTTTTAGTAAAGGGCAATTAGCAAGTAAAAGTTGGTTACTAGAGGAGTTAAGTAACATAAAAGAATTACCTCAAGATATGACTATTGCTATATTAGGGTGTTGGATTGGTGCAATCGTTGAACCTTTATTAATATCCACAATGCCAATAGAACGTATATATGGATTAGACATAGATGCACAAAGTATAGAACTTGCAGAAAAGTTTAATCAAAAACATGTAGCAAACAGTTGGAAGTTTAAAGGCGTAGTTGCTGATGCAAGTATATTAGATTGCAATCATATGGAGTTTGAAACAGGCGGTGAACTTATTAAAGTATCTCCTGAATGTATAATTAATACAAGTTGTGAACATATGGGCACTGAATGGTTTGAATCTGCGGGTAGCGATCAGTTAATTGTTATGCAAACTAATAATAGTCCAGATTTCGAGGGCCACATTAACCCTGTGGCAAGTTTAAATGAAATGGAAGCACTTTACCCACTAAGAAAATCAATATATTCTGGTCAACTAAAGACACCTAGTTATACACGATTTATGCAAATAGGATACAAATGATAGCAGTAAACTTTTTTGGAGGACCTAATTCAGGCAAGTCTACACAGGCGGCTGGACTATTTCACAAAATGAAAGTAGAAGGATGTAGTGTAGAGCATGTAAATGAATATGCTAAAATGTGCGTATGGGAAAATAGATTAGATTTATTAGAAGACCAACTTTATGTAATGGCTAAGCAAAATCGTAGAGTAAAAAGATTAGAAGGTAAGGTTGGGTTCTGTGTAACAGATTCTCCTGTTATGCTAAGTTCTATATATAGAGATGCATACGGTGATCCACATTATAGTGATTTACTTGATAAATTAGCATTTGAATGTTTCAATAACACTTACAATATTAATTTTATGTGTAAAAGAGAAAATCAAGGATATACAAGAAACCAAAGGTCTTTAGATTTTGAAAATGCACTAAAAATAGACGAGTCTATATATAAAATGTTTAGAGATTATAAGATACCTTTTTATCACTTAGATATAAATGAAGATAGTGTAGATGTTGCATATAATTATGTAATGAAACGTATGGAAAAAGGCAATCTATGAACTTGGTTGTATGTGGTTGCAGTTGGAGTAGTAGAGATAGAAACTCACCAGGTGTTGAATTTGGCCAACTATTAGCAAACAAATATAATTTTAATTATCATAATATTGCCGTTGTTAGTGCTAGTAATTTTGTAATACGTTTACAAATAGATTATGCAATAAAAAATTTAAACCCAGATTTAATAATTATAAATTGGACTAGTCCTGCCAGGATAGAATGGAATAATAGTAACAAAAAATATAATCCTTTATCAGGATTAAAAGATGTATCTTATGTTTCAAGTTTAGAATCACCGGATAATAAATTCCATCCAGAAGGTTCTAATATTGAACCCGCATTAGCATTTAGTACATTTCAAAGTATTTTAAATGAAGATTTATCAGCAAATTTTGAGGACGTTATAGAAACATATCCTGGACTTTCACAAACTTTAACAAAAGAAACGTGGCAAAGTTTTAGAAATTACTATGTAAATTTGTATGATACAGAATCAGAATTTCATAAGCAAGTATATACAGTACAAAGTGCTGTACAAGAATTACAAAGTAAAGATATTAATTTCTTAATGAGTCCTAATACATTAACAGACTTTCAACACCTACAGATTTTTGACAAAGATAAAAGACCACTAAAAAATGAATTCAATACTATGTTTGATTTCATTCCTACAAAAAATATAATACAAGGTGTAGCAAGTATGTTAGCGGAAGTAGATAACGAGCTATATGGTGATTATGCAAATAATCCAGGACGGTTTTTAAGCAGTCATATATCGCCTGATGCTCATAAAGTTTATGCTAAATTATTAGAATCCAGTATTAATAATTTGCTTGTATAAGTCTATAGAGTGTTTTTTAGGCAGTTTCATTAAGATATTTCTATTATGATCTAATACAGGATACATATCAGATAACATACTTAGATGTTCCTTGTGAGAACGTTCACATAATTTATTTACAACGTTGATAATTTTGTTTGTACGTTTATCAAACTCCGTTTCGTTATCATAACTTTCGTCCCACCATTTATCAAATGTTTTGAAACCTAATTCATGTAAATGTTTTAAACTGCCAGGCATTCCGTTTATTAAAAATGGTTGTAAACATGCAATTGGTTTCAATGTTTTTTCATTTATAAACATATGGTTTTTATGACTATTAAATAAAGTCTCATTTACAACCTGTATATAACTTACTTGCTGTAATTCCCATTGTAATTTACTCACAGCATTAGGTATATTTAAATCTAAACTAAGATCATATTCTATAGGTAGCATTTCTATTAAATCTGGATATTGTTCTTTGTAGTAATTTAAGTCATCTACTTCTGGTATGCCCAATGTACATAATACATTGGGATTATCTTTAAACTCATTTACAAATTTAAATCTATTTTCATCTGGTCTTCTATTAAAACAGGAAATTTTATATTTCCTTAATTCTAAATTTTGTTCTTTTTCTAATATCAAAACTTCACTATCCTCTGATACTGTATGCAAACATGCTCTACCTAGATCTATAATAAACCTATTAAAATATAGGTCTAATTTATGTGTATTATAGGGATTACTGTCTATATAGATGTAAGATTGTTGTATATTATATTTGTTTAAAGTATTTTTTATAGCATTCTTATGATTATTATATTCAGATTCTATAGAATTATTTCGACTTTCAAAAGAGTAATCAAAAATTAATTTAGCAGTACCATTATGTATATCTTTAATAACATTATCGCTTATAGTGTAAGTAAATTCTGATTCTATATGATGAGGTATCATTAAATGATACAGGTAATTAGTAGAAATATCTTGTATATCTGCACAAACAAAGTAATCTGTATTCCTAAAGCATTTCGACAGGGACTCTTTCTTTATATTTTTATTATAGTTGTCATAGCCAATATACAATTTATCCATATGTATATTTAAGTAAATATATGTATGAAACTAGCAGTATGTGGTTGCAGTTGGAGTAGCCGAGATCCGAATTATCCTGATACAGAATTTGGATATTTTGTATCTAAAGACTTAGGCTGGGCCTATAAGAACTATGGACGTGTAGGTTGTGATAATTTTAGTATAAGACTACAAGTAGATCAAGCAATTAAAGACCAAGCAGACTTCGTAATTATAAATTGGACTACAGCATGTAGGTTTAGTTGGAATCATAGCGGAAAAGCATATGATCCTAAAAAGGGAATTGCACATCTAGATTATGATGTAGACAAATATATGACAAACGAAAGTTCACACCCTACATATCCAGACAATGACCCTGTAATTATATCCCAAAGTCTTACAGGTATGATCAATACACAAGATTTAAACATATCATACGAAGAACTATGTGGCTGGTGGGATAATTTAGAATCAAGTATGTCTAAAAAACAATACGAAGTGTTTAGAGAGTACTTTATTCATATGTATGACGATGATTTAGAAGCACACAAACAGTATTATATAATGCAAAGTGCTGTTAAGGCCCTACAAGACGCTCATATACCCTTTATATTTGCTCCTAACACCTTTGGCTTTAAACAAACAATGATGGAATATAAAGGATTATCAGATAACGAAGCTCAAAGAATGTATAAGAACTGGGACTTTGTACCTAAAGATATGTTTGAGCCTCGAGGAATTGCAGATGCTCTACAATGGGACTTTGAAGTAATGGAAGATCCTATTAACCATCCTACCCACGATCATTTGCATCATTTAAGTGCCTGGGCACAAGAGAAATGGGCAAATGATATTGCCCTTCCTCGTATTAAAAAAATATTAGAAATTTAGATTAAGGCTTAATGTTGCAGATCTATATCCGTCACTGTCTGTAATTGCTAAGTTCATACTAACTTTATCCAAAATAAATCCAGTATTTACACTTACAAAATTATACTCCTCGTCATAGTAGGAATCGTAAGTACTAGTGTGAGCTCCACCTTGTGTAAATGCTATATAACTTGATACTTCATCAGCATAGTCTACATGTTCTATATCAAATCCTACATAAGCATCTACTCCGCCTATATTAAAATACTTATTGTACTCGATTGTGGTTATTAGATTTGTACTAGAAAAGTCTTGTGAATCGTATGTTAATTCTAAGGAATCTCCATAGTCTGTAAAGCCGTCTACAGTTGTTTCATTTTGCCTAATACCAAAAGTCATTTTAAAATTTTTCCAGGTATACAAATAAGATAACTCTAATCCTAAAGATGTTGCTTCAACATCTGAATAACCTATGCCGTACATAGTTGTACTTGTTTCATTATTAAATAATGTAGAATTATATCCTAATCCAACATAGAAATTCTTTTGTATTGTATATGCTATAAAACTATCTGAATTAAATCTAAACTTAGCATTAGATGTAGAGGAAAATCCTTCGCCGTTTGTATAACCTAAACCGTATTCTTCAAAAAATGTAAATATGCCTTGTTCTTTATAACTATCGCCCTCATGATAAAACAGTTTTAATTTATTTTTATTAGTCCTACTAACGTAAAAAGCACCACCGTAATTTTTATTTGCAATAGAACCTAGTTCTCTATATGCATTTGGTTTTGTGAATAAATCTATATACATCAGTTCGGCATTTGCTGGAGGATCTAATACTTGAAAGTAATCTGTATATGAGGTGTCTTCGTCTACATTACCACTTATAGATGATATAAAATCATACCAGTATTTGCCATCAATCTCTACAGGCCATAACACACCACCATCGCCATTTTCAAATGTAGGGAAATCATCGTAAAGATCAAAGGAGTTTCCGTTATTAAGTAATACATAACTTCTTCCATTTGTACTTACAACGTCTAGATCACCGTCATGATCAAAGTCAACTATGTGCAATAATCCGCCACCATTCCAATAATTATTACCAGAACCTAATTCATACTTGCCATAGTCCGGATTATATGCGGTAGTAACATCAGAGAAGTTGCCACTTCCGTCATTAAGAAAAAACTGTATAACATTACCTTGATAATAAGGGTCATGACGTGTAGCAGTCATAATAATATCTGCATACCCATCACTATTAAAATCAAATGTATCTAAATCTACGCCAATGCCGTTTGCACCAAACCAGTTCTCTGGTAAATTAATAGGGTCTGTACGCCAATCATTACTTCCATTGTTTAAATATACATTACCTGCACTATTTTCTAACCAGCCATAATCACTTGCAAGTCCAGGACTTTCCCATCCTACTGCTACGTCGCCCCAGCCATCTCCGTTGAAATCACCTATAGTTGTACCTGTTGCCCATATTAAGGTGCCGTTCTCATGGTTCCAACTTGGTGTATCAAAGTTTGTATTTGCAGTAAAGAAACCAGTACCATCATTGATAAGCATAGTCCATGGTATCTGTTGATTACACCCTGAACATGTGTCTATAGAACCATCTAAACGATATCCAAATTTAGTTTGTCCTTTAATAGGTAGAAATATGTCTAAATCACCGTCACCGTCTACATCTCCATCGTCAACTCTATGTGAAAATATAGGCCCTAAATGTTCTTGAAAAAAGAAATCAGGTAAATTGCTATGACTTTTATTTTTAATAATACCGTCTTCGCTTAAAAATAGCATACTTATAGTAAAGACATCTGTTATTCCGTCTCCGTTAAAGTCTGCTACTAATGGAAAATTGTTACTCTGTGCAAATCCACAAGGGTCGTTAATATCAGTTTTATCTATTTGTGCTCCACCGCCCCATATACATGGGAATTCTGAACTTTCAAACATATCAGGTGCTAGTATAAAGTGCCCGTTACCGTCATTTATATAAGCCATTAATAATCCAGGTGGTACCCAATCTAATGCACCATCTGTAAAACCTATAAAATACATATCTACATGTTCATCGCCATTAAGGTCTGCTTCAAACCAATAGCCTCCACTAGTAAACGCACCTGGAGTTACTGATTCTGCCCCTTCGTCACTACCATTATGTAAGCCATCTATTGTAACTCTCATAAATCCATAGTCTGCAATTTTATATTTCTCTGTAGGATCTGGTAATCCAGTTGTAGTATGCGGTGACATACCATATGTCACAACAACATCACCATATATATCATTAAAGGAATAAGAAAAATCCTCAAATGCAACTCTGTGATCTACTACAGATTCTGTATATCCACATGTAGTTGAATTAGTTTCTACTAACGTAGTCGTTGTACCACCGTTACCATCGTGATAATTCTGATATAAATTGTATTGGGTATCTCCACTACCGCAGTATTCAGAGCCTGACTTTGTTCCACTTGCTGGGTATGTAGGAGTCTGCGATGTTGCTAATCCTCCACTGCCGCCGCCACTTGCACACGATGTTAAGGCAACGCCTATTAAAAGGATTACAGTAAAATCAAAAATATTTCTAAGCATTTTCTTTAACATGTTTACAATTCCCTCTAAAGGTGTATCCAGGGCAACTACAATTACCATTTGTTATAGTATATGTTTTACCACTAGAGCTTTTTACGACTATCACATCCTTATCTAATTCTTCTGGTCTTTCACCTATTTTTACAAACTTACGTCTGGATTTGCTAAAATTTTTACTAGGGGATTTCAAAACCTGTAATTTAGATTCTTCATTAGGTTGATAAGCAACCAGGCTACCTGAACTATTGATATGGTAAATGCCATTATTAACTTTATACTTACCCCAATCAGTGACTTCTTGTAATATCTCAATCATTATGCCGCCTCCACTTCTTTTTTAAGTTGAGGATCTTTCTGATCAAACCAACCATTAGCAACTTTGTATTGGCATTGATAGTTGCTTCTAGTATTACCTACACCAGGTGTCCATTGCTCTGCTCTGCATTTAATTGCAGAGTTCCAGAATGAATCTTCATCTGGTGTATGATGTGTACTACATTCCCATGCACCATCTACAAATCTGAATCTTACAGGAACTTCCCAACTCTCACAAATTGGTCCTTTACCATCTCCGTCCTTACCAAGGTCTCTGATTTCCCAGTCCAAGATGTACTCTTCAAAAGCCTCATTCTTGTTCTCAATAAGTTTGGTTAAGGTTGGAATACCATTATCAACAATGCTGTTGATATTGGCTTCAGTTAAGTCAGTAACAAAATAAGTGCTACCGCCTTTGAACTTCCAATGTGCTTCGTCAACACCATGCTCATAACCTTCGTTATGTGCCGCATAGTTTTCACGATATTGTGTACTGATTACTAAAGTTTGCATATTTACTCCTACCTAAATATTTAATATACATATAGTATAGCAAATTTTAGAGATATGTCAACCTTTTTATTCGTCTTTTGGGAATATTTTATCTATGAATGAGGATGTTTCTACAAGCATCTTGTCCTCAACTGCTTGTAAATCTAAGATGATCTCAACTATGTTGATATGTTCGCTTAATCTATAGTTTTTATAGAACGAACTAAGATCCTGTAAATCTATTGGAGTTATTAATTCATCAGGATCAAGTTCTAGTACTTCTTCTTTTCCTGTAGTTACTTTAATGGAAAAGATATATTCTGCAGGTACCTCTACAGGGAATTGCTCTGACATGAATTCCTGCAGGGTTTTGCCGTCTTGTGTCTTTTTTCCTAAGAGCATTATACGAGTGCTCTTATATGTCATTAGGCTTCTTTTTTAGGTCTGCCTGGTCCTTTTTTAGGCTCAAGACTTGGGTCTAATGCGTATGCTTCTTTTCTTTTGACATCTGCTTCTATAAGCATTTGTTTAGAATCTCTTTCTAAGAGGCTAGCCTCATACATTAATGTTTTTGCAAATTCTGGTGATGCACTAGATAGTGGATCGTTTACAGACTCTGGTTGTGAATCAGAAACTTCTGTATTTAAAGGTGGGTTAGTACCCTCAGCAAGTTTTCTAATTTCCTTATTAACATCTTCTAATGGGACAAACTGTCCTGGAGTAGGTGTTAAGTTAACCATATTAACTGACATCTTAGTAAGTTTTTTACCAAAATGCAATTCATTAAGCATATTAGAACCATCTGTAAATTGCCTTCTTGCCAACACTTCTGAAATATCGTTGCTTTCTTGTGCTTCTAAACTAGAAACAACATTCATTAAATCATCATGTTTTTGATCTTCTAAAGATCCTGTTTCAACAATTAAACAATTTTCTGGCTCATTAGGTACTTCTCTGAATACCACTACACAAGGCTTATCGCCTACTGAGCCAACATGTTTCATTACATCTGCCATATTATTCTCCTTCTGCAGGAGCCTCCGCTGGTGCTTCTGCTTCGCCTTCTGCACCTTCAGCCGCTTCTGCTTGTTTATCAGCAACATATTGTAAAAATACGGATAACTTATCAAAAACTGTACCTACCTGTGTAAGTTCGTTTCCTCTAAATGCACCTCTTTGTGATGCTAAGTCTACGATCTGTGCAAGTAGTTGCAAGTCTTGTAATCCAATACTTTCAGGCGCATTGCCATCGCCTTCTAAATTAATATCTGCGCCTTCTGGTGCATCCATTACTTCTTCGTTTGTGTTTGTCTCGTTTGTCATTAAAATAACTCCTTTTTAATTATATATGTATTTAACCCTTTTAAGTATTTTTACGGTTAAAAAATGGTTATTTTGAGTAAATTACATCTACCCAATCTGTTCTGCCGTTAAGTGGATTTTTGCTAATATAAGATATATCATATAACTTAAAACCAGCAGGTTTGAGGTACTGTTCTATATCATAAAAACTTAAATTTTTTGTATACAAGTCATAAAAATTAAGTTCAGTCAATACAACAGAAGTTTTTTCAAGTGTTTCTTCTGCACCTTTTAAGATTTTTGCTTCACTACATTGTGTATCTAATTTAAGAATATCTATTTTAGGAATATCCCAATATCCTGTAAATGTATCTAACTTATGCTGTTTAACAGTTACTTCTTTATTAGAATTTTGTAAAAATTCGCCTTCTTTCAACCCTGCTAGATCAGGCTCATTAATACCAACACTATCTTTACTATTAGTATTAAGTTGATATACACCGCTTAACATTGGTTGTACTTCATGATAATAAAAAGTAACTTCCTCTTTATCAACATCGCCAAATGCAAAGTTATAACAACTAACTTCTTCATACTCCATACTTTTATTTTCTAGCTCTGTATAAAACTCTTTTATTGGCTCAAAGCAATGTATATTAGAGTCAGGCCAAACCTTTTTAAACTCTTCCAATGTTTGTCCAATATTTGCACCGACATCAAATATAACAGGTTGCTCATTACCAACTAAGTTTTTAAGAACAGAATTTCTATCAAACCTCTTGATATAATCCTGTGTTCTCTCCTCACTACTTTTGTATT